>Ga0307516_10002414_pt1 | contig 24981 bp, 30 predicted proteins | sample 19_EM_MG_FD_203310 | JGI IMG/M metagenome (GOLD analysis project Ga0307516, IMG submission 203310) | Populus trichocarpa ectomycorrhiza microbial communities from riparian zone in the Pacific Northwest, United States - 19_EM | ecosystem: Host-associated > Plants > Roots > Unclassified | place...
GTCCCTGTTGATGCGGTTAGTCTATCCGACGTCGACGGCGCTGCGAATTTGAATGCATCGGATGCTTGCCGACACCAGTTCTATCAGTAGAGGATTTGACGGGGGTTATCGAGTACGAGGTTTTAACATGCGGATGCTTTGTCTCATTAAATGAAACAGGTCCCATGTACGGTGTGAGAGCCTGGTTCAGAGATCCGTGCCAGCTTCGTAAAAGCTGTATGTTTACTAGTGTCTTGCTGCTCTGGTGTGCGTCTTATTTCTTGTCAGTTTTTCAAGCAGTCGCTGACTTACCATGTGTTTCAGAATCAAGATATTGTATCCCAACACACCGTCAACAATAGGCGATCGCCGGGGCTTCATCCGTCCCCACCCTCGTCACCTATGCACCACCCTCAACCCCATCTCTGCCCTCATCCCATCCGGCGCCCTCGAACCCCCTCAACCGCCCGCCTTCCCGCCTGTCAACAGAATATACGTAGGCAACCTCCCCCTCGGCACCACCGAAAACGATCTGCGGAAGCAGCTCTCCTCCTTTGGCCCAATCACACAACTCGACATGCGTCCGTCCTCGCTTTGTCTCTCCCGTCCACTCTCGCGCTTAATCCTTCCTATCATTCAACGGGTCTAGCCACTGCTACGCGTTCGTCACTTTCTCCTCTCAGTAATGCGCCACCGCGGTCCTCGAGTCCGCCTTCGACGTCCCTCTCTACCTCTACGGGACCGCTCTGTGCATCAGATACCGAACCCACATCCGCCCTCCGTCCTGGCGGCCCCGATGAGGTCAAGAAGCTATTCTCTCCCTGGAAACGATACGCCCGCAGGTCAACTCTTGTGAGCGATCCCAACGCCCGCATACAGTCCCTTTATCTTTCTCTCCTGCTCCTCGTGCATAATCAAAAACCGAAAAACCCACAAATACATCGACAGCGGCCTCGTCACTTTCTCAAATGGGAAACGCGTCGCGGAAGCTCTCCACGGTCTGACGAAGACGGGGGAGGCTGCCAAGTACTCGTTGGATTTTGTAAGGCGGATTGAAGTGCCTAAGAAGGAGGAACCAGCAAGGCTGCCGTCGCAGGGGGTGCAGGCACGAGCATTCGCAGAGCTTCTTGAAGCGCTGGCACAGGATCCCAACACCGCTCGGTCTCTAGATTGGCTAAATTTGTATGGTATCGACTTTAAAAATTGACAAGCGAAATATCCATCTCCCCTCCCTACCGCGATTATCGTCCTTTCGTGAGATATACACCCGTCCGATTCATGGCAACCTTCATCCGCGATGTTAATGGTTTAAAAGCAACACCACGATCATTCAAATTACTCCTACGTAAGTCCTTCGATGCGTTTCCGAAAACCAATTTTACATTGACAACTCCAGTGGCCAAGTTATGGGATGTCCAAGACCTTATAAGTTCGAATTCAAACGGGAATGGGAAACAAAAATGGATATGCCGGACTTGGATGTGTATCAAGGAGGGATGAACCCTGGGTCGACTTCTTTCATGATTTGAATACCCCATCGCGAGTCGGTCCTGAGTTGGTACCAATCATTCACAAGGCCGAATAAACACAATTGGGGGAAAGTATGTCTGTAAAAGGAAGGTTGTGAAGCGAACGTGATGTGATACCGTATCTTCATATAACCCAACAGACTCATGCCCTCCAAAACCCACACAGACGACAGGAAGAAGCTTATGGCCAACTCTTAGTTGCTCGATGGCCTAACCGGGCCGGGGAATCGTAACGTCTACCCTCGGACGACTTTTCCGCGTTCTCTCCCCTCTGGTGCACATCCCCCTCCAATTTGTACACATCTTCTTGGTATATATTCCCCTTGTATACAGCCTCCATGTACACATCCCCCATGAAAACGTTCTCCGTGATCGAGGAGAGTGTTCGCGTAGGGGAGCTAGGGGGCACGCGTCCAGCGTCAGCTGATTCAGCGCTCAGCTGTCGTGCAACATCGAGTATGTCAAAACGTAACTGCGCGGACGAGTAAAAGTGTCAAAAGTCATCCAATAACACAGCGCTTGGGCAACATACTTGAAATCGTTTCAACGTGTCGTCCAGCTCTCTCTCCATATCTTTTATCATCTCGCACGTCTTGAATTTCGGCAATTGCAAGAATCGTAGAAAGCGCTGCCGGCCACGGTAAGTCGTAACGTCTTTGGCGATCTTGTCGAGTGTCCTGTCGGTTTTCGAGAAAATCAGACCATGGTGTGCCAGAATGATGAACACCGTGGCCTACATTTTCAAACCGTTCAGTTGCCTTTCGAGAGATTGCATCGATCCAGGGCTTCGTGTAAGGCCGTACGCGTCGACGACAGATCCTCCAACCCTCTGCATGTAACGGGAGAACTTCGTCCATTCGGCCCTCCGTTCGCGGATGCCCTGGGAGGCAAAGTCAGCACAAACGAGAAGTCGGAGCGTTGAGGGGAAGTTGACCTCGACGGTATCGATAATAGATATTATGCTGGCGAGCAGAGGGGCTATATCCGAGGCAACCGTCGCCTGGTAAGCTGCGCGTCCGGTATCGTTTGGGGAGTTATGGGTGGACATAAGCAATGTTCAAGGTGGAGAATGTGGCAGGCGATTACTTGCGGTAAGCGAGATGAAAACTGGGCGAATGATTTTTCGATTTTTATCCCGAACATCCTGTCCTGGTCCCTCAGATCCGGACGACTCGCCATACTTTGAAGGGTCGGTGTTTGTCCAGAAAATCCCTCGAGCCTTCTGAAAAAAAATCAATCCCAGAACGCGGCGAAGGCGTACCCTGCGAGCTCCTGTGAGTCTTGAGCTGATGGCCCTAACGGCCCCGCCTCGGGTGCGTGGCCGACTCTGTCATGGCAGGGTTGCGACTCAATGTAAGCCTTAACTCTGTCTCGCACCACAACGAAATGCCTCCGATGACCTTAATATAATCCATTTATTCCAGTCAGGAGAAAACGCGGGCTTACGGAATGGTTTGACTCGGTTGCCGCCCAGGCGTTCTCTTATATATCTAGTACAAAAAGCCACCTCAATATAATCCTCGTACTGCTCGCAAGGGTGATCAAGTAACCACTGCTTGTTCTAACCGCTAGGTAACTCCCTGATCTCTCTGCCTTCATTTACCACCCCTTTTTTTCCGGAAAGTGGTCGCAATTCGCGAGCTTATATGCCACTTGCCCCTTTTGTGTTTTCAAAAAAAAATTTGATGCAACGGAGCTGGTTCTGTTGTTCAATGGGCACGAACAATTCAGTCTTCTATATTTTGGGAGGTTCTGTCATTTATTCCTTCATCTGCGACTACAACGGGACCAGGCCGATGTTCCGTGCCACAATATTGTGAACATATCCTAATCCTATATAGTATTTTGCAGCCCAGTTGAAATAGTAAAAACGATTGACGGAATACATTAGCAGCCAGTGTTTTAGCAAGACAAAGGGTGAAGAAATATCCAAGGGGATCCCTCAGTGCTCAGCAGGTTTCTTGAAAACTTATTTTAGTTCTCGAGAAAATATAACAATCCCATCATCTCCCGGGTGGTGGGTCGATTCCAGTCAGCCCTCTTCCTTTTGCGCAGAGATAACTCCTGGTCCATAAACGCGTGCACGATCATGTCGGTGCAATATTTATGAATAGGATGGACTCGTCATTTGTGATGTGGTTTCTCGCCCACATCTAAGTACTTCATTTTTGATCTTCAATAATGGATTCACATGCATTGCGCATGCACCCGGCAACTTAAAGGCTCCCCAACGTGCAGGACTAAAAACCTATGGGAAAAGAGATTGGACGCGCAAATCGGATCTTGATTTACCAACCCCTTTCCACCAAGGGCTGGGGTCCATGTTAACGTTATTCCGGTGAGTCAAGTTGACCGTACAAGATCCCCGGCTGTGGCATATCTACAAAGCTGAGCACGCTCGCTGCTGCAGTTACTACGCGCATGTATACCATTATCTATACAGAGTACCTTATTCGAGTTCCCGCGTTTTGTTGTCCAAAATCATCTGTACATCCCGTTGAAAATTCCAGCTTTCCGATCTTCAACTGCCAGGAGGTTGATCTGAAATCAAATGGGAATGGGAAAGAAAAAAGATGTTTGCGATCTTCAATGTGCATTAAGAGGGAATCGAACCCCCGGCGGGTCGACACGCATTCACCTCGGACTTCATATATGGCAACGACCCAGGTTACCACTACCCCATTAATGCCTCTCGTCAAATCCCGCAAAGCACATCCTGGTCCTCGACGCGTCGACGAGCTAAAGGGTGGAAACAGCACGCAACAGGATTACGGTTGTGAAGGGCTCGGCATGCGGTCGAGTTCGTCGAAGAAGATCCGATCGATTATGTATCACGGGATTCAACTTGATGCTGCGCGCATCGTGAATACCGTGATATGAACAAGAGGAGGCTTCGAAATGTAAGTAAGTAGATTGGAATTGCGGATTTCGTCGTGTCGGAACACACACCACAATGGAAGGGCAGCAGTTAGTGATTACAATTCTTCCCAAGAAGGGATTGGTTGGTCGTTATCAGAGAAGTGTACATATCCACGCCGTGGAGTGCAGCCTGAGGTAGCTGTCAAGAGGGTTGAACCCAGATCCGACTCGGAGTCGGTGTTGTGCTGTGTTTTTGCCTTTTGATCGAGACAGGAGTCTTGGAGAAGGAAGCGGCAGGCCTTCCTTTCCATCTCGACTCATAATGCTTTCTCCGGACGATTTCAGCACGAATCGTAGCAGTCCCGCTGGTGCCACCACGTCTGGAGTCTTGCACGTCGAACACCCTCAATGTCAGCCAATTCGACACTCGGACCTCTGTTTCGACGATGGGAATCTTGCTGTGCTTTCTGGTGCGACGTACTTTCTGGTTCATCAAGGCCTTCTTTCTCGTCATTCGGTGTCTCTTGCTGCTCTTATTGGAGGCCTCCAAGGACAACCTCCACGTCTTCTAGAAGGCCGTCTCGTCCTGGAGCTCTCTGAGTCTTCGACTGATGTGTACCCTTTTCTTCTGGCTCTGTATGATGGAATGTGAGTCGCTTGAAGTCTCTGCATATCCTTCGTTCCAAGCTTGGTAGCTCTGTTCTCAAATATGACGTCAACGATTTCGGCGTGGTATCCCCAATCTTACAGATGGCGACAACCTACGAAGTGCAACACCTCCGGCAGGATATTCTACGCGGACTCTCTACCGTGTGGCCAAAGTCCTTGATGCAATGGGAAATGAGAGAAGCGAGAAATATCAATTCTACGGGCTCATATGACCCGCGAAGAACAATTCCTCACCCCATGTATGCGTTTCAAATCCACGCCGTGCTCCGAGTACTGATAGACACCCTAGTCTTGTCATCAACCTCGCCCGTGCTACAAAGGCCGACGAACTTCTTCCAGCTGCGTTTTACGATTTGTCTCGGTCTTCCCCCAGTGAATGCGCAAAAGGGTATACCTGTCCCTTAACAGGCGAGAAGCACCAACTTGTGGACACAGACCTATTCAACCTTCTCCGCGGAAAAGAGCACGGATCTCGCTTTCTCTCCACTTTCATCGTCAACGAGCTCGAAGGACGCGAAACTTCGGCATCTTGCATCTACCGCTCCGAGCCCGATCCAGCAAGGCGGCGCATTTGCCAGGCCGCATTAGAGGTGGTCACGTTCGAGATTCTGCGCGAGGTCAACGGAAGCATCCGGTCAAACGTCCGAACTTCGGATCCTCTGTTTATGATTTTGGAGGCGGAAATGATGCTGACGAGGGACCAGGCGACGGGGGGGAAATTGAATCCTGCATTGCGCCCTTGTGAGTTCTGTAGGACAGAGTTGGGGATGGTGGTCGATTCCGCGCGTGAGGAGCTTTGGCAGAGGCTGCCCTTGTGGTTTGGGATCGATCAAGTCTGGACTTGATTCGGATCCTTTGTTCTGGTCGCGTTCCGTGAACGGAATCCAGGGCCCTACATAAGGCTCATATCCATCCGCTGAATGCGGCTGACGACACGCACTATTTTTCGGTGAGGCCACAAAGGAGTGATCGTTGTTGGGAAGGTTCTACGAATATGTATGTCATCGGTTGATCATGTCAATGGCAGAGCGGTTCTTCACCATGTCGCAGCATGCTATTGATTTCCACTGGCGAGATGCCAGGTTTCAGGAACTTGTAGGTGTCACTGTCAATCTCAAACGCAACATCTTTGGTAGACTGGTCGTGTTTTCAGAAGCCGCATCATTGTCATGACATCTACGATCAGTTTTTGATCTATTCTCCCCTGGTTCCTCGATAGCGTTTCCACCGGCTATCCGGCAAGAAGATGAGTGACATTCAAGCAGGTGCCGCAGTCCTGACTCTGAGAAAGTGCGTGAAGCTTTGCCATTCATTTTTCAGCCGCTTGCACATGTATTCCAACTCCTCCCAAAACGATTTACCCTGGGTCTGTGGCCAGATCTGTTTCAACGTCGCACAGCCTCCATGAGGCCGGAAAAGTCCACCAACGAACACTTGCCACCCCGTTTTTGTCGACAACACATGCTGATACACGTGCCTAGTTCTCCCTAACCTCACACTTACTCCACCAAAAGTCGGCGGTTCAGACGGACCTAAAATAATCCATCCCTATTCTCAAGTGAATAGCATATTCCTGTCGATCGGTACGCGTTCTTTGTGCCAGTTTTGGAGGTTCTTAATCGATAATTGCACGGGAAGGAACGGGCCCGTTATTGGCGCCGCCCCACCTTTCCCGTCTCCGCACATATTTGTGCCTTTCAGGATCTCCATCTTATCTTAATACCCAAGTTCTCCGTCTTCACAACATGTCTCTCGGATCTTCACTTGGAAGTGGACAGCGCGGTATGTAGAGTATAGTCATTCAGGATCGCCTATTTGATGCGTTCGCAGCCCATTCATACGCCCTTGATCAGCACTCTATCTTCGACGAAGGAGGATATCGTTACGTTACGCAACCAACTTCTACAGGACAAGTTTACTACTATCCTTCGGTGCCAATGATTCATCAGGGTGGTCAAGCACCCCGTCATGGGCAGCAACAACCGTATCCTGCGGTATATCCACCCTATCAAGCACATAACCCCCGGTACCTAGCGCAACAGACGAATCAAACTCTGACCGCACTCGCGTCAGCTCGCCGGCAACTACCAGAACACGATCTAGTGAGCCTTTTTGTCAAAGAAGCGTTGTTTCTCGTTGTTCAGTGCGTTTAGAACCCAAATCCGCAAGGAGGCGACCCAAGTGGGGAGGGTCATCCATATCATCCTTCTAGACAACCCGATTATCCGCATCAAGCGGGGGGGATGAACCCGTCCGAGCCGGCATACGCTCCTTACGTTCCTGCACCGCCCTCGACGAGTCCAACGCGCTTGCCTCTGACCAAGACGCAAATAGTTTCCCCGAGTTACAAGACGAGCGAGGGACATGCGTGTAGCTACTGTGGCAAGACATTCGGAAGGCCCAGTGCAGTCAAAGTGCGTCCCATCATCCCTTCCAGTCCAAACAAAGCGAATTCACGTCCCCCGTCGTCCACCAGATCCACATGGCGATACACACAGGCGAAAAAGGTAAGCCTGGGTCCTAATTCAAATTTTGAGGTGGGTTAAATGGAGCTTTCGCTGGCAGCTTTCACGTGTCCTGCGACAGGATGTCATCGCAAATTCAGCGTGAGGAGCAATATGAGCAGGCATATCCGGAACGTGCATCAAAGCTGGCCATACGATAATGATGGTGAATTTGAATGTAGTAACGACGGAGCTGAGGAACCGGACGATGTGCGCAAGTATTAAAAAACTAGACTTGTGTTGGACTCCAATACATTCAGTAGACCTACATAGATGCTTAGTTGTCTGATAATCGCGATACCCCTGATTGGAATCAGCATGAGATTGTCAAGGAAGAAGCCGCGTTGTGTTTGGTGGCATTAGTGGCGTGCTGGGATTGATCGTGAGGACATGCTTACGGTCAATCATTACCATACCGAATACCCTTCTCCAAATGCTCTTTAATCCAAACTTAACGGATTCGGAAGCTATGCCAATGGTAGTATTTACCGTGACGCTGAATGAGTTTTGAAGCCCGAATTTTGCTGAAATCATCCGTCAATCACGTAATCAAACAATGCCAACACACATGTGCCAACTGACTTGCGCAGCGACTCTCAGAGAGTGGTCGTTGTCATTTGCCCCTTGAAGTCCCTGGAGAATGATCAGACGGCATCATCGACTGCTCATATTCACCAAGCTGGTTTACATCATCGCCACTCTCGTTCTACATGATGTCCCCCAACATCTCTCCCCCACTTGATGCCATCGATTCTGGCTCTTTGGCCCTTTCGATACTTTTCCCCTCAGGAGCAGCCCGAATATGAAAACTTGCTCTCTCAACATCCTGACTAGGCACAGGCCGGCAGACTACGCCATATATCAGTGCCAGCCTGGGTTCAGGAGAGCCTCACCCACAGAAAATCTGGTCGCCCTGCATCGCCATCCCCCCCTCAGCTTCTGCTTGATCATGGAACAAATCTGTTCGCAAGTAGCAGCTCGGGGCAATGGGTCAGCAAACCCCAGAACATACCTCTCATTTTTCCTAATCAGAATCCTGCATACGAGGACACCGTCGAGTCAGAATCGATGTCAAGCGGCATCTCATCCGAGTTCTATGTCTTGTTACACACTTCCTTCCGATGACCCGTAAGTAGTCGAATGATAACCGCGTCTCGAAGCGATAAGATATACTAAACCTCCACATCAGGATACCTCCTTCGTTTTCAGCCCCGCTCCCTCATCAAGAGCACCGCCGACCCATCAGCTACTTTCATTCATCAATTTCATCAGCGAAGCTTGGATTAATATGCAAGAATCTACCGGCAAATCGATTCCCTTCAGTGCGAAAACTTAACGCTTATATTCCGGATCTACACACGGCGCCGCTAGTAAGATTAATGTATCGCGTGTGTACTTTTCACGATGCTGATTCATCGCCAGCCACCTGAAGTCTTTCGCTCTGCCGACGAATTGAAGAAAACTCTCGCGGCTCTTGCGCAGTACATATACAGTGTTGGAATATTTGGAGTACGAAGCATCTCTAAAAAAATCGGACCATGGGCTGGATCTAAAAGGAATTTTCCTCCACCGGAAAGCTACCTTGGGCAACCTCACCACCCCTACTCCCAGATTCACGAACACCTCGACCGTGAAACACTTCATCTCTTTCTTCCTTTATATCCGGGACCGCCTCCCACGGAGGACGGTATGCTTATCCCTTACTACTCACTTTTTGAATCCTTAGATCACAGGTAGAAATTCCAGAAAACGCTCCATGGCAAACCGTGAAACAACAGATGCATTTCTACAAGAATGGGCAAGAAGTGATTCGTTGCTACTTTGCTGTGGAGAACACATTAAGTTGAGCGGCGCTTGCGACCTGCAGCAGTTAAGAGACGTTTGTAGTGCAAACGTTGTGTAAAAAGATTCTCGAACTCTTGTTTTGTTAGGCCTTCCAAGGAAGTAGCAGAAGCAAGGGCGGCGCCCAAGCGATGTTCAGAGAATTGGCAGAAAAAATCAGCACATTCATGCCAAGCCGCGGCGAGGTCTGCGTAAGTCCTTGCATTGGATGCAGAGCTGCTGTAATTTTCCGTAGGCGATCCCTGTTGGTTCTTCTCAAGCCGCTCGAGTCTGCGGCGCAGACTCCAGGCGGAGCGGAAAGCAAATCGTTAGCAAGTTCCTGGTATAGTACAAACAAGTTACAACCATCATCTCCCCAAATGACCCATCGTCCAATTTACGACTCTTCCTCTCTGGAAAGTACCGGCCCCACAGAAGATGAGAGAATGGGTGGCCACAAACACAGCCTGAGGAATTTGCGGCCCGAGCCCGAATCTCTTCGCGAGCCAGAAGATCTGGAACCGGAGTTAGATGATGGGTGCGACATTTCCATACATTTGGTTATTGACTTGATAGATTCTTGCCTCCAGATTGTCGGAGGCTGCTAGTCATATCGAAGACATGGTCCTTTCTTTCCTCTCGCAACTGGCGTTTTCCGGTCAGAACTCACATTCTGGGGAAACTGACTCTGGATCGGATGGAGGAGCCGAGTCGGAGGTCGCCCATGCGAATGAGTCTGGTGGTCAACGCCCTCGGAAGGAGAAAATTCTATTGCGCTTGGCAGACCGCACAAAGATTGGAAATGCAGGGTAAGATGACCCCTGGCTAGGGCGCCGAATTTACTTCATATATGCTGCCTAGTTCAAAATGCTACAAAACCCTCAAATATCCCAGGAGGTGCGCCAAAGGAAGCATAAGACCGCTTGGTAAGTGTATATATGCGTGTTTTTCCCGTCATCATCAATGTATCGCCTCCTTAGCTCAACTTATGAGAGTGTTGGATCTCACCCACGAAGCCATAATGGACGACATTCCGGCAACGAAGCGGTGAGGGAACCTTGATAAACCGGAACGGACGTCGTTTACACTCCTCATCCGCTAGCGACCTATACTACAAGGATGTCGCCCTTTTCAAAACTCAACGCGTTGTGGATACTGTATGACCACCAAAACTTTGGATGGCTAAGCTCAATCTGTCTTCTAGTTGGTGGACGATCTTGCCGCCACATTTGAATTGGAGCGCTCTCACCTAAACATAGTATGTACGTTCCGTCATCCTGGTTTTCGTATTGATTCTCATTTCGAATGTATAACAGCGTGCGACCGCCAAGGGCCTAGTTTGCGGTTCTGGCCTCACGATCTTCTTGATGACAAACGAGACAATCCGTATCAATGATACTGAGGTTCGTTCACTACGTCCCCCGCAAATTCTGCCAATGTAAGGAAACGCAACATAGGGAACATTGATTCCGGTCGGTGAAGACATCAAGTCCTTTAGCATCGACGAGAATGTGTCATGGGTTTTAGTCGTGGAAAAAGAGGTCAGAAAGAGGTTACCGCAATATTTCTACTGACTTGTGGGCGTTACTTCTAGGCAGTGTTCCAGACCCTCTGTCGACTGAAAATAGTTGACCACCCCTCTCTTCCGGGGCGTGGGCTCGTAATCACAGTGCGTTCATTGAACGCTTCCAGAATGCGTCATCTATAATGCAAGCGATCATCTGATCTAGGGGAAGGGTTATCCGGACATAGCGACTCGCCATCTGATTAAGACTCTGGCAGATGCACTGCCTCTATCGTGAGATTCCTCTTTCTTGACATCACGGTCATAAGGTGATCCAATTGATTTATTCACAGCGTTCCCATTATGGCGTTAGTCGATGGCGATCCACACGGAATCGAAATTCTTTCTGTGTATAAATTTGGTAGCAGGAATTTACGGCACGAGAATGAAAAGCTCGCTGCCTCCCGACTTCAATGGCTTGGCATCTGGTCAACCGAACTTGACGAGTCAGCATTCTCGCCCGTGTCTCCCACTCTGTATAACCTATAGCGCATATCAGCTTCAAGGTTGATAGAGACAGACTGCTCCGTATTACGGAACATGATGCGAAGAAGGTTTGCCAGGTACCCTCGGATATTTTCCATTTATCAATATTTACAGTGTTTGTCAATGCTCCGGAATACCGCATCCAACATGCCTCAGAGCTGGAGGCATGTACCCGGTTCACTTTCGACAGAACAGGACTCAATGGCAGCATTAGGAAGGAGCTCATGTACATGCTGCACAACCGCCGAAAGGCCGAGATCGAAATTTTGTCAACGGTCAAGCCGATTGGTCCAGTCGGCGACTCTGGACAACTTTTGGACAGGTAGTCTCGCACTCGGAAGATTGTGGTTACTGACCGCCTTGTATCCAGATCATGCGATCTTTCGAATTGCAGCGATGATTTTCAACTCTCCAATAACTCGTTTGCCTCGCTACGGGGATCTGATGCGTATTCCCATGCTCCAACTAGTCCACTCGAAAATTGGCCTCGAGTCCGTTCTGCTTCTGCTGATGTACCATTAATTCGCTATCTAGCTCGCAAAATCGGCATCTTCGTCGCATCTGCTAGGGCCGATATCGGTATTCTGGAGCTCTCTTCGATTTCTGAGCGTGGATCGTCCCTGGCGTGACGTGGAAGACACCTATAAGGTGCCCTCGTTGGATGCTGTGCTTTATATTTAGAACATTCACTTCTCAGAATCATGTGCATCACGAAAGGCTCGGGCAAATTAATTAAACTGTAGCAGCTGGGGGAAAAGATCTAAACGCTAACGCAAGAATGTGCGTCACCTGCGTCATTAGACCCGAGCCGTTCCACCCAAGGGAGTTACAGGCCAACGACCACGACTGTTTGGCTTATTATAGTAGCCTATTCCTGATATCCAGGCGGGTGAGCGTCGTGAAAAGCAATTTCACGACTGTGACTAACCCGGTGGAGCCACCCAAGGTGTTTCATACGGTGAAGGCAGCGATCCAGGATAACTGGCTGACTTGTAATGTGGATATTTTCGCGTTTCCACGGCTAGTTTCCAAGAAATAATATTGTCCACGTAGTCCGATCGGTACCCTTTGGTGAATTCGGAACCAGTGACGTCACGGCGTAGACTGGGCTTGCGTGCCGGCATTAGCGCGGTTGGTATCATCCCTGGGCTAGCCTCTTCTTCAGATCTTGCTTTCTCTGGTTCAGACGCCCAAGTCCCTTGACTTGAGTCAGAGTCGAAGACGGATCCACGCGGTAGTTTCTGGGCGTGCCGTCGCTCGGTGCGTCGCTGCCAGGCGAACATGAGGATGAGGCCGACCACGATGACTTGATTTCGCGATAAATAGTGGGCCAGGAAGGGGACAAAAATCTTACCAGCTACCAGGGCGATGGGGGCGATGACTCCTTTGGGGAGCTTGCGTGGGCTACCTTGACTTGCGAATGCATCCAAAGCTGCAGCGCTGCTGCTTGCCGAAGCGGTTCTGGTGGTCGTTGAGCGATAAGACGTCACAGTTTTGCTTTCCGAGATAGTCGCGGTCGTTGGACCATGAACAATCGTGATGTTGCTTCGTGAAGCAATTACAACCGGATTAGAGCCGTGAAAAACTGACGTTCCTGAAGCAGTCACGGTAATAGTCACGGTCTTTTGAGTGAGACTGGTGCTCGTTGTAGCGTGAGGCCACACTTCAAATTCTGGCAGACGAGCACATACGCAGTGTGAGCGGAGCTAATGTGAAAATTTGACGGGGTGCTTCCTGAAACAGTCGTGGTAATAGTCACGGTCTTTTTGGGGAGACTGGTGCTCGTTGTAGCGCGAGGCAACACTCCAAATTTTGGCAAACGAGCACTTACGTAGTGCAGTGAGGGAAACCAATGTGAAAAACTGACGTGCTGCTCCCTGAAGCAGTCGGGATAATGGTCGCGGTCTTTTGAGTGAGACTGGTGCTCGAATTACTGTTGTAGAGTGAGGCAACACTTCAAATTCTGGCAGAGGTGCACATACATAGTGTGAGGGGAGCTAGGGCGAGGAGAGCCAATGATTGGCACCGGAGGAGACATTCCAAGTGTGGCCTGGTGAGTGGTGGCACTATTACTATGGGACTCTGGGCCCGTGGAAAGGCCTTTCGAGGAGACGGGCTGAGTCGACATGGACGGGCAGGGGTAGGTTCCCGGTCAACCAGGCGGGTTTTACCTTCAGCAGACGTTATAATTACCTCGAGCTCAGGTCGATGGGATAGTCGACGTCGTCACGCGACTAAATCAATATTACGGCCAAAGAAGCAAGTTGTCTCCTTGAATCGGACTGTCTGGTATAGATCTATACGTCATGGCTCGGACTTGAATTTCTATTTATAACCTGCCTTCAAGAGGAATGATGCTCGGGACGACCCCCGAATATCCCCGAGTCCGTTCCGGATAAAAATTGGGGCAAAAGTCGAACATGCCTCATGGGCGGACTCGGTCTATGCAGATGGAAATCTGAAAAATTTCCGAAAACCTCTGGTGCTCAACCATTCTCAACCATACGCTTCCCTGCTATAGGATACATCCTTATCTTTGGACTTGTAATGCTAAATTTCGTACCACTACCAGGCATTCCAACGACTGGGACTGATTCGGGATTTTGAAGGAGAAGGCAAGTTAGGCAACTGCCGTAGTATCATTTCGCAGGGAGTGTCGCAGCTCAATACGAGCCTTGACTCTGTCTCTAGTGTGCCTGAGTCGTTTTGCGGATAGTATCCGCAAACCAGCGCATTCTCTATCCGGCAAAACCGTCCAGAATTCACCTCAGGAGTACATAGGGATACTTGGGGGTCCTTACTGGGGACGTGACATATGTAGATCGTATCACTTTCCAGACTTACGGGGTAAACTTACACTCCGATCTCGCCCAGGTTTGCGTTCAAGTAGTCCGAACGACCTGCCATGACCTTCTTAGATTAAGGAAAGTCGTGGCCCGGTCAACGGGACATGTCACCCGTTCCGGCGGACAGTTTCGAACTCTCACCCGATAAACGGCACTCACTTCCCATTCCCACCTTCGTGGAAGTTGACGGTTAAATCAAAACATTAAAACTTTATTTGAATGCACAAGTGATGACCTCGCAAGAGCCTTGCCAAACAAGGGAATGTATAGTAACAAAATTAATGGTCAGAGCGCTAGAGACTCACGACGGAAGATGTTGCATAGACGACGTCGACAATGGCGATGAAAAAAGAGTTATGACAACTTAATGACATTGCTCGTCCGACAGGACTCTTTCCTGGATGCACTGCCTTGAAGCGTAGTACGGCATGTGAGACACGCCGTTATGTCCGAGTCGTTCATCCCATATTTCACTTTCGTCCACCTCTCCCGAACCATGCGCAGCAGTGTCTCTCATCAATTACAGACCAGGTTCTATATATTACAACACCCTCCAATTAAGGGTTTGTTCAAACCGTGCTGCTACATCTTTCATAGTACCGTACCTTTTCGACCAACTCTTCAGTCACGCGTCACACCCAATTTTTTCTGACCCCGGATTTAGTTTTTTCTCGAATTTTCCGAATTTCTGAGATTTTTGAAAGAAAAAAAAGAATTTGGTCACGTGTTTGAAGAGTTGGTCGGAAAGGTACAGTACAACACAATCATACCACGTCCTCGTACAGGCAGCTAAACCATCCAGACAATCTTCTTCCAGCATGAACATTGGGTATTTAATGCTATTAACACTATCATGTCTCTATTACTTAATGTGTCAATCTCCCTTGCCCAAGAACCCCACACCCAAGCAGTTCGGTCGGCCGCATTCGGATAAAGCCTCAACCCCTCGACTCAACCTTCAACCACGAAGGTGGGAATGGGAAGGAATCTAATAAACGGCGTACTCATTCCATACTGAGCGATGGTCGACTAGACCTTGCCCGCATGCGCAGAATTACAAAATATTCACAGGGCTCGGGGATGGGACTCGAGCTAGGGGCATCCGGAATGCGTACGTACGGATTCTCATGGCCATGGGATACACAGACGAAGCGGAGAATTCGAAACCGAGTAACGGCAGTGAAACCCAGGGCTGCAGAGCAAGAGCTGATGATGCTGATATTTCGAATAAGTTATGATCGGTTCGCGTGAGCGGGAGGTTAATGAAGAGCGGTGAGCGGTTCCCCGTCAGGGATGTGCTTGAGAATCCAACGTTCCAAAAGGACACTCCTAAGTATATGCTGTCGAAGGTCCGATCCAAAACTGCCAAATTTTGGCACCTATGTACGGACGATTTTTCGGCTGTGCTGTCAGCATTCTGATCCGACCTACCCTTTGCACCCATTTTCGCATTACCAACCAGACATCGTGTTGCGCTGAAGAAGTCTTTTTCTCGGTCAACGGGGTAAACGTCCGAAAATTGGATCGGACCTACCGGCCGGCCATCGCTACCATTGGGCGGTTGGGCCCCTGCTGGATTTTTTTCTTGGTCAACAGGGATAAATTTCCGGAATCCGCAGAGTGGATCGGACCTCGCTACCGACCCGACCGGCCGTTTATGGGCGCAAAATGGATCGGACTTCAGGCCAAATTTCGCGGTTTCTGTCCGCATCTCACCGCATATATAAAGAGTGCCCTGTTCCAAACAGAAAGAAAGACTGCTGAAAGAAAAGCTACAAACAGATGAAAAAAGCCAGGTCCGAAGTAATCTTCTAAAGCGCTATCTATGTCTTCCGTATCCCTCTTGCAATTGGATCGTTATTGTCTTGAGTAGCGAACTACCGGGTTGAACAATTTGAGAATGGTACATATTGACGGACTTAATGATGGATCTCACGAAGCTGGGGTCGAAAAATCTGCGTGGGGAGAGGAGCAGAATTTGTGCTTCCGTCACTACGGGGAAGCTCCGCCAGACCGCATTCGCGCTAGCGCTTCTTGGTGTGTTTCTAGTATTGGACCGACAACTTGAAGGTCGCGGAAGCGTTGGCATCTCTGTCAAAAGGGAACCATCAACTTGTCAGGGTATCTAAACCGTACATCAGAGCAGAAAGCCCGTGATGTGAAGCGTTTCACGACTTTATGAGTCTATGGCTGATGCAGACGTTTGGCCCTCCCTAATAGATTTTCTTAATGATAGAAGCAAGCTAGCTTTGGAAAGAGTCTATACAAGTGTCCGAGTGTGAATGCGATCACGAAGTGTCAGTGCGATTGAAGATTTCATTGCGATGGGCTGCACCACTGCCAATCAGCGCAATGAACGAATGATCGGGGCGATTACTGCTTACATCTATCCGGCCATCGTTTGCCTGTTCAAGACTCCCAAAAACCGACGACTCTGATGCGGGCGCCGTCCAGCCCGCCCTTTTCCAAGTTCCCATGGTCCGTGGTACTGACTGAGATGAGGGTCGCGCGTGACGTATCGGGAAGGAGGATAAGTAAAAGATGAGCCGAGCTAGACGGACGTCGAAGGATTTGACGACACGAAGACCGCGCCAGATCACGCCGAGAGCCGTACTGTCAAGCGATAGGATTCTAATTTTGGTTCCATGAAGTTCCGTGCCCCGCATTGGCTCGGCGCTCCCGAGCAACAGAGAATCAGAAACGCGATCGCACTGATGCGAATGGGACGATCAGACTATTTGGTACGCAATCGCACTTTTTCTTACATGTACGTATTTCAATTCCAATCGTATTCGGACTGTTCTCGTTATTGCCGGGCCTTTGGAAAGACGGAGAGCAACAAATTTCGCAGAATAGAGACAGTTGGCACAATTCATTAAGCTTATTGTACCTGCCGGCGGCGTGTTGCGTCAAGGCTGGCATCATGGTATTTTTGGGGTAAGGCCCTGGCTTCACACGGAATTGATCTGATTAGATAAAAGCCTCCCGGATTGTTCGCAAACAAGGGAATAGCGCGGCTGTCGCCGCAGTGCCAGCTACGAAGGAGCGCAACACGAGGAACGATAGTAACAACAAAATAATCGGTCTCTGTAACAGACGTGATCGCCGCGTCGGGAGCTGAAGCGGTTTTCTTCTTCTAGAAGACGAAGTTGGTGATGTCAGAAGAGAGAGAAATCATTCATGACCACCCCATTGCTTGAAGTTGTACCTTGGGAATTTCCAAAGAGGGAGCGTGAGAACGCCACGTGGTGAGCCAAGATTTCTAAACTACTTTGTAGCTACAGGTGATGTGGGTTTACAAGTAAGTAACCTACTCCGTACAACTTATAATTATATTTATAAGTACAGCTCATAGAGTCATGATCAACTTGGACTTGTTATCAACTGCGAAAAACACCTGGCAATCGTTCGGCAAGCAAAATGGTGCGAGTCTGGGCGTGTAGGCCAGCGCCAGCGCCTTTGAACGAACCGTGCCCGTAATGGTGAACGACGGAAGACTGAAATTATGTACACCATCAGAGAACCAGGATTTCCGATATGACAGGTTTCGAAAGGTAAGCAAAGGTAAGCGAGACAGACTCATTGGCTACCAATTCACTGATGAATGCTTTGCCTATGGAGGTCTCAAGCAAGTATCCTCCATTATGGTCATTTCCCAACGGAATTGTACATAGGATGACCCTATAAATCCGAAAAATATGAGAAGTGAAGGTGACAAGCTTCAATATATGCGACGCGTCGTCCCGCGTCGTCAGGGCCGTTTCCACCAGCCTAAGTTTCATCTCGATGAGATCCGGGGTAGCGCGTTTCCTTTTGAACAGTGGGAACAATAAGAAAATCACGCGGGGGTGGAGCCGCCAAAGGCGGAGCGTATGGCGAAGGCAGCGGCCCAGGATGAGGATTGGGGAGCGAGTAATTCTCTGCCTCTACGCCTGGAAACCAGGGAATAGTGCTTTCGACGTAGACGGACTGGTAATCTGGGAGAAGGTGTGACTCGGTGTCATGACTGGGAATACTGGCTGTAGGGCTGCGAGATGGCAGGACGCCAGGCGTGAAGCCTGCTTCGCCGTTCTCTGCCTCGGTCGCCACCTTGGAATATGACGTTTCTGGGGCAGGGGACGCGCTTGTACGTGGAAGATTTCGCGCCTGCTGTTTCTTGTTGCGTCGGTACCAGACAAACACGAGGGCGAGGCCGATCACTACTACGGCTGGGTTTTCACAGCGGAACAATAAGTGAGTTTCGGGTACGAGAGGGTGTCAAAAGGCTTACCGAATACCACCACAAAGGCAATCACGACGCCTTTACTGAGATGGATTGCTTTTCCTGAACTTTTACCCTTGTACGGTACTGAGCCATGAGTCGTTGTAGTACTGCTGCCCACTTTGGTGATAGTGGTGGTTCCCCAAGCGGTTCCCTTGGTCTTTGTGGCGATTGGGATACTGCAGTGTCGTAGACAGAACATGTTAAACCGGCAGGTATTCAGTGACAAGAGAAAACACATACGTAGTAGGTACCCGCGTGACGATTGGGGTGGTGTAGGTTTTGATGGTAGACATTGCGGAAGGGCTTCACCAAGAGTTCGGTAGAGGCGAACTTCGCACAGAAGGGCGAATTTTGGAGGTGGTTCTTGATACGGGCTATGGGATTCCAATGCCCAAGACGAAACCCTTCGAGCTAAGCTTAACGTGAAGTAAAGTGCAGTGGGGAAATCGAATAGCAGAGCAGGAACACCGATGGTTATAGGCCTCTCAAGCCTGTGGGAATGGGTGAGTGGGTCGAACATTCAGCCCATATGTGCGCCATTCAAATATGAAGGACTGTTTGATGCACCCTGTCAATTATGGGGTTCAGGGGCAAATGTCGAATATAATCGCCAACGACAAGGACAAGCGCTAGCTTGGCAGGGCACGCCAGATCCAGCTCGTCCCGTCCGATATGAATCTCTGGTGCCAAGACGGTCCAGAAAGTGGGGCTCAAGTTGCACTGTAATCGGGCCTCTGCATGAGCTTCAGTAGTAGATGATACGGACTCCCGCGCCTAGGGGAGAGCCCACTTGATTGATGGAGGGCGAATCGAAGTTTCAAGGCGACATAGGCACCTCTTAGTTACACTAAAACCCAGTTCACCCGACCACGCTCACTTGGAGAATTGACAATGGATATCATCCTGGCAGCGAACACAAATTTTTCGATAATATTCCAATTCCATGTACTACAGGAAAACTACATAGCAGGTTTCTATGATATACACTACACCCACGACCAGGAAAAATGACAAAACGAGGCATAGCAGAGAGGCATCAAGTGGAGCAAGGACATATGCGGAGTAAAATGACATACGGGAGTGGGTGGATGTACGTATGATATAATGAAATAGTCTGTCAGATTCCAACTGAGAATGAATACCAGAAAGTCGCAACCGAGATGGTAAGCAAAGCAAGTTGAATGATAATGCCGAACGGAAAGGAGACGTCGGGACAATGCAGGAGACATGGTGATGAGGATAAGCATAAGTGAAAATTATCAATGGATTGGATGGATATGGGATGAATGAAGCAGGCAAGGCAACAAAAAGAGGATGATGCATAACAAGAGGAGAATGGAAGAAACGAAATGAGAAAATCAGTGTGGAAGTGCCCTAATCCTCGGAAGCGCCGTCGAACCCATCGCCGATAGCCTTGGCACGCTGCTTCTGTTTTTCAGCGACCTTCAACTCCCTGGCCAACTTCGCCTTCTCTGCCTCCCAGAGGGCCCTCAACACCTCCTGCTGAACGTCGGCAGGAGCCGGCGCCTCTCCGGATGATGATATCCCTAGTCCACGAAGGACCTCGTCCGTCCGCACACCTTTGGCAATCCTCACATCCCCTTTGCCTTTTCCCCTGCCGGCACCACCGAATCCAGCACCGCCAGCGAAAGATGCGGAGCGCCCAAATGCCCTCCTCGCTCCAGTTCCTGGAGAGACATCGGAACCGCCCTCAAGGAAGATCAGGCCGATTCCGTCAAGGACACCCACGAGGTCACTAAACTCGCTCCGCGAGACAGGCTCCGAGACCCCATGATCGCTTCCCTCGACGGCAGAGGAATAGTACGTGTGGAGCTGGCCAGGATCAATACCAACGACGGTGGCGTTGGATGTTGGGAGGGAAGAGGAACGTTTCATGGGGGACGTCGATGCCTTTTTCGAGGGTGAAGATGACTTTGAAGCTGTGAGAGGAAGTCCTGCTTCTAGGCGTCGAGAGGCAAGGAGGATGCAAAGGAGAACCAGGCGCGCTTGAAGGCCGAGGTTGGTGACCTTGACAACGATTTCACTGCTGCTGGAACTAGCCTTAGTCATCGTCGGCGCAGCATTCGTCAGCGAGGAGCCTTGGGCCATTGACGTTGATGTCGAAGATGGAGTATAAGCTTTGAGAGCCGCAAGTATGTGAGTTGGGGTGACTGTAGGGGCAGGTGTGTCCAATGGGTTTTCACCCTTGTTCAAGGAAGATGCAGCGATGACAGCAAGGTCGATAGCACCCCTGAGAACCCCAAAAAGGCTGCGCACGTCGCCTGTAGTAGCGGCAATCTTTTTCGTGAGGAGAGTCAAGGGGGGGAGAGGGAGGAATCTTTTCGCCGCCGCCGCTATTTTTTCATCTGCCGAACCAACATCATGGAGGGGCTGAAGACGGGTTTGTAGTACTTGTAGCAGCTGTGGGGGTGTATACGGCGCGAAGTGGATGGTCTGGACATTGCGCGAGGCAGCAACGGAGGACGTTGATGAAGAAGACACGCTCAACGTGTGGGTGTTCGCGATGCCTATCAGACGAAGCTTCGCAGGAGTGGTGTTCGGCAACGAGAACAACGCGGTGAGTGATTGTGTGGTAGGAGTGATGTGGTCAAGTTCATCCAGGATGATGATACTGTACGGCACGTAAGCAATGAACGTGACAACAAGTCTGTTCGGGACAAACCATTTGGAATCATGCTTGGAGATTAAACCTTCAATGACCTCCCGACCCTTGAGTTTCTTGCCTCGTGTAGCTGGTTTACGCGCGTTGGCATCGCCGAACTCTTCGATCAGCCTCTCCCAGAGTGCGTCGATACTATTCAACGCCATGCAATTGACGAAGACGACCTTGGCGTCTGTGGGCATCGAGCGGAGCACAGCGTTGACTAGTGCAGTCTTGCCGGTGCCCGGAGAGCCAGAGATGTAGAGGCTAGTTGAGTGGTCGTCACCAAATTCCGTATTGGAACGATTGAGGAATGACATCAGAAAGCCGTGGATAGTGGCACGTTCCACATCACGTCCAGCGACTTCGCCATTGGTGTTGTTACAGGTAGAGCGCAAAAGAGCGCGAGCGCGAGCATGTAAGGACAGGAGGGATGTAGGTGGTGTAGGTGGTGGTGTCGTAATTACGAGATGAGAAATTTCACCCGTCGGCGTCGCCGGCGCTGATGGGATGATGGATGTTGACGCGCGCCGGAGAGAACCGCCTGCAGAGTAAGGGGCGTGAATTCCGAGTATCCCGTAGAGAGATTGGACCTTACCTCGTCTTGTTCGTGAGGGAGTAATGAATTCTGTGGTCGTACGCCGGAGAGCTCGGACACTTGTGGGTGACGAGATGTCCATAGCAACTTCAGGGCTGAACGGTGACACGTTCTCCTTGTTGGCGTCAGAATCGGGCATCTCGAGAGACGTCCGCACGCGTTTAGCATTCGGAGTCGCGTCTGGAGTCTGGAGCTGCTGGTCGCAAGGAGTGATAGAGGCTGTAGAGGAAGCCTCCTGGTGCTGGTAGGCTCGTTTTCCGAGGACTGAGCTGCGCGTGGAGCGGGCGACATTCATGGCGAGTGTGTCGTGGGCCACGGCGAGCTCGATGCCTGGGCAATGTATGGTCGACAGAAGTCGACTGGAGAAGACGCTTGGCCAGCTGGATTCGAAATATAAACCGTTTTGAATCTCCGATCAGATCATCAAACGCGTCAACGCGTCGTAACACGTGCCGACCGCGTACATCTACGTCGACGAGATTGACCCCCCACTAACCATCCAGTGCGACTAATTCCCCTGGCGAAGCAATCATTTGACAAAGAAACAGTGGACACAATGGGTCATACAGCTTTGGCCCACGTGTAGCATCAACGCATTGGCCCTCAGGCTGCACCAGGTGCTTAGAGCGAATTGTTCCAGGGTAAAGCGCGTCAATGCATTGACACGTGTGAGAATGGCTCAGGCTGCACCACCTCCGAACCTGACGAACAATGGTACGGCCCCAAACATCTTTACTAACAAGCTGGCCTTTCGACATAGCTTTACTCAACCATTATAAACCTCGTCCTCATCGCAAAAAATCGAGCGTCCGGCAGTTCACTTGGCACATCGCACCGCTGTAACACTTCTCTTTGGAACCTCTATCATTGCTCAGAAGTCATGAAGCTGGACCAACTCAAGAAAAAACTCTTTAGCAAAAAGTACGCGTCGCAACTTATTTCTCTGCTCTCTTGCTGATCATATCTTTCAGGACACCCACTCCACCAGAGAAGCCGCACAGAGACCCCAATCTTCGGCACTCCAGGTCTATGCCCTTGCGTAGTTCCGATGACACGGACCAATCGTACACGCGGCCTCGCCCTGTTCATCATGGAGATGATGCCGTACTCGACATCTCTGTTGCAGCACAAACTCACTATGAAAAACGCAGGTGGCCCCACCCCGACGTACCAGAGAACGTCGACGAGGCCTTCGATTATGTACAGCGTTTGCTCGACGGAGACATTGTCGATCAATTCCCAATGCCCCCTGGTCACAATAAACCCCTCCCACCTATCAACGCTAAACCTACCCGTCCAGCCACCCGCCCTCCTCCTCAGAACTTTGATTTTTACGGGATCCCACCGTCCGATTTTCTGCCACCGCCCGACACCGCAACTCGGGGGAAGATCGACCACATGTACACGGCCAGCAAGGCGAAATATCAAGTCGAGAACAAGAAACCTCCCTACAAAAGCCCAGTGGTCCCTTTCATCCAGCGCAGCACTTCCAGCGCCTCCGCTCACACCCGCCCCGCGGGCAGCAACCGTCCTCCCCCCGGCACCGCGCGGGACCGCGCCCAGGCATTGCGAAACAACCATGTCCCCTCTAGTTCTGTTTCCACCCCCCATTCCGGTGCAGGCACCGGAAAACCATACCACCCTGCCACCTCCAAGCGCCACGGACTCGATCTCAACAACTTGTATGGCGTCCCCGCGGCCGTAGCGGGTCTCTATACCAACCCCGATGCTACCATCTCCTCCCAGAGTCTCGGACCTAACGCTCATTTCCGCGCCGCGCCTACTGCCTCTCGAAGCCCCGAGATTCTCAACCCCTCTGAGCCCGCTGGCGGGCCCGACAGCGGACCTGCTACCGTCAGACGCAGAAACGCGTCCGCAGCTTCTTCAAGGTCTGTCCACTCTGCGCGGCGAAACATGATGACCTCCGGTGGCGCTGCATACTGGGACCCGAGCATGAGCACCCCCGAGCGGCAGCCGCAAACCTACCATTCCGACGTCATGCGCGTCGCGCGCGGGCCACATGCCGCGAAGCTGCAGTCCTCTAGCCCCATAAAGCCCCTCCGCTACCGTGATGGCAATATGCCGTTGAGCGTTAACGACACCGACGGCGGAGAGTGGGGTGCCGCGACTCCCAGGCCTGGTCTCCGCGGACCTGTTCAACATCCCGCTACTGTGGCTGGCCAGGGACGTGCAGGACTTGCCCTTCGCTCTCGTGGCAATCGTCACGGTTTTTAAATTCTTTAATACTGCTCCTTCCTATTTTGTTTTTGTTTTATCTTTGCTTATCATTTTCCTTGGTTTTGTAATTATCCAACTGCTTGCTTCGCTTTTATATCGTCACGCTCTCTCTCTCACGTCTCATCGATCCCCCGGCACGTTCTCTTTCATTCATGTTGATACCCACCCATTCGCTCACTTTTGTCCCGCTTTCGATCCCGAGACCCGTCATCTCGCTCCACTATCTTTTCATTCAGGTTCATCTGCATTCCCCAGTCATCGTCAGGATTCATTCGATGAAAAAAGAAGTCTGTATACTCGTTACTTGTAAGTGTCACTCGTCTTGTGTTTAGTTATCTATGTACCCAGTAGCGTACTAGTGTTCTCGTCAATATAAAAGTTGTTTAACATCAGTAGCGCCTTCGTTTCATGGTCTCAGAAATCGCTCCTAGTTTAGGATGAGTTCACCGCCCCATGTTTAGAATGCTTCAAAAGCACCGACTTGTGATGTTACAGTGACTATACTATAAAACTATCTTCGAACCTTGCAACCATATTGATACAGTGATTTATAGTTCAAGTGTTCGTGGTCCCGTGGATTTTGAACCACCATGTTGTTCTCCAGGGGGTGACGGTACATTGTATACTACTCCAGGAAGTCCCATGACTGCTTCACGTCTTCATTCCAAACGCAAAAGGGTGTACAAAGCATGAATTGCAGACGCTAATCCATGACGCCTCGACATCGTGTTGGTCGAATAACGATCGGTGCATCTAAGGCTTTCAATTAGAAAGTCGAACGATCATCCAAACCAGAGATCAAACTCACCGTGCCGCCAGAACTTCGGAAAATTCAGGGACCGCAAAGAATATCTGGTGCCTTTCGAAGTTGAGACCTGCTCTAATCTTCAATTTCATTACCTTACGCGCGTTGGCATCTGGCCAACCCTCAAGTGCCTTGCTCCATTGTCCCAAGCGCGTAG
>Ga0307516_10002415_pt1 | contig 24977 bp, 22 predicted proteins | sample 19_EM_MG_FD_203310 | JGI IMG/M metagenome (GOLD analysis project Ga0307516, IMG submission 203310) | Populus trichocarpa ectomycorrhiza microbial communities from riparian zone in the Pacific Northwest, United States - 19_EM | ecosystem: Host-associated > Plants > Roots > Unclassified | place...
TATAAACTCTTTTTATTACTCAACTGGAAACCACACACAAAGGAGGTTCCAATCGGATTATAAATTGTTAACATGATTACATTAGTTATCTTATTCGAATAAAGCTAATACTTGTAAATGTTGTCAGACATTCATGATTATAACTTATGTTAACAACAAATCAAGTTCCTTTCATAGCACAGGTGTCGGTTATACCATACAGTATGACCTATGAAAGTGCCAAGTATTTGTTGTACCAAGTGTTATACAACATAAATCTAGATTAACTATTTAACAAGCAAAGTATTAAAAGTGAACAAGATAACAAATATAAAGCATGTTAGTATCCAACATTAAGGTCCATGTTAAGTTTATATTATACTTATTCTTACACCATTAGTGTACCCTTTTCACCTTGACATAATTAACTTAGTTAAACATAATGAAAGAAAGAAGCATAAATAAACAAGATAAGAACATAAATGAGAAAGAAGTTAACTAAGTAAAGAAAAGGAAATGAAAGGCATAAACTAGATATTAATGAAAGGAAAACTTAAACATTACAAAAATACAAAGAGAGAACAAGAGGATGATCTTGATCTGAACACCAAGATGCCTAAATACATGGAAAATGCCTCCTTTTATAGGTCAAAATTCAGAACTATTGATTTGTTGACTAATTGATGAGTGGGTGGCCACATCTTGACTTGGTGACAATCCTTATCTTATTGTCTGCCAAAAACGTCATTGATAACGTCAGGATTTGAATAGATTCTCCTATGAAGGTTCTAGAAAATTGTCTCAGCTTTCCAGGAAAAAAAAGATGAGGTCATTTGGACTTCTAGAACTCGAGATATGGGCTGAACACTGAACAGTGTCTGGGCTGCAGGACAGATTCGAACTTCTCTGTTGTTGCTATAATTTGGACTTGAAAACGGCCTTTTTAAATCTTGGGCTCCACATGAAAGTTGTAGGCCTATATCGTATCTTTCCATCCATATAAAATGGACCTAAATCCAAGATCTACAGCTCCAGATATGACCCAATTACCGAACAGTGTTCCAGTTTGGACTACACCAGCATCTCTTTTCTAAGTTTGGCCATCTCTTTGTCCTTTCAATTTCAGTACTTCAACTCATCAATCAATTCTTTCATTTATGTGATAGGCCTGCATTTAAGATGAAAATTTACCATAAATTAAAGGTATCTTATATTATTAGATATGTTATTATAAAACATGCTTTAGTTAAGGAGTTATTGATACTTCAAGTGCAAAATGATAATATAAAACCTTGATAAAAATGCACTTTTAAGTACTAATCACCCCTCAAGGTCAGACTTGGAGAAACCAAGCATGAGATTGCAACAATGGGTGCATAATAGAGGAGCACTCAACCCCTTGATAAGAATATCAGCAAACTGCTCTTGTGATGACACAAACTGCACTAAGAGTTGGTTGCGTGAAACTCTTTCACGAGCAAAATGCACATCTAGTTCGATGTGCTTGGTCTTTTGATGTTGAATAGGATTAAAAGACAAGGCAATTGCTAACAGATTGTCACAAAAAAGAACAAGCACACCAGGTAGGGAAATGTGTAGAAATGCTAATAACTGTTTTATCCAATCCAACTCAGCGGAGGTAAATGATAAAGCGCGATACTCACCTTCAATCGATGATCGAGAAATAGTTTGTTGTTTCTTAGAGGACCATGAAATTGGATTGTTACCCATGAAGACCACCAAACCAGTTGTAGACTGCTTGTCATTGGGGTCCCCTGCCCAATCAGCATCACTAAAGGCTTTTAACTGCAAATCTCCTCTAGTATAGGATATACCAAATTGCATGGTGCCCTTGAGGTATCGCCATATACATTTAACAGCAATAAAATGAGACACCATGGGATTCTGCATAAACTAACATACTTGATGCACAGAAAAAGCAATGTTAGGCCTTGTGAAAGTTAAGTACTGCAGAGCCCCGACAATGCTTCTAAACAATGTAGGATTTGAATAAGGTTCCCCATCCTCTTTGAGTAGCCTATGGTATGGGAGACATGGAGTATCACAGGGTTTAGCTGCAACCATTTCAGATTTAGTCAACAAATCCTCAACATATTTGGTTTGTGACAGAAACAAACCGGTGGCAGTTCGAGTAATCTGTATCCCTAAGAAATAGTGGAGGAATCCTAAATCTTTGATATCAAATTTAGTAGTAAGAGCACTAATAACTTGCTGAATTGCACCAGACGCACTCCCAGTGATAATAATATTATCCACATAGAGAAGCAACACCACAATCGCAAGACCAACATGTTTGACAAACAGTGATGAATAGAAGTAGGTGGTTTCAAAACCCACAGAAGAAAGAAACTGAGTAAACCGATCATTCCAAGCCCTAGGAGCTTGTTTACATCCATATAGAGATTTATACAGCTTACACATAAGATATGGATGATTGGGATCTTCAAAACCAGGAGGTTGAGACATATAAACCTCCTCTTAGAGAATGCCATGCAAAAATGCATTTTTGACATCTAATTGTTGTAAAGACCAATTGAATTGTGTAGCAAGAGAAAAAACTAACCTGACGGTGGTAGGTTTCACAACAGGACTAAACGTCTCCCCATAGTCCAATCCAGGTTTTTGACTGAAACCTTTAGCAACTAACCTTACTTTGTGTCTAGCAATAGATCCATCAGAGTGTCTCTTTAACTTAAAAATCCACTTACAGCCCACCAATTCCTGTTTGCTGGTAATGAAACTAGACTCCAACTGCCTTGACATGTAAAGCATTCACTTCTTCTTACATGGCTTGTAACCACACAGGAACTTTAACAGCAGACTTGTAACTAGCTAGTTCAACCAAGGACATATCAGTACCCCCAAAGTCCTGGATACAAGCTAAGAAAGCCTTCCTTTTAAGAATCCCACTCTTGCTTCTAGTTTGCATCAGATGTAAATTGAGGGGAGGAATAGACAAGACCACTTGTAAACTATCAGGAATAAAATCATGAAATTCTGAACCAGAAGTAACGCTGATATCAGGTGCCACAGGAAACAGAGGAGAGGCTTGAAGTGGAGCAGCAATGGATTGGGAAGTAGCAGAGACTACAGATGGGACAGGTGTATGAGGACTAGGAGGGAGAGATGGAGAAGATGGGATGTTTGTGACAATTACATTTTCTGGAGTTACTATAGGCACAGGACAACTGGAAGGTTGACAAGGTGATGGTAATTTGAGTGTGTTTAAAGGTGTAGATAATAAATCTGGATATGGAAACTATTATTCATGAAAGATAACATGCCTAGAGATAAACAATCTCATTGTATATACATGATAACACAAATAGCCTTTATATTTTGTGGCATATCCAAGAAACACATATTTTGTAGTTTTAGCCTGCAATTTGGTGCTATTATAAGGTTTGAGGAGAGGAAAACAAGCACGTCCAAAAATTCAAAGATGAGTAAGAATTGGAGATGAGCTGAATAACATCTCAAAAGGGGAGCTATGATGAAGAACAATAGTAGGCATACGATTGATTAAATATGTGGCTGTTTGACAAGCATAGGACCAAAACTGAGATGGCAATTTGGCTGTTTGTAATAAGGTGATAGTGGTTTCAATGATATACCTATGTAAATTGAGGACCAACAAAGGAATAAAAGGTAACAAATATAGAGAACAAATCAGACTTATTCACTAAAGGAAAAATCCAGCAATATCTAGTACATTCATCAACAAAAATGATGTACTATCGATAACCATCAATTGATAGACAAGGTGCAAGACCCCACAAATCAGTATGTATAGTTTCAAAGGGAGTTACAGACTTATTGACATGCTATGGAAAAGGTAGTTTACTAAATTTCCCTTCAAGACATGGATGACACATTATAGGTGAGGTAGTTTTGGGAACATGCACATTAGTTTTATGTAACATCAAAGAAACAATGTTATTTGCAGGATGACCTAACCTATGATGCCACATATTAGACTGAATGAGTTGGCCAAGAAAAACTTGAGCTGGATATGGCTGCTAGGAATATAAAGGTGAGAAAGAGTGGATAGGATATAATCCATTATTGCACAAGCCTCTGTAAATAATCCTCCATATGACTTTGTCCTGAACCCAAAAATAGAAGGCATCAAATATAAGCCAGCAATTATTACCAAGGCAAAGGCGATGAACTGACAAGAGATTCTGAGTGAGTTGAGGAACACAAAGCACATAATTCAATTTAACTAGAGAAATTGATGAATTAATTGTATAATGACCATTATGAGATACTGTCAAACCTTCACCATTGGCAGTATGAATCGTTTCATTTGTTGGATATGGTGAAGCTAGCGACAGATTGCCCAAATCAGCTGCCATATGATGATTGGTGGCACCAGAATCAGTTAGCCAACTTGTGAAGGACCTAAAGAACATGAGGATGGAGAGGCAGAGTTAAGCCTCGTGTGCTTGGCTTGCATAGGGGGCTGTTGTGATTCTCTGTTAAGTGCAAATGGGACTGATAAATGCTGAGAAGAAGCTTGATATGAAGTATACTGCAAGTTCTGTGGTGGCATAGGATAAGAGAGCTGTGGAGAATAAGAAGCATTGGTGTGCACCCAAATGTAGTTAGGACCCTTATCATTATAGAAGCAATACCAGGTGGTATGATTACTTCTTCCACAAATGTGACATTTGGCATGTTGAGGAGAAGAATTTCCACAAAATAGGGCAATGTGTCCCTTAGAGTTGCATAATTGACAAATTGGAACCATGGATGCTGGAGGACTTTGAAATTGTTGACTAGGGGGTGAACCAAGAACTCCAGGATTAGAGTTGGGAAGCATAAGTGGTAGGGGAGAAAATGTTGGTCTAGCAGCAAAAAATCTAGATCCCTGAGTGAATCGACCTTTACCCCTGTTCTTATTCCCATTATAGGACTGAAAGCCTCTATTATTCACCTGAGATTGACCATGATTCAGAGAGAAACTTGGTGACTGAAAAGAAGCCCCTTGTGTGTAAGTGGAACATGTATTGGCAACCATAGCTGTCATAAGAGGAGTATTAACTGAAGTGTCAACAATCACTTCCTCTACAAGTAACTGTGATCAAAAGTCTTTTAATGAAATCACACTTTCATTCCCCTTTATAACACATCTGAAGGTGTTATATTCAGCAGGTAGACCATTCAAAACAAGAATAACAATGTCTTCATCTATAAAGTATACCCTAGCCGCAGAAAGGTAATCCCTAGCTTCTTTAATTCGATGAAGATACTGTGAAATTGAATTTGACCCCTTTTTAATTGTTTATAGATTAGATTTCATCTAAAAAATGCTAATCCTAAACACAGTGGAAAATTGTTCCTTTAACCTAGTCCACAGATCCTTAGAACTGGGGCTACCAATCGCATAACACATAGCAACATGTGATAATGTGGCAATGATCAATTGCATAATAGCTTGGTCATGCATTTTCCATACTATATATTCACCAGTTGGAGAAGAAGAAGTAATATCATATTCACCAGAGTTTGAACCATACTGAGGTGGACAAGGGAGCAAACCATCAACATACCCTATAATTCCATTGCTTTCAAGCAATAGTTGCAGCTGAAAGTTCCAATTTGAGGTAGTTCGAATCATCAAGTTTGACATTAACTGATGTAGGAATAGAGGGAATAAGGGCTGTAATTTGAGATTAAGGCAATTGGAGTTGTGAAGCAGTCACCATCGTGATTCTTTGATCAATCTGTGAATGAGACAATACACCAAACACTTGTTGTGCACAATTCAGAAAAATTACCAGTTAAGAAATGAAGATTAACACGAAGCACTAGAAACTTCAAGTGTAAGCAGAACTGTAGAGAAAGAACAGAAATCAAAGTAGAAGTAACAGAGAATGCAGAAGCAACAGAGGATCAAGAACTTCAAGCGTGAGCAACAATATGCTCTAATACCATGTTAATCTTTATCAACAGAGACTATAAGCTTGTATATTACAACAATATCAGATAGAGAGAAATAAAGAGAAGTGAAGAGACTAATTGAATTCCTTTTTATTCGGCTTGACTTTCATCACACGAGATAGTTGCTTATATAGTTGTAGTTAACAAACTAACAACCTTCAGCTAACTAAATAATTGTCTACTATATTATGATTATTACAAGTGTCACAATCTGAAGCAATATACTCTAACAAGAGGTTCGACTGCACATACAATAGTTAAAACAACCAACTTCTTGTTAGTCTTGGAAAGAAAAACAACGCTAAACTGCAAAATGCAGGATGATATTGATTGAGTAGAGAAAAAATGCGACTTGTACCTGGTTTCTACAATATTCACAATATGAGTGATATTCATATTCAAGTAATACAGGAAGGAAGGCATGCATAATAATTTCTTTTATTACAATAATCATCTCTTTTAATTATCGATTCAGTTGAGGTGCGACATACTCTTTGTTCATGTGAAGTATTGACTGAAACTAGTTCTTATGGATTTCTATGCATCTATTTACAGCTGATAGTCTACGGTACTGGCCAAGTAATACCATCCTCTCTCATTGTTCTGGAACCAAATCTGAAATACACACTTCTTGTGGGTTTATATCCTTGTTGTAACCCATTTTTGGGTCCCCGCACAAAAAATAATAAAATACAAAAAAATCAAAAAGTATTATATATAATAGTGAGAAAAAGGATGTCGGAATGCCCAAACAATGGCCAAAAATTGGTTGAGAAAGTTCAAAAATACAAGGATTAACATTTGATAATATTTTGTTGACTGATGATAGCTCTGTTGGCAAAGAAAATTCAATTTGAGGAAGAAAAGTCCAAAATCAGATGTTTATGGACTCAATTAAATTTTATTAAAGGTTTAATTGAATTTATAGAGGTTTTATTGCAAGAAAAATTGATTTTGGAGTCAATTTGCGCTTCAATTGGAAGAAATTAAAGTTCTAGGGTCAAATTATAATTTTTTAGAGTTAATTTGGTTAAATCAGGGGCTTAATTGCATAAATATTGAAGTTTGATGGCCAATTAGGGACTTAATTGAAGAAATCTGAAACCAAGGACCAAAATGGAAAAGGCGCGTAAATAGAGGGGCTGTAATTAAACCGAATCAAGGGCCAAATTGAAGAAATTAGAAGTTTATTGCTTAATTGAGGGTCAAATTGCATAAATCAGAGACCAAGGACCAAGTTGGAAAAGGTGGCCAACTTCAGGGCCAACGATTGATTTTTGGCAGGGATAAAATTGGATTGATTTTTAAATCAAAATTGAAATTTAGGACTTGATTGAACAAATCACAAATTGAGGACTGATTTGTATTTTGACATCAGTTGGCGCCGTTTTCATTTAAATGAAATATCGTGTTTTGCCTAAAATGGCGTCGTTTCATGCACTGTTTAAAAAAATAAAACAAAAGACGAAAATGGTGCCGTTTTGAAAGACACTGTAACCTTTCTTCTTCCCCTGGACGTGCGAAGCAGGGGAAGAAGAAGATTTTTTCTTCCTCTGTCACCGCCATCTCTCCCTTCAAAAAGACGTCGACTCCCTTTCAAAAAGACGCCGACCAACCCCACTTTCCAAAAAAAAACTTTCCACGTGTTGGAGGGGTGGTGGAGGGGCGGCAGCACATTGGCTGCCCCAGCCATGCCTCTCCCCTGTTTTTGCCTATAAAAATAGGGGAGGAGAAGCAAAAAAAACGAGACAGGAGAGAGAGAGAGGAGGGCGGAGAGGAAGAGAAACGAGAGAGGAGAAGAAAGAGGGGAAGAACGAATAGCAAAAAAGAGAGAAAAGAGGAGGAGAAAAGGAAAGAAAAAGACAAAAAAAACAGAACAAAAAAGCAGAGGTAGGAGAGGAAGAAGAAGGAGAAGCACCGCCGGCCACTGCAACGACAGCACCCCCACCGTTAGCACCGCGAGTAGCTGGTCGACGTCCGATTAGTTGCGCCCACCGTTACCTTCCTTCTCTGGTCACCCTCCGTTGTTCACGCTGCATGTGAACAGTGGAGGGTGATCCACTATTCCTTTTTCTTTCTTTGCGGGGCTGAGCCCAGCCCATGCATTTGGGCCAGGTTCGGCCCAGCCCACATCAAAACAAATTGAAAATTTTGTGACTTTTCCATCTTTTGCTATACGTCCTTTTGCTTAATATTGGTATGTATTTTATGTCGCAAAAAAATACGAATTGGGTATTAAAATACCTGGTTTTCGTCAAAACTTCCAAAATACAAAAAAAATTGAAAAAAAGAAAAAAATATTTTTGTGCATACGGCCAAGTGTCTCAAAGCTAAAAAAAAATCATATTGTGTTTTTCATACACCGAAAAACAATGTTTTAGCATGTATTTTGGCTTTAATAACCAGTTTATTAAAGTCAATAGAACATTGGCCAAAATTTCAAAAACAACAAAAATTTTATTTTGTTTGTCTTTTAGTATCCAGGATACGACATTACACGTAATACACATTCTGGATATTTAATTTTTTTTTGTGGACAATAGAACGGTTAGGTTTTACCTCATGAAGATAAGAATCTCCTTATTAAGGAGAGTTTTTCTTGAACCTTAGACAGGCCAGCAATTAGAAAACATAACAAGACCTCAGATTTTATCAGACATTAAAACAATGTAGCCTACCTTAGGTAGGACGTAGTTAGGGTGCTAATACCTTCCCTTTACGCAACTAGTCTCCATACCCGATCTCTAAAACCAATTAGGGTTCCTAGTAATCAGAATACTAGGTGGCAACTCTCAGTCCATAATTTACTGATAAGAGACAAGAATTCCTTGTCTCTCCACATTTTCCAAATACACCATTACATTTTTTTCCCTTGAGGGTGGACGATCGTCGTGACGCCGCACACGTGCGACAATCCTAATGTTTTTTTATGCACGTGTGATACTGGTAATGGAGAAGAACTTCTGTACTGATGCTGCTGGAAACAGAATTTACAAGAGCTGCCAATTCAAGTTTCTTTGTGCATTTTGGTGTGTTTGGTTGTTCATTCCTCAAGTTCTTTTTTTGGAACCATTATTTGCAGTATTTTTCTTCAAAAACTTTATCTTTTCTGCTTTGAGCTCAATAAGAAGGTTTAAACCAAATTTATATTTTTATTTGCAGCCTGTTGTGCAGCATATATGTTTTTGTTGTGATCTTTGTTTATGTAAATTTGATAAGGCATATGACAAAACTCCTGGTTAAATGATTCTTTCTTTTGAGGTGAAAGATATTGGAAAATCAAACTTGAAAAATCCAGTTGTGCATGAAGCGAATGAGCCTCCATTAGAAAATCTTGAGAGAGCATATATACAATAAGACATTGATGAAGAAGAAGCAATAACCTAGAAGTTAAAAATCATGAGATCTTTTTTTAAGGGAACATGGAGCAGAAGAAAGAAACTTACTTTGCAGGTGCAAACAGTTCTAGCTTGGAAAATACTGTTGTCCTATTTTGATTTGGTTGTTAAATACGAAGCATCATGTTGGGAGATTGAAATGCAGTTTTGGAGTGATTGTGTTCCATGTCACCTTTTAACCACAAGTTGGAGATTGAAATACGAAGCAATTTGTTTTGCCATTGTTCTGCAATTTAATTTCTTGTATTGTCTGACATTCTTAATCTCGGGTGTCATTATGCTGAGCGTTGCATCCACTTTGAACAGGTCTTTAGTATTTTACCACCGCAGTACCATGGCAATTGGGATCATCCTTGTAATACTTGTGGTTCTTTTTCAGGTAGTGTAGTTATAAACCCTTAGTTCTTGAAATTATGATCGTATCAGTTAGTCATCCCTGTTCCTAAGCAATAACCTCTGTCTCTTTGGAGTGATCAATACAAGGTGGACAACAGAAGCCAGAGGTTTCCAAAGCCTTTCTATAGATTCATGTGCTTTCACTTTGAGATTTCTGTCACTTATCAATGTTTGAATAGACTTTGTGAAGTGAACCATTTTTCTTCTCATGGCCTTTATGACTTATTTCAGCTGTTTAGATTCTTAAAAGAGAAAAAAACAGACAGAGATAGAAGGAAGAATTACAAGACAGAAGGTAGAATAAATCTTCAGAAATTTGCAGTACATCAGCATAACCATCTATCCATCAAGAACAATGGTCATTCTACATTTAGAAAATTCAGCTTTGAAAAACATTTATCAGCATGAATAAACTCATAAAAATAGAATTCTTAAATGTTAAAAAACAAAATCTAATATAAAATAATAGAAGTTGCACTGCATACAGCTAAAAATTCGCATCCATGTGTGCTCATATTAAGCTCTTCTATCTTGGTGAATTCACACGTTTATCCACCATCTTGACTGGCAAACACTATTCTGCAAAAGCTTTGAATAACCATTCCATGACTTCCTTCAGTATTGAGGGTTCCACTGCATATACAATAGTTTAAATAGCCAGCTTCTTGTTAGTGTAGGAAAGAAAAACAATGATAAACTGCAAAATGCAGAATGATATCAATTCAGTTGAGAAAAAATGGGACTTCCACATGGTTTCTACAATATTCACAATATGAGTGCTATTCATATTCAAGTAATGCAGGAAGGAAGGAAGGCATGCATGACATATAAACTGGAGCCAAGTTTGCCTTTTTCTTTTTAAAATCTTAGGGTCAACTAAAAATTGTTTTTAGCTTTAATTGTATTTGCTACTAAAAAGTGATTGGTTAGTAATCTCACTAATAATCTTATTGGTTGTTATTTAAATGTGAGTTTTATCAATTGGTTAATTTTAAGATTTAATGGTTTGTTTAAAGTATCATAATTGTATATAAAGTAGATGATTTTAAAATAAATAATACTATATAGATAATGCAATTATTTTTAATATGTGGAAACAATCTTAATAAATATAAGTTAAATTATTTTGTAAGAATGATATTAGAATAAGGATTGAAAAAATGTTAGATGGCTATTGATTTTATAATTTGATACATAATATTCCACATATTCCACTAAATCCACAAGAAAATTTTTTTCTTAAGCTTAGATATATTTTTGTTGGTGTTTTTAAGGTAAACAAACACTTAATCATAACACCCTTATAATATGAAGTCTTTTGATGGTTGAAACTGTTTTGGTGGCTGAAATCTTTCTCAACAACTATTTTTTCTCTAAACTGAAATTTGATGACTCCCTCTCTCTCCTACTAAAAAAACTGAAAAAAAAATTAAAGTTAAGTATCAAAATTTATTTTCTTAAAATTCAATGGATTGGTTTCCTAGTATCTAAAAATGATAGGGGGTTAAAATGAATGTTTTAACAAAATTTTCAACCCGCCCCTTATATTACCTAAAATTTTCACTTAAGTCCTTTAATTTATCTTTCAATTTAATTTATGTTTCTAAAAAAATATGTAATTGGGGTCTAATTTAAACTCAAATGGATAAATTACACAAAATAAAATTTCAAAGATGTGAAAATTAAAAAAAAAAAAAAAAAAAAAAAAAAATACTCCAAACGTGCATGGATCATTCAAAAGATTAATGCATTATATATATACACGTCCTCTCCATAAAAAACAACCTTAACTAGTTTTTTAATTTTAATTATAATTATAACAAAAATAATAATAAAATGATTGGTGAATCCACTGTGCATCAAGACACGTGTCTCTATTTATTCATTGGAGCAGTAGTACATTCGGCCTCACGGTCAACTTATCTTGCCTGGCTTTTTTTCCATCTGTTGGGGTGATGTTGGTGGGCTTTAGGCTGGGAGCATGATTGTTTTTATTCTTGGATTTGGTTTCGATGGCCCATTCCATCTTCTTTAATTGATGAGAGTTTAGGTATGACTTTTCAGCTTGATTTGAGTCTGATTGGGAGACCTATAGAGGATTCGCTATGCTAATCTGTCTCTTGTCTTTACATGGTCTTGCATTCCTACTTTCTCTCTTCTGCACAGTGGTGGAGCTCAATTGGAATTCAATTTACCGTCATTGGTTTTTTATTATCTTCCAGGTTTCCATTGTTTTTTCTCACCCATTGTCATTTGACAGTTGTTTTCCCATGTATTTTCCCGAATTTATTCATTCATTTATTTAGAGTTGAATTTAGCTCAGTAGTGTTATTTTATGTTTTCTTTCTTAGGATTTCGGCTCTTTTGACGACCTTTTGCCGGCGCAACCACCGGATGATGTTCCATGGCTTAGGTTGCGTGATGTTGCTCCAGTTCGTAATTTGCGATTATTCTCTATGATTCGTAGTTTTGTTTCTTTTCAGAGACCCCGCTGGTTTCTTTTTTTCTTTTTTTTTTTCGTTTTTGGGAAGCACTTTTTGGTTAGGTTTAAGAGCATGTCTGAGCTTCCTCCTATTTTTGATTAGTGGTTTTATGATGTGCACGTTTAGGAATGTTGTGTGTGTTTGATTGCCTTCGACTAGGCTCGATCGAATAGCCTTTGTCAGGGTTATATGACCCTTCAGGACTCGAGCCTTTGCGAATGTATTCCAATTAATTACCTGGCTTCCACGCCCACCTTCACTTCCATTCTTGCCTGCAGAAGCACTACTACTTCCACCATCATGATCAAGAACCTTTTCTAGGACCTTCTTTACCAGATTGAGGGGATTGCTTCTCTTCAACCGCTCCCTCTCCAGACTCTGGCCTTAGTTCCAACTACAAACGTTGAACGTCATCAGGGCTATGAGCTTCTTCTTTCTCAACTCTTGGCCTATATATAGAAGAAGAATATTTCACCACTTTCCTACATGATTTTTCAGTTTTTCCATTGATAAAACCACTCGTGAGTACTATATTCATAACAATAAGTTCCATAGATAATAAGAGAGAGAGAGAGACAAACCTGGGCTTCTCTTTTAGTCTTGACTTCTTCACCTTGTCCCATTATTTTATGTGTTTCCTTTTGTTGATTTCAAGTATTAGAAGAAGCTCATGAATGCAAGAACTGAGAAGTGGTGGTGTTTAACTTGTTTGCAAACTCAGAAAGGAAAGAAGCATGCAGGACACCTCACAGTACGAGAAACTCCTATACAAGGAGACACTTTTCCTATGAACAAGCCAAGCCACGAACGTATAGGGAACTGGAAACTGCCTGCAACTTGTCAAAAAACAGCAACATTTCACAAACCTTAAACGACAAGGAATGAAGGTGTAGGGTAGTAACGACATGTCATCACCATTGGCAATGCTGTTTTTCAATATTTGTGCCAAAAAGTTCTTAACTGATCACTGTATGTAGGGTTTATAATTCATGTATACTTATAATTATTTTATATCAGTTAGAGTTAAAGCCTAGACAGCTTACAAGTTATAAGTTTCAGATACTCTTTTTTTAAAATAAAAATTTCTTCTCCGAATAACTATATAATAGTTTTTGAAGGACAGCTAGTGGATTTGGGCATATTTTTTCAACTTGGATTCATCCAAGACTGATTATAGCTGAGGTATTTAGTATATTTCACTATATAATTATCTTGTTTATACTGAGCATGCCTTTTGTCTTCTTTGTTTCAGAATTTCATGCAAGTAAATTGTTTCTGAAGATTTGAGACTTTCAAGCTTGCACTTTGTTACAGGTAAATTCAGTTATGAAGAATTTACCAGAGAAGTGAGACGAACAAGGAAGATATGACCGTTACCAACAAAACACACCGTATTAAGCTAGTGTTTAGCCCTTACTTATACGCACCGTTTCAATAAATTGTAATTCTCGTTTCTGAGAAGGTTGTCGAGTCAGCACCATCTTCTGCTGTGCCTATATATACTGGCAGTTGTACATGCAAAATGAATGAGGACACCTGTTAATTCCTTCTGTGGATTCCCTTTTTTCTCTCTTTTCTCTCGCTCTTTCCCTCTCCCTTTCTCGTTTCAGTCATCTCCTTCTTCCTGATTTCTTCCTCTGATCAGTAAACCAGATACTAGAGAAATCACTCCACTGGGTTCAATACAGATTGGAGGATTCTTAATTGGGTTGTTACATATAGATAACGATCTTATACCTGCTCAGAGCTTCGTATCTTCAGACCGAAACAATGGCTCCTAACACTAGGTCCGGTCCCAAGATCTAAAGAAATTAGAAGAAGCGATGGAAATCTCTAACAAGGAGCAGGCGCAGTGGAATGACAAATATGACGAGGTTATTAGAACAGCAAGGGCAACAACAGTCAGCTAGTGACACAAGACTAATGAGGCTGGAGGAGTTGATCACTGGCATTTCCCATCAACAGAATACCTTGTTGCAAAAGCTTCAAGAATCCGCAAGGGAGTCAAGTACGAACCGAGAGCAACTACACATCTCTCAGGAAGGGCTGGCTTGAGGTCACGGTGAACCAGTGGCTCTGGCTTGGTCTGATAGAGAAAGAGCAGACCTGTGGCTATCTCAGCCGCAATTCGGAACCTTTTATTACATAGTGTTGGGATGTTGTCATTAATAGGAAACAGCATTTGCAGCGTATTCTAAGAAGGAGGGATGTCATTGTTAAAAAACTATAATAGTAGGTAGGTAATTATTAAACAAGTTGCACCAATCATTAATAAAATGGTGCAATCCATGTGTTGTGATTATTAGTGTCATAATTTATGGCTAAGTTGTCTTACCATTCATGTCTATGAATAGAGGTATAAGTTAAAGAGCAAAATAAAAGAGAGAGAGAGAGTGCAGAGAAAGATGTGAGAAATATAGGAAAGAGTTGGTTACCAAGAGCAACCAGTAGTAGCTACCATTGCAGCACTGCAAAGAAAGAAAAAAGTGAGGTTGAGAGTTGGAAGAATGGATGATTCCTCCTCCTTTATTGTTGTAAATCTTGTTCTCTCCCTATATAATCAAATGGCTTCTCTCGTGGATGTAGGCGGTTTGCCGAACCACGTTAAATATTGTGTCAGTTTGCTTAGCCTCCAATAAGCAACTATCAGAACATCATCGGCCGGAATCCCCAACAATTGGTATTAGAGCATATGGTTTAAAGTGGTGTTTGATTTTTGCTCAAAAATGAAAGTTGTCAAAATTGTGTTTTGACCATACCACCGTGTAGAGGAGGAAGAGATAAGCACACTAGTGTAAACGGCGTAAAAATTGGACGTCGGACATGGCCGCACGCGCCGGCGAGGTGGCTGCCCCTGCACACAGACGGCCTCACGCATCTTCTTCACCTGGATGGGCTGACCCAACCCGAATATCAGACAACTCGACCCACGTGACTGACCCGGATGGAGGATGACATCATTATGACATAAGCATGGTGTCAGCATGCACAGTTGGCATGCCATGTCAGCGACTAATCAGCTGACACGTCAGCACAGTGGGGCCCACCTGACAGTCATCAACCACGAGCCGAGCTGAGTTGAGCCGAGCCGAGTAGAGCTAGGATGAGTTGGAGCTGAGGGATAGGATCCAATGTGGCTGATCTTACATGTAACCGGATTTGAGATTGAATCTAGGTCGTTCATCAAGTAAGAATTGTTTTGATCAAAGCTTAGCTGTCTGAAATGCGATTTGAATGATTTCAGACTTGTTTTCAGCTAATTTGATCATTCCGAATATAATAGTATGATCTGATTGTTGAGATTGAGACCGAAAGTGGTGGTGGTGAATTATTAAAAGAGATTGCCCGATCAGGAGGCATCTGAAGGTCATCATGGTCGTCGTTAGAGATGAAGAAGAAGAAGATGCACATGTTTACCCATTTACGTGTGTTGAACTGCTAAGTGGGGATATTTTTTAATTGCCTCGAGGGAAGGCAAAATTGGGATACTCTAGACACCCGATCATGTGGATGATTTGAGGTGGAGAGTGGAAATTGATGAAGACCAATCTTAACGAATCTAAGCACTGGTAGTCTCGCCAGATGTTGAGAAATCAGGTATAAAACTAGGATACCCCAGATCACTTGTAAAGGAAAGCCGCAACAAAGCTAACAAATGATTGTATATACGAAAAGACAGTATGATGGATATATATGGCCTAAGAAGTTCTGTCTAGGAGATTGGGTTTTAAGCGGGACCGGTATAACCCCTCTAATCTTTCCTGGGAACTTGCTTAGTTGAAGGATTATCCATACGGTACTATTTTTGTATATGTAACAGTTTGTAATAAAACTGTTGAAGACTAGCAAGATGACGGTATAAAGGAATAGTTGGGGTTCCATATGTTTAAGGATTTGATGGAGTGGTGATTTCTCCAAAGAAGTTAGATTTTGTGACTGTGATTTCTCGAAAGGAGAATTGATGAAGACCATGATAATGGAAGAGAAATATAGCAAGGGAATAAAGATTGGCACCCTATTTTGACTTGGATAGATGTTGTGACAGGATGAGCTGCTGTCAAACATAAAAGCAAAGAATAGAGAGAAATCTGGAGAACAGAAATTACACGAGGGCACACGAAGATTGTGCAGGAGTACCCGTAGGATCCAACGAGGTACTGTAATGAGACAATAGGTGCAAGGAGAAGAAGAGTTCTCAGATGAAGCTCAGAGCAGAGACTGTGTGAAAAGATGTACAACAGGAAGTCTTTTGTGCTCTTGATAAAGGCAACAAGCGAGGACCTTTCGAATGCATGCAAGGATGGAAAGATGAGTTGTTGCAGAGGCACTTAATTAAGGGGGTGCGACTGCCTATGAAAGGTGAAGACACCAAAAGAGAGTTAGTGTGGGTGGAGCTATCAAGCAAAAAGACATAGAAGCTCCGAACATAGAAATTGAGATGGAGGATTGCGAGGAGTGTACTGGAACTCTCTCTTTCTATATGATCAGTGGCAGTAATCTCTCCCAGGTCCACATGGTGGTAGAGAATCTTAGAGCCACTGGAGTCATCCCCGATGAAGGAGGATGAGACCGTTCCACTATGAGCGGAGACACCTTAGAGGAAGGTGTGTGGGCCATAATATGAGCCCAAGTACAAACGGCCGCATGACGACGAACGGAGACACCTCAGACAGAAGGTGTGTGGGCCACAATATGAGCCCAAGTTCAGATCGTCTCATGATAACAGACAGAGACACCTCTTACAGAAGGTGTGAGGACCATGATATGAGCCCAAGTACATACCGTCGTATGATGACGAGCGGAGACACCTCAGACAGAAGGTGTGTGGGCCATAATATGAGCCCAAGTTCAGACCGCCGCATGACGACGAGCGGAGACACCTTAGACAGAAGAAGTGAGGGCCATGATATAAGCCCAGTTCAGAACGCTCCAGAGCCAATGTGATGGCTAGATATGAGTGGACAGGTGTATAGCCAATGAAGTGGTTATGATGAGTATGGAGACAAATGCCAGATTGACTTTCATGGATATTGCCCCCATGCTAAAGATCAATGAGCTAGAAGACATTTGCCTTGGACAATAAGTGGATGACTTGTGGAGCGTTAAGACGTGACTGCTATGTAGGATCAGAGGGCATGCGCAGGTTCCGGGAACAAGTTGACTCTTGTTAAGGTGGTGAGCTCGGTAATGGCATTGTAATACTCAGAGTATAAAGACAGATATGGATCAACCTTTAATGGGCTACTCCCATGGTTAAAGGTGGAGAGCTACCTAGAGTCTTGAGACTAAGAGCGAGAGACTCATAGAGAAGTAAGGCGTGGTTCCTGGGGTGGAACAGAGGGCGGACGCAACTCCTAGATGAGTAGATTCTTGGAAGAGTGGTGAGCTCGTGATCATATTGAGATACTCAGATAAAGACTGTTGCACTTGAAAATAGAAATTTTCATTTAAGGGGGTCTTGTAAGCCTTGGTGTGAGGCTTGAAAAATCATTCCGGACCGAGCATGATTGATACGCTCGAAGGGGAATGTTGTTCTAGAGACAAGCGTTAACACTCTTCAGATAAGATGTGACAAACCATCTGGTTGAAGTGATCCTTTGGAGTGAGCAAAGGGTTGCTTGGGTGAATCTGGTGATTGAAAGATTTGGCGAGTACCTGTAAACTTGGCCACAGAAGCTCTCAGAATAGTAAGCTTGGAAGAGCTACAGAATGCAAACATGTGCTAAAAAAGCAAGAGGACAATTGCCTATATAAATGACAAAGGGGGTGATTGTTGGGATGTTGTCATTAATGGGCAACAACATTTTCAGTCTACTCTAAGAAGGAGGGATGCCATTGTTAAAAGGCTACAATGATATGTGGGTAATTATCAAACAGGTTGCACCAACCATTGACAAAATGGTGCAACCCATGTGTTGTCACCATTAATGCCATAATTTATGGCCAAGTTGTCTTACCATTTATGCCTATAAATAGAGGCCTAAGTCAGAGAGCAAAATGAGAGAGAGAAAGTGTAAAGAAAGATGTGAGAAATATAGAAGAGAGTTAGCTGCCAAGAGCAGCCAGTAGTAGCTGTTATTGCAGCACTGCAAAGAGAGAAAAAAGTGAGGTTGAGAGTTGGAAGAGTGGATGATTCCTCCTCCTTTATTGTTGTAAATCTTGTTCTCTCCCTATATAATCAAATGGCTTCTCCCGTGGATACAAGCGGTTTACCAAACCACGTTAAATATTGTGTCAGTGTGCTTAGCCTCTAATGAGCAACTATCAGAATATCACCAGTTAGAATCCCCAACACATAGAGCACCATCAAGTTTCATAAACAACAACTAGTAATCTATATCCAGTCTCCAAGTACTAAAGAATCAAGTCCCATGAAAAAGCCTCAGAAGTTCTTCTACATACAATTGATCTACCATGCAAGAGCAACCAGCCACGGATATGTCAGCACTATCAGCAAGCTCATAGTTTCACAACCACCTTAGTTTCTTAATTAACCAGGAGCCCCATGATCAGTATCTCCAAGCAAGAAGTAAATAAACAATCAAAATCAAATAGAAAAAAGAAAAACTTGGAAAGATAAAAGACCAAAAAGTGTGTAGATGCTGCTAGGAAAGTGGAAAAAACCTCATCAACATCAACAAAAAAATATATATATTGAAAAAAAGTAAAGACAAATCAACTGTGTTATATAAAAGAAGTAAAAAACCCATCTCTCAAAAACTTCCAAAGCATAAACAAAGGGATGGAGATACATGGGAAAAAGAACAACTTATTAGAAACAAAACAAACAAAAAGACTAAATTACTTAAAAACTTGATAAAATAGTCAATTATAAAAGATAAAACTATGGTTTATAAAACAAATAAATACTAATTAATTATCATAAATACCTCTAGCTTTTGGGGTTCCAGTTCCATATACCTCAACCATGTACTTTGCGAGGGTTTCTTGGAGGGCGAGCCAAAAATGAGAGATTGAATCTAAGCTGTTCATATAAAACCATGAGAAAAGTTATTGGTGGATAAGAAGTTCAAGTCATCTGTCCATGTCAAAATGATTTCCCTCTCGTACCAAAACCAACCATTTGGCACCATTTTACAACTATCATAACTGAAATTTCCTTCTTGTCACAAGTTAAGTTTGAATCGAGGGGGAGGAAAGAATTGCACTGCGTTTTATTAGTGCAGGGTTTGTTCAGAAAAGATGCCACGTGTGGCCACTAGCAAGAATATAGGAAGGTATCTTCATATATAAGATCTGTAACAGAATTGGAGGATAATAATGAACATAATGAGTGAATGTTGAGCTGAATTTGTGGAATTCTGCTTTTATCTCTCTTTTCTTCTTCCATTTGCTCACTAACCTGTAAACACCATTACTGGAACTTGGCTACCAGCCATTTCCATCACTAAGGCACCTCTGGATGTTTTCCAGATTGGTTCCCATTAAATCAGACACGCAACACTTCTCCTTTTATTTTCATTTTTATTCTCATTCTTAAAATCTCTAACCAGTTAGAAGAAGAAAAAGAAGAAGAAGAAGAAATGGTGAGGAAGAGTAAAAGCCGAGTCTACTAGTGGGTTTGCTACTACAACTGCTGCATCGCTTGTTCGTGTGAAAGATGGCAGTGGTTTTGTTAAATGGTATTTACTTGCGCCCCCCCCTCTTTTCACTTTGGGGGTGGGGGGGAGGGGGTTTCTTATTTTGTGCTATTAATTTGAATTTGGAGATTTTCAAGAAATGTAGCTATGATTTGTTTTATTTTTTAAAAACAAATTCTAGGTTTTTCTATTTTTGTGTTCTTGAATTGATTTTGAGGTTTGAAATTATGGGTTCTTTGATTTGTTTTAAAGAAATTGAGTAACCCGGTTGATTTTTGAACAAACTTTGTTTATGGGTGTTTCTAGTTTTGTGTTCTCAACTTGATTTTGGGGTTTTCAATCATGGTTCTTTGAACTTTTTAAGAAAAAGGGAACCCGGTTACATAAGTTAAGGAATCAATGAAGTAACTCATGTGTTTTGTTTTTTTGAATTGATACATGCAGTGAAGAGTGCAAGATGTTGTATTAAACTCAATCTAGAAGGTCAAGGAAGGCAACCACTCACCACCACTTGCAGCCACCAGCTGTCAACCGCCCAGCCACCACTTGCAGCCGCCAGCCACCAGCTGTATGCCGTCAGCCGCCTTCACACTTGAAGGTTGAATTTTCTTGTTTTGAATTCGTGTATAAATAAGCAGCTAAGTGTACGCTATTCTGTGTGGGAGATAATAGAGAGAAACACTAGAGAGAAAGAGAGGGCATGTATTGTAAGTGTCGCATGTGTGCGGCGTCGCGGCGAAAACATCCACCCTCAAAATATTGTTATTATCTAAAAATGTCTAATGCGGCAAATATGGGGAAACAAGGAATTCTTGTCTTTTATTAGTGGAAAAATAGAATGGGAGTCGCCACCTAGTATTTCGGTCACTAGGAACCCTAACTGGACTCAGAGATCGGGTACGGGGACTGGTTGCGTAAAAGAAAGCTATTAGCGCCCCAAATACGCCCTACCTAAGGTAAGCTGCATTGTTTTATTGTATGATAAATCTAAGGTCTTGTCGTGCTTTCTAGTTGTTGGTCCGTCTGTGATTTAAGAAAAGTTCTTCTCGGTAAGGAGATCCTTATCTTATCGGGTAAAACCTAACCGTTTTAACCTCAACAAAAGAATTTCATATCCGGAGTACGTCTTACGTATAAGATCATAACCCTAGATATTAAAAGAAAACAAAATAATTTTTTTTTGAATTTTTGAAATATTGGCCTAATTCTCGTAACTTTAATAAACGGGTTATTAAAGCCAAAATGCATGCTAATACCTATTTTTTTAATTTTTGTTGTATGAAAATATGATATTGATTTTTTTTAGAGACTTAGCCGTATGCATAAAAAAATATTATTTTTTTAATTATTTTTCAATGTCTTGACGAAAACCGGGTATTTTAATACCGTATTTGTATCTTTACAGTATAAAAATACAAACCAATATTAATTAAAATGCAGTAAAAAAATTACGGAAAATCACAGAATTTTTGAAATAATTTTTTGAATTTTTTTTTTGGGCTGGACCAGCCACTGACCCCGCCGGCTTTAGGATGCAAGTGCTTACTGTTCAAGTGAATTATAATTCACTTGAACAGTAAAAATGCAAAAGGAAATCGCATGCACAGAGATGAAAAATGCATACCTGGAAGTGGAAACGAAAGGGGCGAAGGTGATGGCGAAGGCGTGCTGGCTGGTCTCTTCTGTGCTTTCCTCTGTTTCAGTTCTTCTCCTCTGTTCCTTGTTTTCCTTTCTCTGTTTCTCTTGTTTTTTTTGCCTGATGTTCTGCCCCTGTTCTTCTCTTCTTCAGTTCGTAATTCGCTGCTCTCTCAGTTTAATTCCTCCTGGTCTCCCTCTGTTCTATCCTATTTTCTCCCCTGTGTCTGTCTCCTGCTCGTTGTCTCTTCCTCTGTCTTTCCCCTCTCTCGCTGTCTTTTTCTTTCTTTCCTCTGTCATTCCCCTCTAGTTTCCCCTCTGGTTTCCCCTTCTGATCTCCCCCACGGTCCTTCTCCCTCCTGCTTTTATAGGCCAGAGACCTTGTGCTGGTAACGGCCAGCTTGATAACGTTTGCAGAGGGATGACAGCCGTGACATATGCCCCATAATTAAAACAAATTGGCGTTGTTGCTGCTGTAATGTCTCACAGCCAGCTGCATGGAACCGTTACTGATGAAGAAGGCAGTGAACAATACGCTGTGAAACGACACCGTTTTCATGATATTTTTGATTTGGTTCTTGGATGTTTTTATAATCAAACCCCCGGATAAATTATAATTGGGTCCCTTGATTCTAGCGTTTTCTTCTGGTTTGATCCTTGGTTTCGGATTGTTTCAATTAAGTCCCTAATTTGACAAAATTAACTTTTTAAAATTATAATTGGACGCCAGAACTTCAATTTCATCCAATAAAAGCTGAAATTGACTTAAAAATCAATTTTTCTTGCAATCAAACACTCGATAAATTCAATTAAACCTTAGATAAGATTTAATTGAGTCCATAAACATCTGATTTTGGATTTTTCTTCCTCAAATTGAATTTTCCTTGTCAACAGGGCTCTCACCAGTCAAAAATATACTGTCAAATTTCAACCTTTTGCATTTTTGAACCTCTTCAACCAATTTGGCCTTTTTTCGGCATTCCAGCATCCTTTTCTCGCTCCTATTATTTTTTGGATTTCTTCCAAATATTTTTTTGATATATATTTTTTTGTATTTTCTCATTTTTTTTGGAAACCCAAAAATGGGTAACAACAATAAGCTTTTCATTATTGTAAGCTACTTGTTGTTGAAATAAAACAGTGTGTTTTATCCCCTTGAGTGTTTCAAAGCCACAACCAGTGGTTTCTCCCACCAACAATTGGTATCAGAGCCCCGTTCGTCAAAAAACAGAGGAGTTTTGGCATATACCCGAATTTTCAAAGTTGTCAAAAACAAGTTTTGATCATTCCACAGTGTAAAGCTCATCAATACGAACTCACTGTTGCAAAAATCAGCTTCATTGGAGACGGAGGTAGCCTACACGTGCCACCTGAAGATTCTGTACTGTTTGCCCACGCGCAGCCCACGCGCCCAGAGGAAGAAGACGAGTGCGTTTCACGCGCGCCATATTCGAGCTGTTTAAGCCGTTAAGCCGAGCCTCCAGCCGAGCTTAAGTCGAGCTCCAGCCAGCCAAGCCGAGCCTCCAGCCGAGCCGATATCGAGCCGCTAGCCGAGCCGATAGAATATTCCCCAGAATATTCTCGGTTCAACCCTAGCGAACCGCCCGACATACAGAATCGGTTTCCTGACCGGTTCACCCCATTTCTGACCTATTTTTAACAAAGTCAGACCGGTTCCCTACTGTTTTGAGCATTCCAGATCCATCTACGGTGTCTGTTTTGCTAAATTCAACTCCTAGAAGGTGATATAGTCATTCAAAGAGCAAAATGACTATAGAAAATGCACAAACACTCATCCCAAAGCTAACCAAAGACAACTATGATAGTTGGTGTATTAGATTGAAGGCATTTCTTGGTTCACAAGAGTGTATAGAAATTGTGCAATATGGTTATGATGAACCAGAGTCTAAAGAAGTAGAAGATACTCTAAATGAGGCAAAAAAAACAAGTCCTCAAAGCCAATAGAAAGAAAGACAACAAATCAAAGACCATCATCTATCAAGGTCTTAATGAAGCAATATTTGAGATAATTGCTTCCCCAGAAACATCGAAAGAGATATGGGAGGCACTCCAACAAAAATACAAAGGTGCTGACAGAATCAAGAAGATTCGTCTCCAATCCTTACGAGGTGAATTTGAATTATTGCAAATGAAGTCCTCAGAATCTATTTCTGATTATCACACAAGAATTATGGTGATAGTCAATCAGATAAGAAGAAATGGAGAAGCCCTCACAGATGCTCGGATTACTGAGAAAATTTTGAGATCCCTAGATCCAAAATTTGATTTTGTTGTTGTCGCTATTGAAGAGTCCAAATAAGTGGACAAGTTGATGGTGGATGAACTTATGAGTTCTTTGCAAGCTCATGAGCAAAAGATTGTGAAAAGAAATGGAGATAAGGCAATTGAGCATACCTTACAACCAAAGTTGTCTCTCAAAGACAAATATGAGCAAGGGGAGACTTCAACAAGTGGATATACCACTCAAGGAAGAAGTCAACAAACAAGAGGAGGATTTCAGCGATTTCAAGGAAGAGGATCTTGGAATACAGGATTCAGAGGAAGAGGTGGTAGAAATACCACTAGAGGAGGTCGAGGACAACAAGCATTTACTCCTAGAGGAAGAGGAGGTGGTTACAATAACCGTGACAAGAGGAATATCCAGTGTTATAAGTGCAATCAATTTGGGCACTATAGCACTGAATGTCAAAGGAAAGCTCCATTAGAGGTACGTGAACAAGCCAACTATGTAGAGGAGGATGCCAACAGTAGAGGAGCAGCTGCATTATTTGTCCAACAAGGACTTGGCCAGAATCAAAAGAATATTTGGTATCTAGATTCTGGAGCCAGCAATCACATGTGTGGCCATCGGGATCTATTTGGTGATCTAGATGAGACCATACAAGGTCTAGTCACCTTTGGAGATACCTCAAAAGTTCCATACAAAGGTAAAGGCAACATCCCAATCAAGTTGAAGAATGGCGATCATAGCTACATCGCAGATGTTTACTATGTCCCAGCCATAAAGCAGAACTTGCTGAGTATAGGTCAACTTATGGAGAAAGATTATACTCTTTTCATGAAGAATTGTCATGTGACAATTACAGACTACAATGGGAGATTAATTGCCTATGTGAAGATGTCCAAGAATAGGATGTTTCCTTTAAACATCCAATATGATGCAGCAAAGTGTTTGAGTGCCATCACCAACAGTGAAGAGTGGTTTTGGCACCTAAGGCTTGGACATCTGAATTTCACAAGTCTAAAGATGCTAGCAAGCAAGAAGATGGTCAAAGGTATGCCCCACATTGATCATCCAAATGAAGTCTGTGAGAGTTGTGTCCTCAACAAACATCACAGATCCAGTTTTGCCAAAAAGGTCAACTGGAAAGTGACACGATCAAAGAGTTGATGTCTTATCCCAAGTGCAGGAGTGTCACAGTAATAAATAACCCGGCAAGACCGGGGTCGAACCACAGAGAGGTTAATTGTATAAATTATAATTAATAAAACAACAA
>Ga0307516_10002416_pt1 | contig 24976 bp, 19 predicted proteins | sample 19_EM_MG_FD_203310 | JGI IMG/M metagenome (GOLD analysis project Ga0307516, IMG submission 203310) | Populus trichocarpa ectomycorrhiza microbial communities from riparian zone in the Pacific Northwest, United States - 19_EM | ecosystem: Host-associated > Plants > Roots > Unclassified | place...
GACGCGGCTGCCGCTCCGCCTGACGCCGAACTCGCCGCCTGACCTGAACGCCCTGTATCGCACCTGACTCGAATTCATCGGGTCATTTCCCCCTCGCATCGGCCGACGTGGTTAACGGCGTGCTTACTGTCGCGCGACTCCAACCTTGGCCTGATCAAATGCACTATGCGTAGTGGGCGGGGGCCAACCTCCTTAGGACCCCCAGATTGTTTATCCGAGTAATGACTGGAGCCGTGGACAGCGGCGCGGACTCTGCGCTCACAATTTGCGGTGCTTACCGCTTAGCACGCCAAGCGACGAGAGCGAGCATCTGCTATGTACCACTCAACACAGTCGGGGTTCGCCATCACTTCGCGGCTAAAGGTGGTATCCGCCGCATGCCCCAAGTACAGCCGCTTTAAGGGCACTTCTTGCTTCTTGCCGGACAGTGTTCGAGGGATCTGGGGGACCTGAATAATCTCATCCGGCACGAAGCGCGCGGAAAGACGCCGGCGAATAACCTCGCCAATGCTGAGCTTCAAAGCCTCATCTAAAAGCATGGCCGGGCGCAATACAACAAATAGCAGTAGTCGACCCGCCTTGCCCAAATACTCCAGATCGAGCGCAAGTGAATCGAGTACGTCGGGCAATTCCTCTACCGCCGCATAGATCTCACTCGTCCCCATGCGTACACCGTGGCGATTGATCGTTGCATCACTCCTGCCGTAAATGATGCAGCTGCCAGTCGGCGTAATCTTGATCCAGTCGCCATGGCGCCAAATTCTGGGATAGATCTCAAAGTAACTCGCCAAATAGCGACGATTGCCCTCATCGCCCCAAAAAAACAGAGGCATTCCGGGTAATGGGCGGACACAGACCAATTCACCCACTTCATCAATCACTGCTTGGCCTGCGTCGTTCCATGCTTCGACCGCAGAGCCCAATTGTCTACACTGCATTTCGCCCGGCGTTTGCGGAAGATCGCGATTCCCCGTGCAGAATGCGGCAGTTAGATCCGTGCCACCCGACAAGTTGCACCACCAAATGTCGCGCGTTCCAATTGTGTCAAATTCCTTTGTCCCCCATTCTTGCACCTCCATTGGTAGCGGAGAGCCCGTGCTGCCGAGCGCGCGTACTGCGCTCAAGTCGCCGCAGCGGGCTATTTGCACGGACGCCTTCTTACAATTACCAAAAAACGCCGCGCCCGCACCGAAGAATGTCACCTTGTGCCTACTAACAAAACGCCACAGCGTGCTCCAATCAAGTCTGTCCTTCGGACCGGACGGGCTACCGTCGTAAAGACAAATGGTCGTACCACACAAAAGAGCCGCCACTTGGACGTTCCACATCACCCAACCGGTCGATGTAAACCAGTGGAAACGCTCACCGAGGGTCTCCGGTACGTAACTCGCGCCGATGTCGATGTGTTTGGCCGTAGCTAACGTCGTTAGCAGTACGCCGCCCTGCCCGTGAACGATGGGTTTCGGCAATCCCGTGGTTCCGCTGGAGTAAAGAATCCACAGGGGATGATCAAAAGGCAACCACTCAGGTAGGAATGATTCGACGTCCCTGCCGTGGCGCGCTACGACGCTCGCGAATGACAGACTCCCCGGCACGCGCTGGGAACTATGTGAAGTCTCTACGATAATGGTGGTAACGACGCTTGGCAGGACAGCCTGGAGTTGCATCACGACGGCGCTTCGGTCCGATGACCTGCCTCCGTAATGAACACCGTCAATCCCTATAAGTACTTTGGGTTCTATCTGTCCAAAGCGATCTTTGACTGCCTGGATCCCCATGTCGGGAGCGCAAAGACTCCAGATTGCACCAATACTCGAACACGCGAGAAAGGCCACCACCGCTTCAGGACCGTTTGAGAGGTATGCGGCAACGCGATCGCCACGCTCAATACCCTGTTCGCGCAACTTGAGAGCGAGGGAATTGACCTGCCTTCGAAGCTCTGGCCAGCTCGTACTCCTGATGTTGCCCAGCTCGTCCTCACTCACGATTGCGGGCTGACCAGCCGCGTGTGCTGCACTGGCATGCCGGAACACCTGGTGCGCATAGTTGACGTGTGCGCCTCTAAACCAGACGGCTCCCGGCATTCGATCAATCACCAACGCTGCCTCAAAGGGAGTGGGTGAAGCAACTTGATCGTGGTCCCAGATGCTTCTCCAGAACCCCTCTAAGTCGGAGACCGACCAACGCCATAACGCGTCGTAACTCTCAAATCGAAGTCCACGGTGTTCAGCAAGCCAGTCCTGATAACGGCGCAGCTGCGATATAGGCAACGTGGCGGATTGCGATTTCATGTGTGCTGTTCCTTGCCCCGCGCGGCGGGCGTCACAGCCCGGGAATCACCGCTCATCGACACCCCTTGCCGTTCTGGACCGAAGGCCACCATCAACGTGATGACAACGGCGACGGTTCCTACCACAACGCCCATTGCCAGACCGTAGTCGTTGTTGTGTGCCTCGGCGAGGGCAACCTGTAGATTAAGGTTAACGGCAGCCAGAAGATTCCCAAGCTGGTAGACGGCTCCAGGGAACGTCGCTCGGATTTCTGGAGGAGATAGTTCGTTAAGGTGCGCAGGAATCACGCCCCACGCCCCCTGCACAGATATTTGCATTAGAAATGCGCCGCAGGCGAGTATCAGAGGTTCTGCGGAAAAAGCCCAGAACGGCAACGCTGGCAAGGAGATGAGTGCAGCGATGATAATCGCCCGTCGTCGTCCAATTCGTTCAGACAAGAAGCCGAAGAAAAGGCCACCGCAAATTGCCCCAAGGTTCGCAAGCACTGAGATTCGCGACACCAGGTGTGTGTCGAAGTGATGCTGGCTTTTCAAAAACAAACTCGGGTACGCATCCTGCGACCCGTGGCTGAAGAAATTGAATGCTGTCATGAGGAGAACAGCATACACCGCCAGTTTCCACTCCCGCCGAAGCACGGTCAGGACACCCGGCCGCGGTGCCAGTTGCTGAGTTAGCCATGCGGGAGATTCATCAATCGCTCGCCGGATAAAGAACACGAGGAGAGCCGGAATCACCCCGAGTACGAACATGTAGCGCCACCCCAATTGATCATAGAACAGGTTCACAGCAATCGATGCGAGTAGGTAGCCAGACGGATAGCCGGCCTGCAGCAGGCCGGAGACAGCCCCACGGGATGACACCGGAATCGTTTCCATGGTGAGCGCGGACGCGATGCCCCATTCGCCTCCCATCGCGATTCCGAAAAGCGCTCGGAATATTAGTAACATTGTCATGTTGGGTGCGAATCCCGAGATCAGCTCCAAAAGTGAATACGCGAGTATGTTCCACATCAACGCAGGCTTGCGGCCAAAGCGATCTGCGAGACGCCCAAACAGGAATGCACCAATGGGTCGCATGGCTAGGGTCAAGAATACTGCGGTCGCCACCAGCTGCATCCTTGAATGAAGCTCCGTGGCGATGTCCTTAAACATGAATACCATGAGAAAGAAGTCAAAGGCATCCAGCGTCCACCCCAAATAGGCGGCGATGACAACGTTGCGTTGGGTCTTGGTCCATTTCATGCTGGGTATTACTCGCGGTACACACCGGGTTGGTGACCGCTCTGATTTGCCCGCTCTAGTCGCCTTGTCGTTCCATTGCAGTCGGACGAGTCTTGGTGTCTCGCAAGTTGACGATGCATGGTTGTCGCCATTGCCACATTGTTGGCTTTCTTACGCAGCTTGCGCGGTATAAACCGGCGCCTTCGCTGAAAATGTTCATGCAGGTCCGAATGCCGTCTAGGTCTTACGGACCTGCCATGGGCCACTTGCCTAGGTTTGAACGCCGGCAAACTACAAACTGACCGTTACCGCTTTCGTGTTCAGGTAGTTCTCGAGCACCGCCTCGCCCATTTCACGGCCCCAGCCTGACTGCTTATAGCCACCGAATGGCAGGGCCGAGTCAAAAATGTTGTAGCAATTGATCCAGACGGACCCAGCCTGAAGCTTAGCCGCCAATGTATGGGCTTTGCTGATATCCCGGGTCCAAATTCCCGCCGCAAGTCCATACAGGCTGTCATTGGCATCGCGGACAACTTCGTCGTAGTCCGTGAACGGTGTCGCGGTAACCACGGGACCAAATATTTCCTCTTTGACTATTTTCATGGTCCGGGTCGTATCCACGAACACTGTCGGTTCAACAAAGTAACCAGGCCCTTTCACTGCTTTTCCCCCAGCAAGTGCACGGGCGCCCTCTCTCCGCCCCTCCTCGAGATAGCCGGTGACGCGACGGTGCTGAAGTTCAGAGACCATCGGTCCCATCTCCGATGCTGGATCGAGGCCAGGACCGAGCTTAATCGCCTTCGCCCTGGCGGCAACACCCTCTACAACTTGGTCAAATACATCCTTCTGAATGTATAGGCGCGACCCCGCACTGCAACTCTGGCCGTGGTTGTAAAATATCGCGTTCGCCGCCCCCCCAATTGCAACATCCAAGTCCGCGTCTTTCAAAATGATGTTTGGAGATTTACCGCCCAGCTCCAATGAGACATGCTTGAGGTCCTCCGCCGCGGCCTTCACTATAAGCTTGCCGACTTCGGTCGAACCGGTAAACGCGACTTTGTTCACCATTGGATGTTTTGCGAGCGCGGCGCCCGCTGTTTCGCCGAAGCCCGTGACAATATTCACGACGCCGGCTGGAATCCCCGCCTCCTGCAAGAGTTCGCCCAAGCGCAGGGCCGACAGAGGCGTTTCTTCGGCGACCTTGAGTACGATCGTACATCCGGTCGCAAGCGCGGGCGCCAATTTCCAAGCAGCCATTAGGAGCGGGAAGTTCCACGGAATGATCTGGCCGACGACGCCGATTGCTTCGGGACGCGTATAAGCGTGGTATTGCGTGCCCGGGGTATAATGAACAGAAAGTGGGATCGTTTTGCCTTCGATCTTAGTGCACCACCCCGCCATGTATTGAAAGATATCCGCAGCGAGAGGAACATCCGCTAGCTTCGCGATAACCATAGACTTGCCATTGTCAATCGATTCGATCTCAGCGAGTTCGTCTGTGTACTTGGAGATGAGATCGCCGATGCGCCAAATGATCTTGCTGCGCTCTGATGGCGTCATTTTCTGCCATGGGCCAACGTCAAACGCTTGTCGCGCGGCTCGAACTGCTGCGTCAACGTCCTCCCTATCGCCCTCCGCTACCTGGGCGATAATGCGACCCGTAGCGGGGTCTTTGACGTCGAAAGTTTTTCCCGAGGTGGCACCCAACCATTTGCCGTTTATCAGCATCCTTTTCGGGGCCGCAAGAAATTGCGCAACGGCGGGCGAAATCAGTGGTTCTTTCAGAACAGCGGTCATAGTGTGGCTCCTCCTGCCTATGGGATGCGCCTTGCCACCAATCAAGCGAACAGTTTGAGGCGCTCATGCGACAGCGCATTCTCTCCGTATGATTTGTGGGCAGCCATCGCCTGGGTAACGTTGGATATGCATAATTCGTCAAAGCAATGCACGGCGATACCACAAATTTCAGATGCTCGGCTTCTGAAAAACACGGGTCATTGGTAGTTGAGCTGCACTTGCCGGCCACCTAAAATCTGTTGATTGTCTGGACGAGAGCCGCGTGCGGGACCCTGTTTCCGGCGGGTAGAACAGCGTTCCACTTCGGTGAAGGGCGGCAAGTTTACATGCGCGTATCTTTCTCTATTGCGGCCGCGCCAGTCGAAGTGGGGCACCTAGAAGCCTACCGACAGCCCTCCGCACACGAAAAGGGTCTGTCCGGTTACGTAGCTCGCTTCTTGGGAGGCGAAGAATGCGATGCAGGCTGCCACTTCTTCTGGGGTGCCCGACCGCTTCATCGGAGTGCGTTCGATACCCGCGTCTTGGAAATGCTTTGGCGTGGTCAAAAACATGCCCGCGTCAACGAGACCGGGTGCGACGCAGTTCACGGTGATCCCGTCGGTGGCGAGCTCTAGCGCCGCCGTACGACTCATGGATTCGATGGCGCCTTTGGCTGCCCCATATGCCCCTCCTCCGATAGCGCCCCGAGCGGCGACCGAACTCATGTTAATAATGCGACCGTACTGATGCTGGCGCATGGTCGGAATGATAGCCCTCATGCAGTTGAGTGTGCCTCGAACGTGTGACTCAAAGGTTGCCTCGAAGTCGGCATCCTTGATCTTTGCGATCAAGTCGTTGCGTACCACACCGGCAAGGTTGGCGAGAATGTCGAGCCGGCCATGGTTGGCGATGATGTCGCGAACTGCCTGCTCGACCGCCGCTCGGTCGGTCACGTCGATGGTTGCCGCAACAGCATCAAAACTCATCGCGCGCAGCGTTGCCGCGCCCTGCTCTGCGCGAGCACCAACAAGGTCTCCGATGATGACGCGCGCGCCCGTGGCGCCAAGTGCGCGACTTGCCGCGAGACCAATCCCGCCAGCGCCGCCGGTTACCAGGGCAACTCGCCCGATGTTGTCTATGGGCCTCTCCAGAAGGCTAAAGCACGCCGAGGTTGGGACTTGAAGTCACATTCCTGATCGTCGGAAGCAGGATCGAGCATGGATGGAGCCCGTGCTTTTGAATGCAATGGGCGCCAGTACGGCACTTACAGCACCTCGAAACTCCGGCAGCTCCCATACCGCCGGCGACGCACATGGTTACAACCACGTGCTTAACTCCTCGCCGTTTTCCCTCAAAGAGGGCGTGGCCCACTAAACGTGCTCCGCTCGCGCCATAGGGGTGACCGAAGGCGATTGCTTGCGGTCCCGATGAACAATAACGAGAGACTGTAACGCCGGGCACAGTCACCGGCAAACCGGCCCGAAGGACACCTTGACGCGCAATATTCCCCTCAGTAGCGCCTTCAGGGAGCCCGCAAACGATGACGACGTCTTCCACTTCACCTGCCTCAAAGCCCGCGCGCGCCAGCGCCGCGCCCATGACATGCGACCCAAGCGTGGCGCCGTGAGTCACGTTGAGTGCGCCCTTCCAGCTCCGAGCAAATCCCGTGCGGACGGATGAGACGATAATTGCGTTGTTCATTGGAAGGCTCCACAGATTGGGTCTGGCGATGGACTTAAATCACTCATTAAAACCACGCCGCGTCCATTTCGAACCAAGTGGTCTCAAGTCTTTTGACCGCATCTACGAGCACCGCCACCTTCGGTATCTCCCACTGAAAGAAATATTTGCACGTCTGGAGCTTCCCCCGATAGAACGAATGCAACTCAGTGGCTGTCGTAGCCATGTTGTGGGAAGCGGCGATCGCCTGTTTTAGCCACATCCATGCGAATGTAATAGTGCCGACGATATCCAAATAGGGTTTCGCGTTCGCCAGGACCTTTTCGATGCCAACGTGATCAACCGCACCTATCAAATACCTGCTGATCGTCTCGAGATGAACCACTGCAATATCCAAAGACTGGGCGTGAGCTGCCAAATTGGGAACAGTGCTGGCGTCCGTGGCGGTCTTCCGAACCTGTTCGATGAATAGGGCTAAGGCAAGCCCACCTGACATCTGGGCTTTCCGGCCCAGTAAGTCGATCGCCTGAATGCCATTGGTTCCTTCGTGGATTGGATTCAGGCGATTGTCACGCCAGTACTGTTCCACGGGGAAGTCTCGCGTGTAGCCATATCCCCCTAGAATCTGAATTGCCAAGTCGTTCGCGATGAGCGCATATTCAGATGACGAGGACTTGAACACTGGGGTAAGGAATTCCAGGAGTAATCTGCTGTGTTCTCGAACGGTCGCGTCAGTGTCGTTCTTCTGGCGATCAACAAGCAGTGCGCAATATAGACCCAGCGCGAAACCCGCCTCGACATAAGATCGCTGCGTCAGAAGCATCCGACGCACGTCGGCATGCTCGATGATGGCAATTGGTACGGAATTCCCGACTTTGCGTGTGGCGGACCGCCCTTGACGACGATTGCGGGCGTATTCAAGTGAATAACGATGACCAGCTAGGCCGAGCATGGTCGAACTCAGCCCTACCACAATTCTCGCCTCGTTCATCATGTGAAACATATACGAGAGGCCATGATGTGGGCGGCCAATCAGCTCGCCGGTGCATTCACCACCGTCGCCGAAACTGAGTACGGTGTTGGTGGTGCCTCGATAGCCCATCTTGTGATTGAGGCCAATCACCGAAACATGGTTGAATTCCGCGTTGCTGCCATCGACGTTCAGACGATAACGAGGAACAATGAACAGCGAAAGGCCCTTAACCCCAGGCGGAGCGCCTTTGATTCGAGCCAGCACGAGATTCACGATGTTTTCCGACAGCTCATGCGCGGCCCCGGAGATCCACATTTTCCCGCCGTTTATGCGGTAGAGGTCATCCTCACGAGGCTCTGCCGTGGCTGAGATGTCGCCTAGCGAGGATCCCGCTTGCGGTTCCGAGAGTGCCATTGTTCCAAAGAATCGCCCATCCAACATGGGCAGCATATAGCGCGCTTTTTGGCTGTCGGATGCAAATGCGTCCAGCAGATTGGCGGCCGCTATGGTGAGAAAGGCGTATGCCGTGGTGGCGACATTTGCTCCATAGAACCAACACATGCATGCCTGGGTTATGACCCAGGGGAGTTGCATTCCCCCTCGCTCATAGTCCTGGTGTGCAGCGAAAAAGCCCGCATCTGCGAATGACCCTAGCGCCCCTGCGATTTCGGGTATCAAGGTCACCCGACCGTCGATCAGTTGGGGTTCGTTGAGATCGGACTTTCGATTGTGAGGAGCAAATTCGTTCTCGGCGATGAGGCGCGCTGTGCTCAAAGCGCGATCGAAGGTTTCACGCGAGTGCTCCGCGAAGCGGTTGTATGCACCCAATGATTCGACATCGAGCACGTCGTAGAGAACGAAATCTTGCTCGCGAGCGTCGAGCAGCGGGATGTTCAGAGTGGCCACTTCTAGCCCAGCAAGAAGCCGCCATCGACCAGGATTACGCTGCCAGTCATATAGCGCGAGGCGTTTGACGCGAGCAAAAGCAGAGGCCCATCGAGATCCCCTGTATCACCCAATCTGCGCTGCGGGATTTTGGCGACTACCTTCTGTCCCGTTGGCGTGTTGAAGAACTCTCGAGTCAATTCCGTGCCGATGTAACCGGGTGCGATGGCGTTCACACGAATTCCATGGCGCGCCAGTTCCAGTGCCATATTGCGAGTCAATTGGATCAAGCCGCCCTTCGAGGCAACGTACGGCGTCAGCTGAGCGATTGTCGCGTAGCCCAGCATCGAAGCAATGTTGACTATGCTCCCGCCGCCGTACTTTGACATTTGCCTGGCGACTGCTTGTGCCACGAGAAACGCACCCTTGAGGTTTGTTCCAAGCACCGCATCCCAGTCGTCCTCGGTTTGTTCCAAAAGTGGTTTGGTTACGGCAATTCCGGCATTATTGACGAGGGTATTGATCGCTCCGAACTTGACTTGGATGGCCGACAGCGCTGCATCGATGCTTTGAAGGCTCAATACATCCATAGAAATAGCCATTGCCATTCCGCCTGCGGCCTCGATTTCGGCGACTACAGCGTGGAGTTTTCCGACGTTTCGGGCCGCCACGCAAACCTTTGCACCTTGTGAAGCGAGCACTTTGGCAAATCGCTGGCCAAGCCCCTGCGATGCTCCAGTTACCAGCGCGACCTGGTTTGATACGTCGAAGATATTGCTCATATAACTCTGCGCCGACCTTCGATTGTGGCAGCGCGGCGCGATATCACTGTGCATGAAAAACGAACGTCCGTTATTATATGAGACAGAATGTCCTACGCACTGGCCCAAGTCAACTGCTTCAATCAACGAGAGTAAGGATTATGGCCAACACCGTATTTGTGCTCGGGGGCAACGGCGGATTGGGTAGCGCGATATGCCGCCGTCTGGCCAAGGATTTCGACGCTCTGTTCTTTTCCTATCGGTCGAATGTCGACCGCGCGTCCGCACTTATGTCTGAATTAGCAGCGGACTGTAAAGTAGAATGCGGGTTTGTAGATGTACGCGATCCGGCGGGTGTTTCCGCAGCACTCGGCGATGCCATCGGCCGATTTGGATCGGTGAATGCCATTGTTTTTGCTGCCGGCGCAAATATCGCGCAACCTTTCGTATCGCAGATCGGTAAGGCTGAGTGGCGAGAGGTCATCGAGGCCGAACTCGTGGGATTCATCAATGTAGTGCAGGCTGCAATTCCAATGTTTCGTCGGCAAGGGGGCGGTGTGCTTGTCAACGTCGGCACATTTGCCACTCACCGGTACCCTCCAGGCGATGCGCTGTCGGCCGTTCCCAAGGCTGGTACCGAGATGCTTTGCAGAGCGGTTGCACGAGAGGAGGGGCGTTATGGCATTCGTGCCAACACCGTCGCGCCCGGAATCATCCAGGCGGGGCTTGGCGCCAAGCTCATTGAGAGCGAGTTTAGCAAGGATGTGTGGGAGGAGCAGCGCAAGCGTGTGGCGCTGCGGCGCTTTGGTGTTGCCGAGGACGTGGCGAACGCCGTTGCGTTCCTAGTTTCCACTCAATCGGCGTATATCACCGGTACGACACTAATAGTGGACGGCGGCCTCCATCTTTAAACCTGCAGTATTGGAATCAGGAAGGAGCATCACCCCCGTCGCGTCGATTGTGCAATTTTACCTGCTGGGCGCGGGAGACTGCTTGCGGATGACTTAACGCTGCGGGTCAGGATCGCAAGCACCATCTGCGTGTGCTGGTCTATCAATTCGTCCTGGCCAACGGGACCCGCGCTGTTGTACCAGTAGCAAACGCTTGTCAGCATCGAAAGAACGGATTGAGTGACTATATTGGCGTTGAAAACAGCAAAGTCGCCGGTTTTGCATCCATCTAAGATTATCTTGATGAAGTGCTTCTCATATTGCTTGCGTAGCAGTACATAGGCCTTATAGCGCTTGGGCGTCAAGCTGCGCATCTCCATATGACTAATAAACGTTTCCTTTCTCCGTGCGGTGTGCCAATTAATATGGAATCTTACGAAGCACTTCAACCGCTCGAGTGGGGAAGCGCTGTCATCGATGCGCGTCCCGATCTCGGCGAGAATTTCCTCCATAACTTCGGACATTAGACGAAACAAGAAATCTTCCTTGCTCGCGAAATAGTTGTAGAGAGATCCTCCGCCTTTGAAGCCGGCGGCTTTTGAAAGTTGTCGCAGGTTCATAGCTTCGAAGCCGTGCAGAAAGATGAGGTCGATACCCGCCGCTCGAATAATCGGCCACGTTGTTTCCCAGGTTGAACCAGTGGTTCGCATGAAAATCCTCGCTACTCAGATCGTCGGTGGAGCAGGCTGATCTACGTTTCTAATCGGGTCTGTCGCCACCGAGCGATTTCCGCAACTCCGTCTTCAGAACCTTGCCAGACGCATTCTTCGGCAATTCGGGAAGGAATTCCACTCTCTTCGGAACCTTAAATCCGCCGATCCGGTGCCGACAAAACTCTAAGATGGCAGTCGAGTCAATTGTAGCGCCAGAACGACGCACCACGACAGCGACTACGGACTCCCCCCAGTGAGCATCCGGAACCCCCACGACTGCTACCTCTGCTACGTCCGGATGCTCGGCGACGAGGTCCTCGATTTCGCGCGAATAAATGTTCACCCCTCCGCTTATGACAAGATCCTTCTTGCGGTCGACTACGGAGACATATCCGCCACTATCGGTGCGGCCGAGGTCGCCGGATCGTAGCCATCCGTCGCGGATAACCTCCGCCGTGGCCTCAGGCTGGCGCCAGTATCCTTCCATAATATTCGGTCCGCGAATCACGATTTCACCGATCTCCCCAGGGGCACACGTGCGACCGGATTCATCGACAACCTTAATCTCCGATTGCCCAACGCCCCGCCCTATTGACCCAAACGCCACAGCATGCTCCTCGGCGGTGAGAATCGAGGCGTGGGAGGTCGTTTCGGTCAGGCCATACGCATGAATCAAGATCGGCCCGAAAGCGGCTGTAGCCTCGCGCATTCGTGCTGCCGTCATCGCCGCTGCGCCGTACGAGATTGTGCGCAATGCAGATCGATCGACACTCTTGAGCCGCGGGTGATCGATCATTTGATACAGCGCGGTTGGAACACTAAAGAAATACGTCACCCTCTCGCGCTCAATGAAGTCGAATGCCTGCTCGACATCGAAGCGCTTATTCAGAATGGTGGCTCCTCCGACGGCCAAGTGCACAAAGCTGTGGATACAGGCGGCGTGATACAGCGGGCTGAGTTGCAAATTAATTGAACTGGAATCCAACCGCGCGGCCGCTGCAACGTTTGTGATATCCGCTATGTAGTTGCCGTGGGTGAGAACAACGCCCTTAGGGCGTGATGTCGTCCCGCTCGTGTAGACTATCGAGGCGACGGTCGAGGAATCGAGCCTCTCGGCCACCGGCATGACGCCTGGATTGTTGGACCACTCCGAGAATTGTTCTAGCCCCGGGCCAGAGGCACCGACGATGACGATCGGACGCAGCTGGGGAATTTGTGATTGCACCTGGGCAATCGAATTGTTGAACGCCGACGCCGCGATCAGTAATTTGGCCTCGGCGTCCTGCAGGAGCTTCACATGCTCCGACGGGTGCAGCCGCCAGTTTAATGGAACGACAATCGCTCCGATACCGGTTATCGCGAAGAAACTGACGATGTACTCAATGGAGTTGTCGAGGAGGAGCGCTACGCGGTCTCCGGAGCGGATCCCGTCGTGATCCAACGCAGACGCAACGGCCGAAACGCGCGCGCGCAGCTGGCCAAACGTCATCCAATGCGAGTCGGCCCGAATCGCCGGGCGATCGGCAATGATGTTCGGGTTCGCGAATAGAATGTCGCGGAGCGTGCGTAGGCCGTCCATATTCTCGATCTCCTGCACCCGGAATGTTAGTCTGGCCTAGAGACGGGCACCGTGCTTGAGTGTCTCCCGCGAGATGATTATCTTCATAATCTCGGACGTGCCAGCGCCAATTTCATGATGCTTCGCATCGCGATACAGGCGCGCCGCGGGACACGATTCCATATAGCCGTATCCGCCGTAGATCTGTACGGTGTCGGACGCCGCCTGGACGGCCATGGTGGATGAATAGAGCTTCAGGATAGCCGCTTCTCGCGTTACCCTTTCGCCTCGTTCCACGGCCTGCAACAAGCGGTGCATCATCGTGCGGGACAGCTCGATACCCACTGCCATGGCTGCAATCTTTTCCTGAATGAGCTGATACTCGGACAGCTTCTTGCCGAAGACCTCCCGTTCGCACACGTAGACGGACGATGCATCAAGGCATGCCTGAGCGATGCCTATTGTCGAGGCACCCTCCAGGACTCGCTCGACATCCAATGATTCCATTAGGTAGTGAAACCCGCGATCAATTTCACCGACTATATTGGAGGTGGGTACCCGAACATCTGACATGAATACCTCACCCGTCGGTGAGGACTTCATCCCCAGCTTCTCAAACGGTTGCCCGGTGGTCAGTCCAGGCATGCCACGCTCGAGCAGGAACCATGTACCGCCATTGATTTGCCGCGCCTCGCCGCTGGTTCTGGCGATCACGAGAATGAAATCCGCAATGGGAGCGTTGGTGATAAAGGTTTTAGAGCCGTTTACGATGTAGTCCGCTCCGGATACCTGCGCGGTGGTTCGGGCGCTCAATGCATCCGAACCACCCTTAGGTTCGGTTATCGCCATTGATGCTATCTTTTCACCCTTGAGTACGGGTACCAGATATCTTTGCTTCTGTTCCTCCGTACCATGATTGTGTAAGGCGCGGGCAAATAGCACTATGTCGGCGAACACCGAGATGTCCAATCCCGCATTCACCCGCGCCATTTCCTCGCTGACAATCGCGCGTGTCACCAATGATCCACCACCACCGCCATACTGCTCGGGGAAGAAGGGTCCCAAGAAGCCGAGTTCGCCCATTGAGCGAAAAAGGTCACGCAGGAGTGCGGGCGATGCCTCTAATTGGGGCGTGAGCCGTGCAACCTCATTTTGCATGAAGCGACGGACCACGTCTTGAAAAGCAATCTCTTCGTCACCTAACGCGTAGCTTTTACTGTCCATCTATCAACCTCGCGGCGTGGTATCGCTGCAGGAAAGTCCAAATAGCGCAGTCAATCGATCCAAGTCCTTGGTCGGCAATAGTTCAGTGTAGCCAACTCTGCTGGTCGCCGGCACGTGCCGTTTTATTGTTAGGTCTGCCCTTAGTTCGGCGAATTTTAGCCCCACGGTCAGACAATCGAATATCGGTACTCCCGAGACTTGCACAAGACCTACCGAAGAGGCAATAACGCTTAAGCCAGCACTGCCTATCACGATGGCATTCGCGCCTTGTTCGATCAATTTCGTTGATGCTGCCTCGATTTCGCTAACAACGATTGCGGGGTTCACAAAACCCTTGGTGAAGGCTTCCTGAGATGGAATGGAGATGCGACGAACCCCAGCGAGCCGGCTGCTGAGCCCGTAGCCAACCGCCATTACTTCGCAGTACTCGGACCATGATCGATCCGCCACGGTCACGATCCCAATCTTAAATCCGTACATGCACGCGAGGTGCAGGGCGGCCTCCATGGGACCAACCACAGGCATGGATACGATCGAGCGAGCTTCCAATACGCCCGGATCGCCCGAGCATGCGACCATCGCCGCGTCAAATCCTGAATTGCCGGCTGCTAGAAATTGCTCCACCACATCTATCTTGTTGAGAAGAATTGGAAGTGCGAGCACGGTATCCGTGGCTCGTTTCAGGCGTGGGACGTAGCGGTGGAAAATCGCCGTGTCATCGCGCTTGGCCTTGTTGAGGTTATCCTCCATGAGATTCGCGTAGGGAGCAGACACCTGCTCAGTGTTGACATGAATGATGCAGATTCGCATGGTAAAGTCCTTGTTGGGGCGCATCCATTAGCTAAGTCAGCGCGCGCTGATTGGGCCTCAGCGCCCGGTGAAGTGAGGCGCTCGCTTTTCTATGAAGGCAGATACACCTTCTTTGACGTCGGCGCTCTCAAACAGCGATCCGAAGAGGAATGCGTCTAGCTTCAGGGCCTCGGATAGCGCCATTTGTAGGCCGCGATTTACACATCGCTTCGCATTTGCCACTGCTTGAGGGGCATTCGCGTTGATTCGTGCCGCCAGCGCGGTCGCCGCTTCCAGCGTCTTATCGTGCTCCACGACCTCATCCACCAAGCCTATTGCGAGTGCCTCCTGAGCGGATACCCGATCCCCTGTGAAGAGCAGTCGCTTGGCAATCCCGATGGGTACCAAACGTGGGAGCATTTGCATTCCTCCAGCACCCGGAATGACGCCCAGTCGGACCTCGGGCTGCCCTAAGATCGCTTGCTCATCGGCGATACGGATATCGCAAGACATGATCAATTCGCAGCCGCCTCCGAGGGCCACCCCATTGACGGCGGCGATGACGGGAATGGGCAGCTCCTGCAAGGCAGCTTGCATTCGCTGAATACCGAGGGCGTATTGCTCCGCGCTAACACGGTCCAAAGTTCGAAAGGATTTGATGTCGCCGCCCGCGACAAAGAATTTACCGGTTCCAGTCAACACTAACGACCGTATTTGGGGGTCGCTGCGGATATCGCCAACGGCTGCCAGGATTTCATCCGCGACTTCAGTATGCAATGCATTGACCGGCGGGTTGTCGATTACGATGACCGCTGTTGCGCCGAGTCGCCGCACCGAGACCGACTTAAATGTCATGCGACTCCCCTAGCGGCGCGGATAGGCCGCGAATTCCGGTTGATTTTCAAAGGAAACGAGCGTACGTTATTTTCTGTATTCGGTCAAGAAATCGCGCGGTCGCACGAAAACGGGGAGAAGGCGGAATGTATCAAAGTCAACAAAGGCGTTGCCAATATTCAGGTGCGTTTTTAACGTGCCTCGCATGCGCGGCACTAGTTGCGATTGGGCCGCGTGCTCGAGCCGAGCCCGCGTTGGCAAGCGGCAATGCGACGAGTGCCCAAGATACGAGTACCGCGCAATTGCAGGAAATCACAGTCACTGCTCAGAAGCGCACTGAGGATATCAAGGATATTCCATTTAGCGTTTCCGCCATCACGGGCGATCAGCTTTCGCAACGACATATCGCCGACTACGATGACATCACACGCACCGTGCCCGGCGTGGCATTCCAAGCCGGCCCTGGACCCGGGCTCGACAACATCGAGATTCGAGGCGTCAGTTCGACCTCTGGATCGGCGACTGTCGGCATCTACATCGACGAGGTGTCCGTCACCGTCAACAACAGTCCATACGACGGCACCGTGCAGCCGAAAATCTTCGACTTGGACCGCATCGAGGTGCTCCGCGGTCCCCAGGGCACCTTGTACGGTGCAAGTTCAATGGGCGGCACGATCCGCTTTATCACCAAGCAACCGGATTTGACCACATTCAGCGCGTCATTCAACTCCGACCTGTCCGTTACTCATCACGGCGGATTCAACAACGACGAGTATGGGATTCTGAATATCCCGGTGATCGCTGGTGTATTCGCCTTGCGAATCGGCGCGGATCTGTCGCACGAGAGCGGCTACATCGATCACTATATACCCACCGCCACGGGCGCAGACCCGACCGGCACCGCTGTACTTTCCTTGGGCGAGAACGATAACACTGGCGTAATTGGAAAGCGCGGCGTCAATGACGTACGTACACAGGTTTTTCGCGTTATCGGCAAAATCGCAGCATCCGATGGCTGGAACATCACGCCGGCGTTCCTTTGGCAGCGCACCGCAGCATCGGACACAAGCATTTTCTATCCCGGTATCGGGCGCTACGATCAGGATAAACGCGAAGCAGAGCCATATTCCGAAATTCTGAAGCTGCCGACACTGACCGTCACCAAGAACTTTGGCTGGGCGGATTTGACGTCCGTAACAAGCTACTTCGAGCGAAATTTTCGTCGTGTCACCGATGGGACGCTATACAACAGCAACATCCTGGCTAATCTCTACATTGCTGGCGGCGCTTACACCACGCCGCCCACCCCCGTCCCGACGGCCGCACAAATCTATCAAACCGAGACTGTACTCGGATTTCTACCATCAACAGCCAATTACGATGCCAAGACGGTCCAATTCTCGCAGGAGCTGCGCTTGAGTTCGAAATCCTCGACCATCGCTGGGATACCTACGACTTGGACGGCGGGCCTCTACTATTCGAATCAGCACCGACAATTCTTGGATGATGAAACCGTTCCCGGAATACAGTCAACGTTTCAGAGCATCTACGGGTATAGCATCGATTCCAGTGCTTCGATTGTGGGGCCCTCCTACTATCCGGCCACCGCCGCCTTTCCAGCCCAGTCTTTTGCTGGTGACGCCGTCAGTAACACGCGCGTTACCCAGAAGCAGCAACAAATCGCACCCTTTGGCGAAATCGGATTCGACATCACGCCGTCACTGAAAGGTGCCATTGGGGTGCGCTACGTGTCGGCGAGGTCGTCGGAGATAGTCAATGACACCGCATTTTTCTCCTATGGACTTCCGCCAGCGTATTACACCAACGAGAAATTCAACGCCACGACGCCGAAATTGTCGCTGCAATACGCGGTGAACGACTCGAGCAACCTATACACAACCATTGCGAAGGGATTTCGACTAGGTGGCCCGACGGGTCCGGTGCCTGCATACGAACCGAGCGGGCCCCCACCCGCCACTCCGGGCACCTGCGATGTTGACTATAGAACATTCGGGCTCGCCGGCGCGCCTAAGGAATTTCAATCGGATTCCTTGTGGAGTTATGAGGTCGGGAGCAAAGGGCGCTACCTGAATAATCGACTCTCGATCAACGCCGCCGTTTACGCAATCAATTGGACCAACATTCAACAGAGCATCAACCTGCCGGTGTGCGGGTACGTGTTCACCACCAATGTCGGCGATGCCAAAATATACGGCAGTGAACTCGAGCTTCGTGCGCTCGTTATTCCGAACTTGACGGTCTCTCTGAATGCCGGTTCGACCCACGCATATGTCTCCAGTGTTAGTACCGAAGGTGCCGGAATTGTCTCCCCTGGGGAGTCGATCTTGAACGTACCTGCGTACACTGTAACTCCTAGCATCGACTACGACGCGCCAATCTCCGATCGCACCGCACTCTTTGTCCGCGCCGATTATCCCTACACCGGTCGCTCCCGCGGATATTTTGACAGCAGTGGGCTTCAGCATGTCTTCCAGCCCGGTTATGGAATAGTCAACATGAGTGTTGGCATCCGGCGCGATGCGTTCTCTGTGAGTCTGTATGCGAAGAACGTGCTGAATTGGAGCAATGTGATCCAATATCCGTCAGTCAATTCGGTCCAGCAAGGCTATACGGTCCGCCCTGCGACATACGGACTCACGCTGAATATGCAGCTGTAGTCGAGCCGCTCAAAACGTAACGGGTCAGTCGCATTCTCTTACTGGGAGACCCCACTTGATTGTACGGAGCCTTCGATTGTCTCTTCCGGTAGCGCTGTTGTTCTGTCTGTCTGGCCCTCTTTGCGCCGCCAGCCCATCGCACGCGACGGACAAGGTGTATTGTATTGCAACGCTCTCTATTGATCCCTCGAAATCGGACGAATTCGAAAGCTACCTGAACTCCGCGCGCATCTTCCGCACTAAGCGCGGTGTCGATCTGGTCGCGGGTTATCGCATCCAGTTCGGCGAGGACGCAACCCGACTTGTGATCTGGTCGGCTTCGGATGCGCAGAAGCTGCGAGAGGCTCTCAGTGCGACACCACCCGACACGCATCGAATAGTTCAATCAGAGACCGTGGAAATGGCGGAACTCAACGCGGTGGCTTCATCCAAATCTCCCGCGGACGAAGGCATTTCGCGACCAGGCAAAGTATTTGCCATTGTGTGGGTATCGATCGATCCCTCGAAGCATGACAATTTTGTGCGAGCCCTGAAGAGTGAGCTCCCCATTCAATCCAAGTATGGCGTTGACCTGGTGGCGAGCTATCACGTGCAAATTGGCAACATGGCGCGGGAGATTGATGTGTGGTCGGCGACGGACGCCGAGACAATTCGTCGGGGCTTCTACGCACCCGACTCCGACGTCCCTGCGTTCAACTCTATCATCAAGGGCGAACGCATTGAGATCGGAGAGCTTATAACCCTGCCAGCGAGTGCACAAAACAGGTGAATGCAGTCACCTAGCCTATCTATCTTATGCGGGAAACGCTATAGGCGACCCTGCACGCGGCTCAAGATAAATATTCGCAAGGCACTTCACAGCTACAAGGAAGATCCGTAATGCACAAGATTCCGAGCGCGATTATTTGGGTGACGTTGCTGCCAATGCCGATTGGGGTGCAGGCTCATCAGACAAACGCCAGCGCGCAGCAGACGGTGGCCGCACTTGAGCAGACGTGGCTAATATCGTCGCGGACGAACAATCCGGATCTGATCGCACCATTATTGTCCGAGAGATTGGTCAGCACTTCGAGTAACGGAAAGGTAACTGATAAGGCCGCCGCGCTGTCGGACGTGAAAAATTATAAATGGACTAGTCTTGAGAACAGCGACTTGAGAGTAAGTGTATTCGATAACACTGCGATCGCGACTTTTACGGTGGATGGCGTAGGCGTCAACCCCTCCGGAACACCAATCACTGAGCACGAACGCTGGACAGATACCTGGTTAAAGAATTCTAAAGGAAAGTGGCAATGCATAGCTTCACATGCCTCGGAGATCAAGCCCTAGGAAGACACTGGGCCCGCTCATGTGCGGATTCAAACGGGGTTAGAATAAGCGCGCTGTGCGCAATCATGGTCTCCGCGTTGATTGCGAATCCGGGGGCAGTAGCTGCTGCCCCGAATCATTTCACGCAAGAGGTTCGTACGACTGCGATTCCATGGACCCAGACTGGAGGTACCGCCGCCGGACAGTTCTTCTCCCCACTTAAACAGATCAATCCTGCCAACGCGGCACGGATCGGATTTGCCTGGCAATTCAAGACCGGAACGTTTCGGGGGATGGAGGGAACTCCAGTGGTCGTAGAGGGGGTCATGTACGTTCCTGGGTTATGGGGTGTCGTTTATGCCCTGGATGCAAAGACCGGTCGGTCCCTGTGGGTATTTAATCCCGAGACAAATCGACAATTCGCCCGTTGGGCAGGCAACGATGTAGCGACGCGCGGGGTGGCGGTCTGGGGCGGAAGGGTATATTCGATCGCAACGGATTGTCGCCTGTTTGCGCTCGAGGCGAAGACGGGCCGCGTGCTCTGGGAAGCCAACACGCTGGTGAGCCAAGAACCTGGCTACGCATGCAATGGAGCTCCCCAGATTGCTGGTAACGTCGTCGCGATCGGCAATGCCGGAGGGGACAACGGCAAAGGCGGAATACGAGGCTATGTATCGGCCTATTTTCTTAAGACCGGCACTCTCGCCTGGCGGACGTACACGGTGCCTAGCTTGAACGACAAGGATCCCTCTCCTGAGCTCGCGCGCGCAGCGTTGACTTGGGACCCCGATAGAGATCGCTCGTCTGGAGGCGGAGGAACTGTCTGGGGCTTGATGTCGTACGACCCGGGGTTAGACCTCCTGTACTTTGGAACGGGAAACGCGGCCCCCTACGACGCAGCCCGCGACTGGTCAGGTGGCACATCGACCGACCGTCTTTACGCCGCATCCATTATCGCGGTGAAAGGATCCACCGGACGCCTACGTTGGTACTATCAAACGACGCCTGGCGACGTCTGGGACTTCGATGCGGATGCAAACGTGATTTTGGCAGACTTGCGTATCTCGGGTCGCCTGCGACATGTGTTGATGCAAGCCAATAAGAATGGCTACTTCTACGTTATCGACCGCGTCACTGGTAAGCCACTGCTAGCTCAGCCCTTCGCATACTTGAACTGGTCCATTGGCATGTCACCGTCATTTCGGCCGGAAGTGACACGGGACGTCGACTGGGGGTCGGGACCAAAAATTGTCTATCCATCCGTGCAAGGCGCCCACTCCTGGCCACCAATGTCATATAGCCCAGTAAGCAAACTTGTCTATGTGCCAACAATCGATATGCCTAATATGCTCTTCAATCTGCGCAAAATGCCTGAAACCAAGGTGCACGGGATGGACGGATTTGACACGGGCTACGTTTATCCGGAGAAGGACCTGTCGTACGAAACTCAGGAGGCTCAGTTCGGTCCCCTGCCGAGATTCCCACTCTCCAGTCCGGATGGCAAGCGGCCAATGGTGCGGTCGATGCTGAAGGCGATCGACACCGGGTCGGGCAAAGTGGTTTGGCAACAGCCTACGTCGCAAGACTATTTTGTCATCGATGGCGGAGCGCTTTCCACCGGCGGAGGATTGGTATTCGCAGGGCGCGAAGACGGCAAGTTTGTTGCTTACGATGCCAACACCGGCAATGTTCTCAAGGAGCTCGAAACCGGCAGCGCCATTATGGCAGCGCCCATGACCTATGAAATCGACGGCCGGCAGTATGTCGCCGTGCTCTGCGGCCATGGCGGTAGCCTGTTCGCCTTGACCGCCACAGCTGGGCTTGAGTACATCAATGAAGACCGAGTCTTGGTGTTTACTTTGGACGGCCCTCACGACGTCCCTAAGCCGACGCAGCGCCAATCAGAGCCGTATCGTGAGCCGCCGCCCCGTTCGGGAACACCTGAAGAAATCGCCGATGGGAAGAGCCTGTTCCTTCAGTGGTGTTCTCGGTGCCACACCATTGGTATACCTGCCCTCACACCGGATCTCTCGCGACTAGGCAACGGCATTGCATCGACCGACTTATTTAAGGCGATTGTGAGAGGCGGCGCCTTCATTCCCCGCGGCATGCCGCGATTCGATGACGTGGTATCGGACACGGATGCATCGGCGATCCACGACTACATTATCGATCAGGCGTGGGATGCGTACCGAAAGCAGGAGACACAACCCAGCCTGCAATAGACGCCCCAAGAACGAACTCCTTACGCGCTCTACCAGCCGACAGCGGCCCCGTCCTTCCTATGGTCGGAGGCGCCGCGATAAATCCCGTCAATTGGTCCGGTGGTCTTATCGCCGGCCCGACCGTCCCGCCAGATCGCCTGGAATCCCCCCATTTCGAAGCCGTTGGTCGACACCACTTTGTGCCCCATGGACTTGAGCTTGGCCCCCATGGCCTCGTAGAGATCGGACTCCAGGTACAGCGTATTGTCGGCCTGCGAGTGCGTGAAGCGCGCCGCATCGCTCGCGGCCTGCGGATTTACCTTCAGGTCGATCATGTTAATTAGTACCTGCGCGTGACCCTGGGGCTGCTGCATGCCGCCCATGAGTCCGAAAGTCATCAAGGGTTCGCCGTGCTTCATGACAAATCCGGGGAGCAACGTGTGGAACGGGCGTTTGCCGGGCGCGAAGACATTAGGGCTCTTCGGATCCAGCGAAAAGAGACCGGCCCGGTCGTTCAGCGCAAAACCGTATCCTGGCACAGTAATGCCGGACCCGAAGCCGTCATAGAGGCTGTAGATGAAGGACACCATGTTGCCGAAGCGATCAGCGGTTGCGATGTAGACCGTTCCGCCCACCGGATCCCCGTTCGGGATCACTGCGCTCGCCTTATGGGTATCGATCTTGGCGCAGAGTTCCTTGGCGTAGGCCTTGGATGTCAGGCGCGCCAGCGGCACCTGAACAAATCCGGGGTCGCCGTTGTAGGCATACAGATCCGTGTAGGCGCGTTTCTTGGCCTCGACCAAAAGATGCCAGTATTCGGGCGAACGTGGACCTAAGCTCGCAAGATCAACACCCCAGACCGGGCTGCACACCTCCAGGATGTTGAGCATCTCCAGTACCGCAAAACCCTGGGTGTTGGGCGGAAATTCGAACACGTCGAAGCCGTGGTAGTTAGTGCTGATCGGAGTTTCCCAAGTGGCCTGCGTGCGGGCGAGGTCGTCCAAGGTCAGCGTGCCATGCAAGGCGTTGACCTTGTCCACCAGGGCCTTGGCGATCTCCCCGCGGTAGAAGGCGTCGCGACCCTGCTCCTGCAGCACGTGCAGCGCATGCGAGAGATCAGGATTCTTGAATATGGCATAGGTCTCGGGCACGTGCCCACTCGGCAGATACGTCTTCACCGAGTCAGGATCGCCCGAGAGTATCTTCTCGCTGTAGAGCCAGTCGTAGTGGATGCGTTCGCTCACCCCGAATCCTTCGTCGGCGATGCGCGCGGCCGGGGCGAGAAGATCCTTAAAAGACAGGGTGCCGAAGCGCTTGGCCAGTACATCCCATGCATCCACCGCGCCCGGCACCGTGATGGAGTCGACGCCGTGCTGCGGCATGCGGCCATCCTCGGATACCCGCCTCAGGTGCTCGAGCGTCGCCGCCGCGGGCGCGCGGCCGCTCCCGTTCAAAGCGAAGAGCTTCTTGTCCTTTTGCGACCAGACGATGGCGAAGACATCGCCACCGATGCCTGCGCTCGCGGGCTCCACCACGTTGAGCACCGCGGCGGCAGCAATGGCGGCATCGATGGCATTGCCGCCGCGCTTGAGCACGTCGAGCCCAGCCTGGGCGGCGAGAGGCTGGCTGGTAGCGACCATGCCGTTCCTTCCGAGCACCTCGGATCGCGTTTGCCTCAAGTACCCGCTGGACCGATCGCCGCGGGGCGCCGAAAAATCGGTGCCATGGCTTGGCAATCCCGATAGGCACACTGCCAAGAGCGCGACCGAGTGCCGCAGGAAGCGATGATTCATAGGCCCTACTCCTGGTGCAGGGTCGTGTAACCGTGTAGCACAGAGCTCACATCGCGAAGTCCGTAGATCTCGAACGTCGGTTCCGTTGTTTACCCGACCCCCATCTTTTTTAAGTACCAGTGATGGAAGTGCCAGCAGCACGCTTCGCTGGCGGCATAGGGCCCCGGGATCCATTCTTCACACGCCTTGTAGCTTTTCGCTATTCTTTCGCATGGCCGCATATCTTCCTGCTGGATCAAGTCCTGGAGTTTCGTCCATGCGTCCTTGTAGGCGGCATATTGAGGAAGTTTCTTAACGGCCTTTGGCACCGCTATTGTGTTGATGACCTGAATCTCGTCGATGTTGTCTCCTGGCACGACAAAATATCCGGTAAGGAAATCCTGCCGGCCGAATATCCCGATGCTCGGCCAAACGTTGATGAATCGAGCCTCCTTCTTCGTCCACGGAGGAAGATTGGGAATGGTCGCAATGGCGTCCATTGCGCCAGCCGGCTTGTATATTCGGTTTTCTCGATAGGGCATATGCAGAACCGTATAGTTCTGCGCATCCTCGGGGGCAGTCACATAGGCAAGGTGAGTCGGAATGTCATCTTCAGCGCTCCCTCGATGGATCCCCATTACATGGTAAGCCTCGATAGCATTATCCCACATCAGTTTCCAGTTGTAGCGGCACGAGTAAGTGGTCTCGAACATGACCTCGAGATCGGCATCATTCCAAGCGGTAAGTTCATTGGCCAGGTGGCGTAGTTTCGTGGCAACTGGAGGGGCGTCTTTGCTGAAATTTATAAAAATGAAACCAACGAGGACCTCCGCCCGCACTTCGGTCAAACGAACTGTGCCGTTGGCCCATTCGCCGCTAATCAGCGGTGTGTGCACCACGCGGCCGTCCAGGTCGTATACCCAGCAGTGATAGGGACAGACGAACTTCTCGCAATGGCCCGCTCCCTCAGCAATAGCCATACCGCGATGTCGGCAGATATTGATGTAGCAACGAATGCGCCGGCTCTCATCGCGAACGAAAAGCAGCGGACGACCTGCGATCTGCATTGAACGGTAGTCGCCGACGTTTGGCAGTGTCGTATGGTGGAAAACGGCGAGCCACTCGTTATCAAAAATGCTGCGTTTTTCCTGTTCGTAGACGCTCGCGTCGACGTAGGCCCGCTGCGGCAACCACCTTGCCTGCTCAATGGGTCTGAGTGTGTCCGCGATTTCTTCAGAAGAAAATGCCGGCGAAATCATGCGTTTTGTCCTTGGGTAACCCCGGTACTGGCGGCGCGCCGAGCGTTTAGCGAGCTGATATGGTTTGCCAGGTAACCCGCGTCGTGCCAGACACCCCAGATGAAGGCGGAAGCTCTTCTGGAGAGCCACGGCAGTCCGAGGAAGTAGAGTCCGGGAACCAC
>Ga0307516_10002417_pt1 | contig 24969 bp, 26 predicted proteins | sample 19_EM_MG_FD_203310 | JGI IMG/M metagenome (GOLD analysis project Ga0307516, IMG submission 203310) | Populus trichocarpa ectomycorrhiza microbial communities from riparian zone in the Pacific Northwest, United States - 19_EM | ecosystem: Host-associated > Plants > Roots > Unclassified | place...
GCGGAGAGGAGCTACCACTGTTCCTACCCATGCCCTCCTTCATGGCATCAGCGGACGAGGAGTAGGGGACGGGTCACCCTTTCCTTTGTTATTCCCTTTGTCATCTACTTTTTCTCTCGGGACAGGCCTGGGCGGAGGGCAAAAGGGGAGCTTGCAGCGTGCCGCCACCGCGCGGACAGCGAATGGGAAAAACGGACAAAATGTATGCCCGCCATAGTTTAGATAGGCTAAATGCGAGTATGATTAAGCAAAAACAAAAAAAAGCCAGTCCGGCCACACGACCGAGTATCCGGCGGCGCCGCAGGCGGGTCACGGCCCGTCAGTAAAAAATTGGTGAGTCCCGGCCTTGAGCGTTCTGCCCCTGCCTCGGCTTGTCCGCGCCACGACCTGCTCCTGCTGACAGAGATTTTGCACCACCGCGACGGGTTGTTGCAGCACCTCGGGGACTTGGTACGGCTACAGAGCCGCCCCCCGCTCTTCTGGCGATTGCGGGTACTACTCTGGCTCCTCCCCGGACCGCTCCCCGCAGTGCACTCGTGCAGAAGGTTGGTCGTGCCGTTCGAGATCTGTCTGGGCGACGTCGTGTATACGTCGCCGTCCAGGCGTCGTTGAGCTGTTATTCGACGCTGTCGCCAAGGGCATGCGTTGGGCTGTGTACTTTTTCCTATCGTGTATGTTATCTTTTGAACCGGGTGACGGATATATGTTTTGACACTGCTGTTCACCGGTTGCCAATGTAATTGCTATCGCGTTGGCGGTTCTACAAACCTGATCTGTCGGCACAGCATATCACATCGGTGGCTGTCCACGCCTCTTCTTCCGTTGGTCGCACGCGATTAAAGAATGAATACTACGTATGAAAAATACAAGATACGCATTCTGTCGGCAAACAGATACCCCTGTTCTTTCCCCACCCCCCACCCAACTGCGCTCGCTCGACCGTTTCGATCCTGTTCCTGTAATGGTCGTCGCCCGTGGGCCAACACGGACAGCACTTGCACCTGCCGGGCGCCGTCGTCACCCTCGTGCGGCGCCTCGATCAACGAGCAGCTGGGCCAGCGCCCCGTGTCCCTTCTGGGCCGCGTCGTGTAGCGGGGTCCGCCCATCGTTGGCGGCCGCCAAGACATCAGCGCCTCGTTCCACAAGCAGCCGTGCCAGCGCCTCGTTCCCACTCACGGCCACGGAATGCAGCGGTGTCCGCCCATCGTTGGCGGCCGCCGAGACATCAGCGCCTCTTTCCACAAGCAGCCGCGCCAGCGCCTCATTCCCACTCACGGCCACGGAATGCAGCGGTGTCCGCCCATCGTTGGCGGCCGCCGAGACATCAGCGCCTCGCGCCCGAACCAGGCCGCGTCGTGCAGTGGCGTCCATCCTTCGTCGGTGGCCGCCGAGACATCAGCGCCGCGTTCCACGAGCAACCGGGCCAGCGCCACATTCGCGTTCTCACCCGCGCTGTGCAACGGCGTCCACCCATCAGCAGCGACCGCCGAGACGTCAGCGCCTCGTACGACGAGCAACCGCGCCAGAGCCTCGTGTCCTTTCTGCGTCACGACGTGCAGCGCCGTCGTCCTGTCACTGTCGGCCGCCGAGACGCCGACGCCCGCGTCAAGTAGACGCTTAGTAATATCCAGGTCTCCAATCCTGGACATGCTGTGCAGCAATCGTACAATACGGCCTCTCGGCACAGACTCAAAAATTAATGTTCTGGGGAACTTCAATTTTATACAAGCCATCCATCCAGATTGGGATTTGGATATGCTGGTAAGCTTCTGCCCTAATCCAAACACGCACACTGTGGAAAGACAGTCCCTCTCCACTTGGTGCAGAGCTTGTGATCTAAGCCAAAAAGTGTCCTTGGACTGCCAGGTGTTAACGCGGTTGTAATGATAGTCGATCCAGTGCTGGAATGTAGCTTCTGATGCGAAAGCTTCCCAAAGGGCAGCCAAAGTTTGACAGCTTTCACTGCAACGATTCAAGTGCCATGGCCAAAATACTGCCGCGTAGAGTAAGAGGTGACGATCGTGGTAACGTCCTGCTCGTGTTTTAAGGCTTATGTCGTAGTCTGTCCAAGACCTCGGTGAGCAAAGCAGAGAAAGGCAGATTTTGGCGATTTCCGTATGGGAATCGACCTCGAGTTGCTGGGTCTCCAAGTATTCTTCAACCGAAAGGTGGGCAAACCGGAAAACGTTCAGGCGTTTGTCCAAAATGAGGAGGTTCTGGCAGGCTTTTAATAAATCGGTCGCCTTCACAGCCGTGCACTTGCGGTAAAATTCCTCCGAGCCGTCAACTTCGACTGTGACTGCATCAAGCAACGTTTCCGATCGCAACGGTTCGCAAGAGCACTGGAGCCATCGGAAGGCGTTTAGTGCTAGTTGGGAAGCACGGCGACCCTGCTTACGAATGCGGTTGTATATTTCGCCGTACGCGTCGATTAATGTTTCTGGAAGGGCCTTCAGACTGTCCCTTACGTCGTCTGGATGGACCATATCGCAGAGCAAGGTAATGTGAAGAGCAGCAAGTTGAAACCTTCACCCAAGCGTCAGCTGTGCCACTTCACTTTCAGTATTTCGGGCGACCTTACATTCCCTTGGAGCGCTGACAAAGAACTTGGCATATTTCGTCTCGGAGCGGATTTGGGACATTGCCGTGGAGCAGCTGCTTCTGCTCGATCATGCCCTGCACCTTCTCTTTCACAAACCGGTTGATGTCATCGACGTTGTCATCGGACCCCAACTCAATTCTAGGGCACCTCTCGAACTGCATGAGGATATCGGTGTCCATTCGGGTAGTCGCGAAAATCTTGACCAGAGTAGTTGATCTTTCTACCACGTACTTGAGTGCCTCCAGTAATTGCAGCCGCACTTTGTGATCGACTTCGTCCAGGGCATCAATGCAAATCGTCGTCTGAGGATATACAGCAATAAGCTGAACAAGGAGATCCTGGCATTCCTTAAGGGTTAGCCGCGCCGAGAGCTGGCCCTTCTTCTCGCGGTCCTTGTAAACATCGAGGACCGGCGTCAAGAGGTCGTCTTCGGATGGAGTCTGCGCAAGCTGCTGAATAAGCGTGCGCAGAATGCTCTCGGGATCTCGGCGGCTCTCCTCGGCTCGATTGCAGTAGAAGAACGCCAACTTGGATTCGGCGGTTGGATTGGGAAGGAGCCAGTCAATGACTTGTGATGCAAGGTACGTTTTGCCGGCTCCAGCTAGACGAACCGATCAGAAGTGAGCAGCTTCCGGTTGAGGATTGTGGAGACTTACGGATTCCCCGTAACAGCAACAGCATCGAGTCTGTTGATGCACTCCATATGTGGTACTTTTCCTTCTTCAGGATCCACTCTCCTGTGCCTGCTAGACGATCATCACTGATTCGACTGTGGTGATTTGTGTATGGGACGGTGGATATCCATTCCAGGATCCTGGTTCTCTCTAGCTCCAGTGTCAGTCAAGTTCGGAAACTATTGAGAGGCGAAGCATTTTCTCGATCGTGAGGTGTCGCTCACCCTTAGGTCTACCACCCAGGTCTCGTTAGCCCACCTTAAGATCCTGTCGAATCACTCTTCACCGGATTTCAGGTACTAACCCGCCCGCGACGATGGTTATCGCACCATGAAACACTCCCCCTCGGAACTCAGCATGCGTGCAATTCTGGTAGCTCCTTCGGTTCTCTGTGCTCTCACTAACGCCCATGTTGGGCAGGAAGAAGTGTCGGGCAGATCGTTGCCTAATCTTTGGTTGCGACTTGCTGCTGGGTTGGTGATGTTCGTCCGACTGCCAGCTCCGGGTCACTAGACACCGCTCCGCGGGGGGCGCGTAGCTAATGTACTTTCGAGTTCCCGGCTTCGACCGCCGAAACACGTGGACGTGCGATATGCACGCACAGGGATCTTTCACCTTCCGTTTCTTTATTGGTTGGAAATGCCAAGCAACTAGTTACGGCCCATTCGAGAGTAATGATAATCGGGTATGAGGGAGCCACAATTGTTTCTCCATGCCGGTTTTTAGTTAGGATTTTCTAGGAGGGACATCGCCATCGAAATCCGCTGGTGCCCGGCGCACGAGCGTGTCCTAGGAAACGATAAGGCTGACGAGTGGGCCAAGCTCGCGGCGGAGGAGCCAACACGATCTGGGACCTCCTCACAGACACGACCAGTCCCCCAACTGGTGGGGGCTGTGTTGTAGGCGCCGTGGCCATCACAGCTCCGTAGGCTTCGGGCGTTCTGCGGAACTCCTTCCGACGAAATGGCCTCCTATACCTCATTGTTTACGCCGTGGGAACCTTCAGCCTCCTAGCCCCCTCGAGCCCGAGGTCTTTTCAGCCATCCATCGCGGGCTGTGGATAAGAACATTAGTAAGCGGGTCGAGCCGTCGAGTTATCCGTAGAAAGCAGATATGTCTCGCTCTCACCCGGTTGCCATGCGGAATGAATGCGATTTTCCACGTACGAGAAAGTTGTACATAAGGACCCAATAATTCAGCTATTCCATATTGTACACAGTGCAGCTCCAACCCATATTTACTCAAAGTCCGGCATCCGTCCCAGACCGCCAATGCCCGCCTTCGACGCCTCCTTTCCCTTTCTGGCGTCGACATGGCTTCTGATCATCTTGAGGATCTCGCTGTCCTTCCATCTCCTTGGGGGAGGTCTGTAAGGTTCCTTATTCCTTCCGATCGTTTGAGCCCATTCGCCGGCAGCCTGACCGCCAAACTCGGCAACTCCACCGCGCTCCGTTTCGCCCCCGTTCGCGTCGTCTTTCAGTCCAGCCTGTGCACGCTTCTCTTCGGCAACCGACGGGCTCGCCTCCTCGGGGCCGGCGCCTCTGACGCCGGAATCAGCGCCTCCGCCGGGCGGCGAACTGCCACCCTCGGCGTACTCGACACTCGTCGGCGGCGCCTGCTGGGTCGCCCAGTAGTAGATGTCCCAATCGTTCTCGTCCAGGAAGCGGTCGTACTGGTCCAGCATCCTGCGGTCCATCTTCTCGAGGTGGCCGTGCGCGAAGGTGCTCAGCAGCAGATCGGTCTCGAGGATTCCGCGCTTGCGCGACTGGTAGAGCAGACGTGCGCGCATCGTCTCGAGGTCCTCGCCGACGCGCCGCAGCGGCTCCACACGGAACTGGCCCGCCACGATCTCGCCCACGTCGAGCTCCTTCTCACTGTCGCCGAAGCTCCCGCCGAGACCCGGGTGCGTCGCGGCGGAGCTGATCTGATCCGGCGGTGCATTGTGGACGCCGACCGAGGAGGTCGCCGGAGTAGACGGCGACAGGCCCGGATTGAGTGGCTTGCGCAGCTGCGACTCCCGGTACGCGTCGGTGTTCGGCGGCCGTCGCTCGCTGGCGAAGTTGTTGTCGGTAGCTCCCGCTGGCGTCGACGGCTTGGAATTGGACTTGGTCACGTACGTGCGGAGTGGCGCCAGCAGTCTGGGCTGCAGAAGTCGGGAGAGAGGGCGCATCATCGCTGATCTTCTGGGAGTGAGGATGACGGTGTTGGTGACGGTGATTGTGGGAGATGTAATAGTGGCACGAGAAAAAAAGAGCTGGGAATTTAGCACGAGATGTCGTCATGCATATTCACTGCTGTGCTATGTAAATGCCCAAGGCGCTGCCGGCTTCCGAGGTTGAGAAGACGGCTGCACGTGACTGCGCTAATTTGCACTCCCTGCACTAGTTAGTCACTGCTGCGGAGACCCGGAACTCGCCCAATCCCGGGCTTGTTGACTGGTGGTCCCGTTTTTCCTGTTTAGCTGGAGAGACCACAAGCATTCACATCGTACCACAATGGTTTCCGCTGCGTTCGCCATACTCGGCACTAGGTACATATTAGGTGTGGCCGTGTCTGCGTCACCAGATATGAACTCCGCCAGATTTTGGAGGGCACGGCGGGCGACAATGCGGATTGCTCTTTGAGTCGCTCTCCCTCACCTTCGGCTTTGTTTCCCACGTGAGCCTTTTATCTATTTACCCGAGTTGCGACTCGTCGAAAAGAAAAAAAACTGTTTTGCAGCCAAAATTGCCATGTTGAGCCGTGATGGCTCGCGGGAAAGGCCAAGTTACGAAAAGGGAATCATCGAGGGGATCGCGGTGAGGAGATGTATCTAAACAGCGGCGGTGTGGCTAGCGAATCGGAGCCGGGACCGTAAATTGTAAATCTCGAATGGTATCTACGGAATACGGACCAGAAACAATCCGTACTGTTTCTGCTCTGGCCCGGAGCTATCAGTGCGAATCCGGCATCGAGAATTTCCGCAGCGCGACGGCCCCCCCCGCGCATGACGACAAGGTCGGCATTGGGACCCGTGTAGATCTCCGACAACACAGTCTTCTCCTCCGCTCGGGGCCTCCAAGGGCGGTTCCCGGCATCTTTTCCGCAGCCGTGCCTGGATCCGCCCGTCTGCCTTTGAGGGGGAACCCATAAGCCGTGGAGGGGAGCATCTTTGCCGGCTGCTAAGCCTCGGGCCGGCTTCCCAACATTATTAGTGCACCGAGGGTTGCTCTCGCATCCTTTCCGCCGTGGTTCCGCTCCGAATGTTGTTCTCGCTCCCGAGCAGTTGTTCCATCGACCGCGGACGTGGGGCGTTGTTAGAGAGGAGACGGCTCTTGCCGCCGCTGTAGGTCAGCCCGTGTAGGCATGTTACAGCGACGCTCAAGCCGGACCGATGCCGCCTCCGAGCGAGTGCGCGTCCATGAGACGCCAAGCGTCTCGACATCACCGCAGAAGCCGCCAGCACGATCCGCTATGGCGTACATTAGTGGCTCACGCTCGGCAAGCAGCGCAACATCCGGCCAGCCTGGGGTTCAATTCCTCGGAGCGGAAGCGCACTCTTTTCCCTTTTTCTGTCCTCAGCTTCGGCGACCACATCGCGCCGCACGCACGCCGAGCCCGCCGCCCCAGACGGGGAAGTCGACGCGGGGAGCGCCCCCCACGGACGGCGGTGGATCACGGGGGGCCAACGCGCATGCTCGATTGGCCTTCCACATATGTACTCCGTCTTGTTTGCCCGCAGGGGGCGCCGGGGAGCGGACGGATCGTGGCGATCACGCGGGCGCCGTGGGGCGACATCGACACGACACGGCGGCGCGGCCAGGCAGTCCGATCGGGATCCATGACGTGGGGGGGGGGGGGGGCGCGGGGGGGAAGCGTCGATCGCGATCGCGCAACGGGATCCTGCACTTTCGCCGTGACGGCGACGTCGGGAGTTCTCGCGTGGCTCGCCGGCTGGCGATCCGAGTTCCGCCGGCGGGTGCGACCGCGCGGACTCGTGAGCGGAAGAAGGATCGATCCGGTATGTACGACTTGGCTGACCAAGCACGCCGCCCAGGAGGCTGCCCCCCCTCTCGGCCGTCGGCGGCTGCGACGAGACGACGGCGACGCGTTGGATCTCGCTGGGGGATGGTCCAGCCGACGCTGGGTGGTTGGCTGGGCTGAGGAACGCCGGATGCCTGCCTCTTTGCTCCTGGCGGAAGCGCCGGTCCCTCCGCATGACCAGTCTGCGCTGCTTTCCTTCCTTCTTTGCGGACCGACCAAACGGCCGCTGTCTCCCCCGCAGCCAGTCGTCACCGATGGACGCATGCAGAAGAGATTATGTATTGCACACATACATACATACGAGGGGCCGCGGAAGAAAAACAAAAGGAAGAGCGGACCGACCGGGGGCAGTCGCTCGATGTGAGTGGCGACGGATCGCGAGGAATAAGCAACACCGGCTCCGCACGGGGACGCGCCCAACAACGCCCAGCCCCCGCCCACACAGCGCAGCGCAGCATCCCTGCACGGACACGGACACGGCAGCAGACAAGCATACGACATCACTCGGCGGCGGGCTGCGGAATGCGGACTCTTGTTCGTCGGTGCTGGCTGCTGGCGGCGGCGGGCTGCGGGGGCGTGGGGACACGCGGCTTGGCGCTCGCCATTGACCTTCGACTCGAGCACGCCGCGGACGGCCGTGAGCTGCTGCGATCGGATCGTCACTGGCTCGGTCCAGACCGCACTGCTCGGGTAACACCCCGCGAGAGAGCGAGTGCGTGCGTGCGTGCGCGTGAGATGTGAGGCGAGGCGAGGCGAGACGGGCTGGAGCTGAAGCGTCAACGGGGGAAGCTGGCGCGAGCGGATTTATAAGTGCAGCGGCTGTGAGGGCAGTCGGCGGAGAACAGGCGTAAGGCACGATCTCGCGATGCGGGAGGGAGCAAGGGAGGAGAGGGGACTCAGCAGAGAGATGCTGTGGGTGCGATTCTTGTTGATGCGGACGACGGACGGTAGGACGGGCCAATGCTGTAATTGCTTTTCTCACGATGCTCCGCTGAGCTGTGGACGGCGGGATTGCTGCGGGCGGCCTAGCAGTGGGGCGCGAAGGGGCAACCGGATTGGGCGCGACACCGACAGCCAGACAGCTCTTCTTCCGCGCGCCCTGCTCCTACTTCCTCTTCTTCTCCTCGCCGTCCTCAGCACCTTCCGCGCCACCCGTGACAGCTTCCACTCCACCCGCAAACCCTCCACCCGAGCCTGCCCTGCCTGGCTGCCGAGTTTCCCAGCCCGCCGAGTTTCCCTGCGTATTCGCCCGCCCTCCTTTGTCCCGCCACTCCTCGCCCTTTTCCCCGGTGCTGTTTGTTCGTTCCGACGCCAGGGTAGCAAAAACACCTTCCCGAACGCACTCGCAGAAAACTGTCTGACCCATGATAAAGCCCAGAAAAAAGATTGGAAAAAAAACCCCCCACATCCGCCACCGCTTCCGTCCCTTCCCCTCCCAGCCTGCCCTGGCTGTTGCTTGTTGCCATCGCCCCATCGCCTCATCGCCTTCCGCTCGCCTGGCCTCTCGCTCCCCTGCCACTGCTGCCACTGCTGCCACTGCTGCCACTGCTGCCACTGCTGCCACTGCTGCCACTGCTGCCACTCCTGCTCCTCTGGCCAAACACTGCCTGCCAACACCATCTCCACGCAACCACCGTCTCGACCAACCGCTACAACTCCCACGTCTCTTCTCCACCGCAGTCCCGGACACGCATCTCGCCCGCGCCGTCGCAGCAGCAGCAGCAGCAGCATCTTTCGCACGCACGCACGCACGCACAGAGAACGGTTTCGGCACCAGCCCGCCCCGACACGCAGCGGAGCCCATCCTCCGTCCAGCCAGCCAGCCACATCGCGCACCGCTTCCCCGGCTCCATCGCCACCTCCAGCGCCCGCTTCCGCGCCCTCCCTGCCCGCGCATTCCCGCACCTGTTCGTCATCGCGGAGAACTTGCGGACATGTCGACGACTTCGTCCTCGTCGAACAAGAGGGCTCGTTCGGAGCAATCCTCAGCGGTTCGTAGCCTTCCTCTCTCTTCTTTCCCTCTCTCCTTTGTCCCGTTTTCGTTTTGAGTCATCTTTGCCCACTCCCTCCCCCCCCCGTCCCTGGTCACCACCACACCGGCCACTCTCCAGCCCCCCCGCTTCTTCTTCTGGTCCGAATCCCTTGCAGTGCCGAGCAAAGCTGACGAGACATCCCATCGATCGGAAAAATCCAGTGCACCGAGTGTCAGGTATGAATGACGATGTCTCCCCCGCAAAGAACACCCATCCCCCCCCCTCCTTCCGTGTCGCGATTGTACCTCTTTTTTATGAATGAACGACTGAAGAGTCGCCCGTAATTATATTCTGTAGCGTAGGAAAGGAAAGGTACGTCCGCTCTCTTTTTCCGCTTCTCTCTCTTGTTCTTCCCTCGCTTCGGCTGTCCTTCCGAGAGGGGGAAATGGGGGCTTTGCTCCCTGCATATCCCCTTCGCGGCTTGGCACTTTGGCTGCGGCTCCTGTTCCCTCTGCGGCCCTTCGTCAGCACCACCAAACCCTTATCCGCTGCGTCCCCTCGTGCGAGTAAAACCCGATTCGCTGACCGTGTCCTCTCGCCGCTCCGCACAGTGTGTTGGGGGAAGACCCTGTACGTTCTGCGCAAAGACCGGACGGAAATGCATCGACCAACCTCAGATCTCACGGATTCCTCTTACCAGAAAGTCAGTATCGCGCCCCCCCCCCTACCCTCGCCAGATCTAACGCCGGGCGGCGCTCGCACAGGAACATGGACGACCTCCATGACCGCTGCCAGCGTCTGCAGTCGCTGCTCCAGAGCATCGATCCATCGATCGACGTCGAAGACCTCGTCGGCGGAAGCCTGCCCTCGACCACGCGCTACGGCCACGACCGGAAACAGTCGTCGGGCGCGGAGTCGTCGGGCGTCGCCACGCCGGAGGAGGAGGACCACGAGTCCGATGGCGAGGAGGACATGAACCAGTGCAAGTTCGAGTGGCACGAGGGCAACCCGACTCTCAACGACGCCGGCGCCGCCCTCGCGGATGGGATGGCGGGATTGAACATCGACTCGAAGGAGGTGGGCTACTTAGGTCAGTCGGGTCCGCGGTGACGATCCTCTGCCGCGCCCAGGTCGGTCGGTCGGTCGGTCTCGAGGCGCCTGCTAACACACGGAATCGAGCCGCAGGAAGGTCATCCGCCGCGGCACTGCTGAGACACGTCTGTCGCCTCCTCAAAGCGCACGAGCAGGCCACCGGGACCGTCGGCTGCGATCTGATGGAGGCCATATCGCCGATGCCCTCGCCCAAGATGAACAGCGCCGAGAAGCGTCTCTACGCCGCCTGGACCGAGGACCTGCTGATTGACTCATACTTTCGCTACCACCATGCGTCCTACCCGATCGTTCACGAAGCCATCTTCCGCGACCAGGTGACGCGGGTGCGAAGCAACGACCTCAAGGTCAACACGCACTGGCAGACACTCTACCGGATGGTCCTCGTCACCGGCGCCTTCATGAGTAGCACCGATCACACTGACTCCCCAGTCGACATGGAGATCTACAAGACCATCAACGACACCTTCAGCACGTTGGACTTCCTGTCGTACGGCACTCTGGAAGGTGTGCAGGCTCTAGCGTTGATGGTATGTGATCGCCTTCCCTCCGCCTTCTCCAGTGTCGCTATCTTCTCCTCTTCCCTCCGCGCCATGTCTCCCCCCCCCCGTACACTATGCTGACAGCCTTCTTCTCTAGGGCGCGTACCTCCAGAAGCGCGACAACCCCAACACCGGTTACAACTGCCTCGGGATGGCGATGCGCATGGCGCTCGGCCTTGGCCTCCACCGTGACGTCACCGAGAGCAAAGGCACCACCCTCGGCATGGAAGTACGGCGCCGCATCTGGTGGACCCTGTACATCTTTGACGTCGGCGCTTCAATCACGTTCGGCCGTCCCACGATCCCGAGCGACAAGGTCTTCACCAAGATCCCAATGAACGTCAACGACTACCACCTGACGGATCGGAACGCCATCCTGCCGCCGCCGTGCGAGACCGTGACCGCCTACTCGGCCATGATCGCTCACGCGCACCTGGTCGTCCTGATGAACCGCATCCACCTGAACTTCTTCATCCACCCGCGGTCGCTGAGCTCGTGCCGCCTACCGCTGAGCCGCGAGCTGATCGCCAAGTTCGACGAGCAGATTGCTCGCTGGCACTCGGCGCTGCCCGCGTACTTCAGCGACCGCAACTGTGAACCCTGGTTCGCGGCGCCGCGAGCGGTGGTCGAGTGGAAGGCGATGAACCTGCGGATGCTGATGTACAAGTGCTTCCTCGACTGTCTGTCGTACTCGCCGGTCGACCATTCCGGCCCCGTCTCGTCGCAGATCCCCGCCAACCGCCAGACTCACATCGCGCTTCTCCCAGAAGTGCGCAAGTGCCTCACGTTCGCGCTGTCGACGCTGTCGTCGATCCGTAAGTTCACCAACACCCACAAGCCGCTCTGGCACGGCGTCGGCTGGTACGCGACGTACTACGTGTTCCAGGCGGCTCTCGTCCTGGTCACCGCCATCCTCTCGGTTCCGCGGGACGCGTCGGTGAGCGTGTGGAAGGACGGCGTGCTCGACGCGCTCATGTGTCTGCGCACGATCGAGACGTCGACGGCGTCCGCGAACCGCGTCGCCGCGGTCCTGCGCTGGTGCCTGCTGCGCATCGAGGGTGGCGAGGTCCAGCGGCCCTGCCTGGGCTTGTTCGAGCAGCCGATCGAGGAGTGTCGCATCAGCGTCAACGAGTACCGCCAACAGATGGAGATGGAGTACAACGGCATGCTCGGCGTCAGCGGTGGCCAACCCGGCGAGGGCGGCATGCACAGCAACGGTGGCGGCAGCGGTGGCACCGCCTGGAACGAGGGGGGTTACATGTTCGGCCAGGGCGGACTCGGCGGCGCCCCCTTCTTTGGACAGTTCGAGAACCCGACGCCGCCGGAGATGGACGCACCCGAGTTCAACGCCGGCACGTTCTGGGGCGACGACATCGGCCTCTTCAGCGACGCGGGTCTGATGGGCATGGGGCTGGGCGCCGGGATCGAGATGCCGAGCACGGTCCCGCCGCCGCAGATGCAGAGCTACACCAGAATCCCTCCGGGAGGGTTTAATAATTCTTAGAAGCGGGCGCGGCGTCGTCCGTCCGTCTGTTGCTGTTGTAGAAGGGGTGGGCGTGCATCCGGGGCGTTCCTGCTTTTTACTCGTCTAATTTTCTATCCGCTTTCGTGTCTTGTTTCGCTCTGTAAATGGTATATACTACGGATGGCTATGTCACTCACAGAGGTGTTGTTGGTTTCTTACGATGTATTTTCCCTTCGCTTCGGACGGAATCGCCCCGGGGGTGGGGGAGACACGTGCTTTGTTTTTTCTGTTTTTGTTTTTCGTTTTTCGGCTGACTCGTGTCTCCTTTTTGGTACGTAATGCTTCTGTTTACTCACGCGGGGGATCTCGCCGGCGGTGGATGGTGTGATGACGGGATGCGGGGACGAGATCAATGGAATGAACTGGCATTCGGGGTATTCACACGTGTGTGTGTGTGTGTGTGTGTGTGTGCATGTGTCAAGTGACGCCGAATCGTAGCTGTCGGGATTATTACTCGATGCAGTATCTTCCCTCGCGGCATCTCTGTGACTCCTCATCTGACTGGTCTCGCTATCCACCGAAAGAGCATCACAATGTCCGAATGGCGACGGAACGCCAGACACAAGGCGGACCGCGAAGGCTAGTCGGCCAGGCTGGAGGACCGCCAGGAGGCCAGTGGAAAGATGGGTCCAAGCCGCTGCCCTTTTACGGGGCTGAGCTTCGGTGGAGGCGGAGAAACGGATGGCGGCAACATGCTCCAAAAATTGGAGCCGAGCGCCGTCAGCCCAGCAACAGCGGGCGCGCAGGCCCCCAGGGACGCACTCCAGGCAGGAAAGCGTCTGGCGGTCCGAGACCGGAGTTTGCTTGACATGGCTCGCGTTTGAGTCCAGGAGTCGCAATATCTAGTCCGGCCAGCGCTAGTACATACTAGTGTTACTTCGGTCAGTTGTTATGATGGGGTCGATTGCTTCACTGCAAAAGACAACCAGGATGCCGCCTCATCATGGAGTCGCACTCGTCTGCCCGGCCTGCACGACGCGGCCAGTCCAGTCCAGCTCCAAAAAAAAAAAGCGTTATAGAAGGTGTTAAACCCAGAAAGAGATGCACGGGCGCCGATTGCCGAAAGGAAGGTTGCTTGCGTGTCCGTGTCGGTGCTGTTTGGATCGGCTCGTTCCTCGGCTTCCTTTTGTTACAGGAACCGGGTGTTCGGGTAGACGGCGCAAAAAAAATGGGTGGGCATTTCGGTGTTTCTTTTCTATCGAGACGACAGATAAAGGAAGAGTAAAGCACCGAAACTGCCGTATAGTTAGTCAGGCGGGGGGGTGGGAAACGCACAGAGCGAGGCGTCGAGATGGGGAACTCCGGGAGCAGGATGTCACCTCTTGATTTGCCCCTTCCCCTTTTGTCTTTCCTTTGTAATTTCTTTGGTACGCTTCACCTTCCGCGGGACAGGCCTGGGCGGAAGGACACAGCGTGAGACACAACGAGCCGGAAGGACAAGTGAACGGAAACGGACTGTGCGCATCGCCATGATGTACAAAGGCCGCACGCGATCAATGACAAAACAAAGCAAAAGTTCTAAAACTCCCGTTGGTCCGCGGCCCGTGGACTAGCGTATACTGCCCGCCGGGTGTGCAGAGGCCCAGTCCGAGGTCAGGATTGGCATCACCATTGAGATCCGGTGGCGCCCGGCGCATAAGGGCGCCCCTGACAGCGAAAGACCGACGAGTCGGCCATGCTCGCGGCAGAAAAGCCAGACGCCCGACGAGTGGAATGGCTGGTATACTCGGACCGGGCGGAAGCGCGGGCTGTGCCGCTCCCCAGATCCCTCGCAAACCTCGAGCGCTGGGAGGGAGGCCGAGTCTCCCAGGAGAAGCACAAGCTGCCAGCCAAGCAGCGGCCAGACGGGACGGTAGGGATAGCTCCAAGAGGCTTGCCTCTGGGTTTTACCAACTGAAGGTGAACTGGACGAGGAGTCGGCCCACCGCTCGGTGATGGTGATGTTCGTACAGGACGCAGACGCGGGAGCATCTCTTCAAGGTCTAGCCCAGAGTGGAAGTCCCAACAGAAGATCCTGTGAGCCAGAGATTCGGAAGGAGACTGCGAGGGGGAAGAGCCGGTTGACGATCCGGGACCTCCGCGCCGTCGGGAGGTGCAGCCAAGCAGTACTGAACTTCCTTCCTACCACGGATGTCGGAAGGCTGTTCCCCGCCCCGGCTGAGGGAGACGCGCAGCGTGACGCGTCAGAGTGGGAGCGGAGGGAGCGGAGGGAGCGGAGGGAAAGGGAGGAAGAGCGGAGGGTGGAGGCCGAGGAGCGGGGTGCCAAGGGTAAGGAACAACCGCTGTTTCTCACCACGCCCTCCCTCCATAGCGTCGGCGGAACAGGAGTAGGATGTGGGGGCGGCTCTTCTTTTTCCTTTGTGCTTTCCCGCGTCTCTCCCTTGTGTTCCGCCTGGTGCGCATCATATCTTCTTCGGACAGTCCTGGGCGGCGGGCAATAGACGGCTTATAATTAGGTATGTACCAAATTCCAAATAGAAAAGAGGGTGTAAAACCAGCCAATTTTTTTTTTAGTGGCACTCAGAGATGATAGATAACACCTTGGAGAATCACCTCCATTTATCTACTTCTTCACTGGAGCATTGGTTGCTGAGTTATTCACAAAACACCGACCATCGATGGCGGCGGTGGTACGCCAACACGAAGCGAATTGTCGGCCGAAAGTCAAGTGTTAGGTATTCGAAATTCAGCGATTGGAGTCATTCTGTTTATTGAGTCAAGTCGTTCGATTTATTGACTTGAGTAAGTTCTATTTATTGAGTCAAGTCATTCTGTTTGTTGACTCGTGATTTCGTTTAATGACTCAAGCCATTCGCTCTATAGACTTGAGTAAATTCTATTAATTGAGTTGAGCTATTCTGTTTACCGACTCCAGTCACTCGATTTATTGACGCTAGCCATTCGTTTTGTCACCGCGCGAGTGAGAAAGTATGCTGGGAGACCGTTTTAATCATTTCCTATTCCACCGCCATATCGTAGATATAGCCCAAATTCGCAGAGGAGCGAATCCTCGGTGTGTTAATAGAGCATCGTAGGTATGGGCGCGATAGGTCAAGATTTTCGTCGACGATGTGGTGATGAAGTAAGAAATGATCATACTGGTCGCCGAGCATCCTTTCTCACTCGGGTTGCGACAATAAAAAGAACGAACTCGCGTGAAGGAATGGGGTGACTCTAGTCAATTAAAAGAATGACTCATCTCAGTAAAATGAATTTAATCGAGTCGGTAGATCGGGAGGCTCGAGGCAACAAATTGGATGGCTCCAGTCGCTAAATTTCCCTAACACGACCCCTCCAGTCGCCCTTCGGCCAACAATTCGCTTTGCATAGCGAACCACCACCGTCACCGGCGTTTTATGAATAGCTCAGCCAATGCTCCAATAGATAGGTAGACAAAAGGAGGTGATTCCCTAAGGTGTTACCTGTCATTGCTGGTTGTGGAAATGCGACAGGATCCAAAACCATCACTTGAAGATTGCGGGATGCCACGCCCTATTCTTTTCTATTTGGACTTTGATAGTTAATGACTGCTGCCTCGGATGCAGGATTGCTGCGCCTGGAAACCCTACTTGGCTCTACCAATAAAGAAACGGGATGACAGGGAATTTCGTTGCTCATGCACGTGTTTCGGCGGCGGGGAGCAGGCGAAGCGGGGCAACGAGACAAGGCTGCAGCGTAGAAAGCGGAGTGGTTGGGGATAGGTACTTGGAGATTGCTGGTCAGACAAATATATTGCCATGCCCTATATTATCACAAGCCAAAACTATGTATTATGAGCGAGCGCACCTTTTGCAGTAATATCGCCAGACCGCAGAGTGAACTACACCTGGTCCTCCGAGCTTCTTTCATCTCTACTCTCCAACTCTTCTTCAACCACCCCAGCGGCAGTTGCAACCAAAGCGTACATAAACAGATAACAGGCGACGATCAACCCGACAATTCCACCAGTGCAACATGGGAGCTAGTGGGAGGACAGAGATCCAACGGAATTACCAGAACTCCACACATGCCGAGTTCCGTGGAGGTATGCTTCACGGTGCGATCACCCGTCTCTGGCTGGGAAGCACCTGAAATCCGGGGAACCGCGATTCGACAGGATCGTACGGTTGGCTAATGAGACCTCGCCTCGTGTCCGTTCTCCGCAGTGACCTGCAGCGGTGACTACCGCCGCCACCAGCCGCCGAGACGTTAGCGCCACGATTAGGCAGCAGCCGGGCCATCACCGCTGCTCGCTAGAACGGCGGGTGCTCCGAAAATCCCACGATCCATCTGTATTTAGCAGTCGAAAATTTAGATATTTCTAAAAGTCTTGGCATTGTACTGCAGTCCGTCCTGCCGTTGTTTTATTTGGACTGGTCCGTCCGAAGACTGCCTCTGGCCGGACTGCCAAGATATGGTCCAGTCCAACCTGGGGCTCAAGACGGACGGACTGGACTATGTAGAACACTGTACTGGACCGACTACCATCGCCAGTGTATTCAAATTACGTATGGTGAAGACCCTTTTCAAGTGCGCTGCAGGAAGAGGGGATCGTCTTTCCACAGTGTGTGTTTGGATTAGGTGGAAGCTTACCAGCATATCCAAATACCAATTTAGATAGAAGGCCCGTATAAGGTCAAAGTTCCCAACTACATTCGTTTCCGAATTTGTACAGCGAGGCCGTATAGACCTATTCCTACGCTGCGCGTCAACATTTGGACACCTGGGCACTGCCCAGCATCAGCTTTACCCGCAGTATTCCACATAGACCAGTGACCAGTCCGGAAAATTTTGGGTAAGGTCGGGATAGGTCGGGATAGGTCTGGCTAATAGAAAACGTTGATTTTGCAGAAACGTTCATTAAACCCGCGCGGCGGCGCCGCATCAGACGTGGTATACTGGATGCCATTTTCGGGTAGCCATACATGGCTCGACCGAACTCTCTTTTCCGCTCTTGAAGGCATCGGGAAGCAGTGCCCTACATAGACAGACCGATCTAAGTCGGCCTGAATGAAAGTAAGGTGATCCAGACTAAGAGTTGGTCGGTCGGGATATAAGTAGACCGATCCTGACTTCACCTGTCTAGGTATGCTGACGTCGTCAGACGTCGGGATAACGCTGTGAGGGGCAAAAATTCATTTTTAGCCCCCGGCAGGGTCCAGTTGAAGGGCGGCGATGAGGGTTGGGACAGGGTTCGATAACAATAAATCCCTCACCACCTCTACCATCAATTTCAGTAATACCCCCACCCATCCTCACAGAATGCCCCGCCCTCGGGAGAAAAAGACACGGTCACACACCACCAGGCTGGTGGCGGTTCCACTTCGGAAAAACGAACTCTGATAATAGCCAACCTCAGGGCCCACTGTTTAAACCCCAGGAGTATACGAATGAGCGAGATCTCTTCAATGACACCCAGTCGGTTGAAGAAGTGATTGACGATTAATCCGTTCCATAATCGGGGTGGGAGCGGGCAATGGGAAGGCGGACGAGTGAGCGAAGCTGGCGGCAGAAGAGCTGGACGCTCATGGGGTCGAATTGTTGGGCTATAGGGACCGCTACGGGAGACGACAGATGCCCCTAGATCCTTTGCAAACATCGGACGAGAGATATCGGGAGAAAGTCGGCCGAAGCCTGGAGCTGGGAGAAGGGACGGATCAACAGAAAGAGGCACAGAATGCCAAAGAATCAGCGCCCGAATAGAAGGGTGACGGAGGGTTCGAAGCGAGTGGCTAGGCGGTTCCACCAGCTCAGAACGGGGCACTACAGACCGCACCGGGCAAAGTCTCAAACGGACGAAGAAGACGGATACCGCAGAGTGCTGGTAGTGTCGGTACGATACGAGTAACAGACGCGCTGCTCAAGAACTGTAAACGCTGGAGGCCGCAGCAGAAGATTCTCTAGATTCTTCGAGCTGAAGTGCGGCGAGAGACCGGAAATGGAAGGACTGCTCCAAGATCCGGGACTTACTCGCCGATCAGAGGTGCTCCCGGCCGATACTGGGCTACGGAAGGTGGGGCGCAGGGTGGAACCGCGAGAAGCGAACCAGAAGCTGAACGAGGGCCGCAGAAGTGAGCCGAAGACCCAGAGGCGGGGAAGGAGGAGGAGGGACAGGACGGAGGCGGGCTGGGGGACGAAGAGGAATAAGTGGGGAGGGGGACAAGTTAATTCTTTCGCTCTCCCTTTCTTTCTTCATTTCTATCTTCCCGCCTTCCTTCCTCTCCTTGCCGTCTGTCTTTTGGTTTTGTCTTCCTTTAAGGTTACGAAGTAGGTATAGGAAAGGTGGGGGCAGGAGGAGTTGCGGCGGGGCGCCTGCGGACTTTACGAGGTTGGAGTGGTCGGTGAACTGGAACGGGCTGTATATAATATCGCCATGATCCGAGGGTCGCATGCGATCAATGAATCATAACAAGCTTCCTTTCGCGATGAGGTACTCTTTGGCTGTTAGTAAAGTTAAAGGTACCTTACCGCTGTAGTGCCGTGACCAAAAGTCTGCCAATACGAACCGGAATCACTTTGACGCCCTTTCTTTGCTATGTCAGGTATGTCAGGTACCTACATAGCAGGTCGCGAGTCTCATGGCCAGGTCCGGGCAGTTTTCCAAATACCTCCGACGAAACACGAGCGTGTTTCCACTCGAATAGCCAGCGTTCTTCCGCCCACACTGAACGCCTTGCGGCGGATCTAACAATGTTGGCACGAACCACAACATTCCAACGGCGTACTTGACGCAAATGCAGTTGAAATTGGCGGCTCGAATGTATCTACTCACAGCACAGCTTAGGGGGGCGGCTTATCGAAAGAACGCGAAATTTCGTCATCTTATACGGAGACCCGAACCTTTTCAATTTGTGCAACATTCTGCAGACATACTTGAAGACAAACCCGTAAAAGGTTAGTTCTTACGCGGGGAACGCCAAAACCTGCGACTCGCTGTTGTGCATCCCGGAAACGTGGGGGTCCACGAGCCCGAACCACAAAATCATTGAATGCAACGAAATGGCTGATCAGGTTGCGACGAGAGCGGCCCGTGGCGCTGAGTGGCGCCATTATTCTGATCGTTATGGAAGAAAAGGAGCATCTCTACTGCCAGTTTCGCTGGCTCACCTGAAACGACCCATCACCGAGCAGAGGTCGCAACAGTCCAGCCGTGCCAGTCCTGACCTCGGCCTGGACGGGCCTGCATAAGGCAGTCCAAGCTAGTCCACGGCCCACAGGCCAACAGGCTTTTTGGAGGTGGCCTGGACTGGGTCTGCCGGTGGGCCGAGTAAACGAGTAATATCTCATGATCCTTTTTCACATATCTTGGGTGGTGGGTTTCTGGGGGTTGGACTACCAGTGTAGTACAACTAGGTAGGTAGGCAATTACTGGAAGCTTTCGGCCATCACCACAAGAGAAAGTAAAACACACCCCCTAAGGACGGAATCAGGAAGAGAAGGGTACCTAGACTACCTAGAAACTCTGTAAATCTAAGAGATGGTGAAACTGTAAGCGAAATCCATTAAGCATTTCTCCGCTTCTGGGGTTTGGGAGCTTTCGGCCACCACCACAACAGCAGACCGAAAATCGTACACCCACAGAAGAGCATCGGAAAGAGAAGGGGAACGTGATTATCCAAAAAAAAAAATTCTACCAACTAAAGAAGAGATGGTGGAGCTGTAAGCGAAATCCGGTGGGCATTTCTTGTGTTATGAGTGGGTTCAGGGTTGTGGGCAACGGGAGGTGAATTGGTTGAAGATCCCTATTCTGGTTGACGAAGTGCGATAGAAGGAGACGTCTAATTGCATTTTTCGTTGAGTCGGCTCCGGAGATTGTTACTATACGGATATTCGGACCGGTGTCACAGTTTGCCAGCTTCTACACATCAGCACAAGATACGAAGTCCTCATTCTTCCATCCTCCGCGCACACCTCTTCCCCGTTAATCGTATGCCTCAAAAACTCCTTGTATTGCCGCTTGAAGGGGAACGGGCCAGATGCGAAAACAAGGGTTCCGCCACTGGTGTTATATCAGCCAGTTGACTCCTTCCAACCAAAACATTCACCTCTACCTCGAGAAATGGAGGCAGCTGCCGGAAGGCGGGATGATTGGGAAAAGTGTACTGCAGTCAGGGGGCTCGGGTGGTGCGTAGGGACCATAGCTGGAATTGCTGGCTGGCAGCGTGGCATCGTGGATGCGTAGCGACTGCCGGTTGTGGAATGTGGATGGCAAACCCGCCGCTTGGCTACTGAGTGGACGGTTGACTTGTGGTTCTCGGGGAGCAGTCGGTTGGGTTGCTGTACCGGTAATTGAATTGCGGTTCCCCGTGGAGTTGCCCGATGAAACCTTGTTCATCCTATTACCAGCGCTGGTCCGCGGGCGCCGGCCGTCCGGCCTAGGTCAACTCAGTCCGGCCATTGGGCTCTCCCAGCCGAACTAGGTCATCAGACAGCCCGGCCCGGAATGGACCGCCCCAAAAGCGCGCGGGACCGGCCGGACCATCAAAACACCAGCCGCCGAGGAAAAGTTGAAGGAGGCTACAAGCAAAGCCGAAAGCCACGTCGGAAGCCATATCCCCCAGCCTAGGTAGGGACAGAAGGAAATGGCATCACCCGTCTCACGAACTGAAGACCACCCACGTTCCGACACCAAAACGTGCAACGGCCACCTGCTGGTGGTGCAACCGCCCACAAGTGATGCGGATCTTCGAACTCCGCAAGGAACGGAAAGACCAGTGGAAGGATCTGTCGGCGATAGCCCCAAGAGGGACGACAGGGAGAGGACAAGAACGTGAGCAACGATCGGAGCTTTTTGCATGAGCGCCGCCGTGAGGCGTTCCTAACTTCCTATTATGCTCGGGAGAAACGGATGTGGGAAGGATAGCGTCACTGAAAGAGGAGGCAGAAGGGAGTGAGACGGAAGAGGTGGAAAACAGGGAAGAGGTAGAGCTAAGGTTAACTTTGCGTTGGTTTTCCGATTTTGGGGGGTGCATCGTACGGTCGGTGAGAGGGTGACTTTCTACCGGCCGGGGCCGCCGGACGGATAGGGGAACGGCTAGACTATCATTACGTGATCTCGGTAGGTCGGAATTCAATACAATGAAACGGGAAAAGAAGCTGGAGCCCGTCCAGGCGGTACAAGAGCGGATCACCGCCAGCGGTGGACGAAGCCCAGTCGGTGATGGTAGAGTGCGGTGCGGACCGCAACCCCCATGACAAGACATCTCGACAGCTAGTCGTTGGGCTACTCGGACATCGGAGGGAAGGACAGTACGGGGTGGCCTGCTGCCGGCATAGCAGTTCACCTGGCTCAGCGCTTGGCGGTTGGTTCGGTTTACCGGTTGGCTAGATCGTTCATTGCTCACCGACAGCCGCTCGGTCCGGGTCCGGGTCAGGCTCAGATCTACTCCGAAGGCGACAGAGGCAGGCAGAGCACCACCGCTGGGAAATCCCTAGTCTGGCCCAGCTCGTAGCGGACACCGATGCGCTCCGAAGGCGAGTGCTCGTCAAGGGGGAGAGCAAGTAACGCCTAAGAAAGCCGAGGCAGCGACGGGCAGTAAGGAGACGTACGCACTTTGAAGACTGACGGTCTGGACGGACTTCATCGTCCACGTGTGTGGTTGTCCGTGTGGGAAGGCATGGCATGGTTTGTTGTGAGCTCATTAGCCGTCAGGGTTCTTGGTTGTCGGGACGTTGGCTTGGCTGGTCCTTGTGCTGGTTGTTCTTTTCTTTCTTTCTAGCACTGGTTTTCTGTAGCGAGATACGTACAACCATCTTTGCCCATCACTGGATCACTCTAGTCGTGCCCGTGATTCATTGTTCACTCCTCCAAAAGCTCGTAAAAGAGTGCCACTATCTGTGTAGATGGCGTCAAGTGCGCGCTGTTAGATGCGTCGAGGAGGTTTATGATGATGATGATTCATTAATCGTGTGCGACCCTACTAGATCATGACGATATTATATACAGTCCTTTCCTGTTCACCGTCGTCGAGGAGGTTTAGAAATTAAGATCACCATGCAAATTGCACAGCGTCGAGTGAGAAACAGTGCATGGCTAGGACCATGAGATATCCGTCTTGGTGTTGAGATTTCCGATCACGGCCAATAAACACGACAAGTATGTGCGGTGGTGCTGTCGGGGTGGGGCACGGAGCAGAAAGAAATACAACATCCACGGGGCCCCCGCCACACACGAATGGCAAACAGGCACTACGAGAAGGATAGCACTCCATAACCGATCACTCGCAGCCGGCAATCGGAATATGATAGTGTTGTAGTAGTTATGTCCCATGCTTAGTCAGTGCGCGTGACCTCACTCCATATATGGGTATGTAGCGGCGTCATATCTTCCATCACCTCTACACATCACTCCCGTTGACAGGATATGAGCCCTCTTCGCAACTACATCAGACCTTTCATGGAATCTTGTCAAAAGAAGACTCCTTATCCTTTCACCAAAAATATTCCTCAAATCGAAGAACCTTTCCGACCTTCCCTCAATTTGCCACCTACGTCATACATCATGCAGTCATCGAAGTTTGACAATGACACCTGGAAACACGGTGCCATCGAGAAACCGGATGGATCGAACTACGGCGACTGCAAGCGTAGCATCAGTTCCGCACCCAGAGTGGTCGGTGCCTTCGGAATAGTCACTGGAGACGACCAACCCCCAGCGGGAAACGCCGGTGCGGCTGCGAAACTCGAACGCTATCGTAAATGCCGCGCTCTGGCGGCACACCTCCATGTTTATTCGTGTATGCCCAATATCCATATTCGTATCTACGTTCACGACCTCAAAGATCCCAAAGAAATCTGGGAAACTCTCGTCAAATGGCTCGACTTTTCCGCATCGCAAACTGGAAGGGCGGCTATCCTCACCAAATTCCTCAACGCGCGTCCCGACTCGGGAGAGAAAATCGGCCTGCATGTCGCACGTCTTCAAAGTTACCAATCGAAGCTACACGGTACCGATGAGGCCATTACGGGCGGGCTGCTGAGGAACCGTACTTATGGCACTGCACCGTCGCAATTCAGAAACTTGATCAGCAATCTGAAAGATCACCAGACATGGCCACCGAAAAGACCATCGCTCGGGCTTTCTTCGTAAGAACACTGATAGCACGTTCTGCTACCCCATGCCGAGGCCAGCACTGGCCCGGTCGGACTGTTGGGGCCCCTGCGGGCATCTGGCTCCTCCGCCACGAGCTTCTTCCCTGGATGACTTCCACCGAAAGACACCAGAAGACCAAGATCGAAATTGAAGGGTGATACGGACGGTCCCACATGACTACGCCAATTCGGACCTCGCGGACGAAAGAGCAGACAGAAAGTCCCAAGGTGGCTTCATCTTTTGCGCATACGGCAGACTAATAGAGCAGCAATCGAAGAAACAGCTCCTCATCGCGAGGCGGAATACATTGTCTGTTCTGAAGCCACACGGAAGGCCCGATGGCTTATACAGCTCCGCAAAGACGTTGCTGGCGAGCTTGTCACACCACCGATATACTGCGGCAACAACGGCGCATTGAAGAATATCTGCTCCGGCGTTTCGAGTGCAAAGACGAAGCACATCGACATCCGATTCCACGATAGCGGAGAGCTCCACGCTCAAGAGGTTGCCAAATTTGCCTACGTTTCTACCGAAACCACCTTATCTGATATGGCGAAGGCACTCGCACTAGAACGCCATCAGCGCCTAATTGTTAAGAGTATGGGTTTGCGTACGGGTTTCTGATTTGGAAGAGTATTGCATTTTCAGAGCATTGGAGGTGTTTTACGAGCGAGTCGGTACTTGCCTAGCAGTTTTTCTCCCACTGGGTTTTACTGCGTACGTTCTAACGAGGCCGTCGAGGAGCCTTGCTTACGTTGATTGAATTTTTCGGCAGCGAAAGCGCAGTAAGGGGGGAAGTGTTGTAGCAAGTCATCTATATGCTTCGTCAGTGCTCGTGATCGCTTCACTCTATATCTATGGGTAGTGGTGTCATATCTTCACAAGACAACCATCACATCGACACATCACTGCCGTTCAGGAATGATATGCTCGGAGCCCCGACACTGGCCAGAACCTCCAGTGGACGAAGAGCCTGCCTGCCGCAATATGCTGGCGGTGTCGGTGCAAAATGCACACGCGGGGGGAGGATCAGACTGGAAGTCCACCAGTGGTGCTCACTGCATCGAGCCCACCGGACTCCTGTTGAGCACGAGCTGTTGCAATATCTCACTCGTTCAGCTTTGTCACGTGTAGAATCACGTCATATACGTGTATTCAGACTTTTCACTTTTCCTGCCTTTCTCTCTAAGACAAGACAATACACACAAGACTTCATCGTTCCATCAAACTTCCATCATAATCTTGACAGGTTATGAGCCCGGGTCAGCGCAATACCACTCTTGAATCCATATCCATTTAATCTATTGATTATTATCCTCACACTCGGTTGAAAAATCTCATCTTCATACTTTTCTGCCGATTCGCCGATTTACCTACCCCGTATTACACAACGTCACCCAAAATGTCTTCCCACAATGACCAGTCGTCAAAGACCTACTACACGTCGAA
>Ga0307516_10002418_pt1 | contig 24965 bp, 36 predicted proteins | sample 19_EM_MG_FD_203310 | JGI IMG/M metagenome (GOLD analysis project Ga0307516, IMG submission 203310) | Populus trichocarpa ectomycorrhiza microbial communities from riparian zone in the Pacific Northwest, United States - 19_EM | ecosystem: Host-associated > Plants > Roots > Unclassified | place...
TAATTTTAGTTATGGTCATTGGGTCGACAAGGGTGACACCAACCTAAACGCCTGGGTGAGTTGCAATGGTTCGTAGACGACTCGCTTCCTCTCTTCATCATATCGAACCTCGGTATAGCCCTAGGACGGATCATTACTGCCAGTATCCAGCCACCTGCACGAGGTAAACTTACGGTTAAGGGGAAGTCCTTTCGAAGAGGGTGGCCCTCGAAGCCTGATAGAGGGTCAGCAGTACGTACTCCGACTTGGTGCTGCCCAACGTACCGTAGTCAGTAAGGATGCGACGGCTAGGAAAACATCAGCGGTATGAACTGGTCGGGTTGAAATGCCACGCACAGGTCCGGGTGGCCCTCGAAGAAAATTCCGAACAAGTCCCAAGCTTCGCGCTCATACCTAGGGCGTTGATGTCAAAACGCACGGTGAACCACGGTGAGAAAGCGAGTACCAGTCAGCCCCTCGGAAAACGGGGACGGCACTAGGAACAGCGTCTGCCTCTCCGGCATACGTTTTAACACGGATCCTTCCCGCTTGGGAAAAGCTAAGGAGGTGATAGACAACCTCGAACCTCTTGTCGCGCTCCGGGTAGTCAGCACCGCTGATATCGACACAGCTTTTAAACTGGCATCGAGAATGGTCCCTCAAGAAGGTGAGAACTGGGACGACCGCGCTCGGAGTAACATAGAGTGTGAGTTCGTCCTTGTACACCGATAACTGTTGAATAAACTTGGGGAGACATTCCATAAGGTAGGTTCCGTATGTGTGGAGGGCCTCGGTGGTTTCAGCATGATTAACTATCGCGGGATTTGGGGAGGTGGGTTCGGAGAAAGGGGAGACGGAGGCTAGGAAGTCGGTTATAACATGGTTCGGAGGTGCTGCTCCAAGTCTTACCTTTGGAAGACGAAGAAGAATGGATGCGCCTAGGGTACGGGGGTAACGAACGCAGGATGTGACGCGAGGAAAAGGCGGTCGCAGCAAGCTGACGGCCAGCACCACCGGCAACTCGTAGGGACATTGTCGAGGACGGTGCACGGGAGGGTGAGCAAAGCGTGGGAGCAACAGGGAAACCAATCCCTTCCGATTGATTCGGTTCATGGCTACCGCCATCTTCGACGCCCTACCGTACTACGACAATGACCTTGAGATCCACCCTGACCTCAGGTCCAAGGTCGAAAAAGAGCTAGCGCGGGAGGGAAAACCGCCAACGACGCTTCACCCGAAGGTGCCTCCCCCAATCGACCTCTTCTCAGTTGGTGCCCCCATCATTCACCCCTGCGACGTTTCTCAATATTCAATGCGCCTTTAGCAACGCCCGTTATTAGCAGCAGAACTGGCCCGTGTCGAGGCGAGCCGGCCCATCCCACCCTTGGATACTACGCGCCATCAGTTACCAGGACCTCTCAGCACACCCGCGACGGAGGAGGAGTGGCGGGTGGCGGTTGAAAATGCATATGCCCAGCTTGAGCACCAGCGGTTACGGTGCGTCAGCTTGTGTGGTGTAGGATTACGAGGATTGACGAAGAGACAAGTCAGACAAACATAGCCCTATTGCAACAGTATGGCGCAAATTCATGGAGGGTGCACAACTACCTACTCGAGGCGAATAGCAAACAGTTGGAGAAGGCGGTCGAAGATCTGACACAGCTGACCACAGATCTTAACCGTGACCGCAAAAACAGCCAGGTGAGTGGACATTTGCTCTGGCGGACAAACTCCCGCTGACGGGTGCACGATAGACTGCGTTTGGAGCGCAACTGACCGCTCTGGAGACGCGATGGACGGAACTGATCTCGAATGTACTTCAAATCGAAATGGCGAATGTAGCTCTCGAGGCTGAGATTGACCAATTGATAAAGAAAGAGGCTGAGCTGGCTATTTCGTGACTTTGTGTAGAGGAGATGATAGTTGCATATGACCACCCGAACATCCCGCATCTGCTGGGCCTGCCGGAGATCTGACGCTCGGGTTTGACTGCTTAACTTTGTCGCCAACCTCGCTTCGACAGAGGGGTTCGCTCTACACAACACTCCGGTGAGTCTCGTCCGACACGCTGAGGTCGACCGCACAATCATAACCCACTCTCTGTCACAATCTCCGGCCACCGTCTTTTTTCGCGATCGAAACAGAACAGAGGCTCCGACCCTTGAAAACTCGATAACTGGCGTCTCGCGACGCGTATATGGCGAATATCGACGCAAACAAGCAGGACTTGACAAAGTCTTCGGATGCAGGACTCGTGACAGGAGACACGACGGGAGAGGAGTCCAAAGCCCCCACACAACGAGTGACGGCACCTAAGGATGCGCCATCCACAACGACCCCTCAGACATCCGTTACTCCACCTTCGAACAACGGGGCTACATCTACGACCGTCACGAAAGTACCACACCCGAAAAAGTTTAGCTCGGTAAACATTAACAAGAAGTTCCTCGAGAACAACTCTGCCACACCCTCCCAATCAAACACAAACTCGACTTCGTCGTCCACAAAGGTGGGGATCGTCAATCGTGAGTCCATATGCTCGAGCTTCGGTGCGCGGAACGTGGGAGGTTGACTGTGCGAGATAGCAAAGCCCGTTCCTCAGACATCGGTCTCCCACCCACGCCTCACAACCAAATTGACGACGTCCACCCAACCGTCTTCTCTTGCTGGTCCGGGGTGGTCGCGGCCGTCATCTGTTACTCCAACCCCATCGAACACTGGCTCGCCTCCGACATCCGGTCAGACCCCTTCAACCACGGCTTCGCATTCTGCACCTCAGTTGCCGCACGTTGGGAAGGTAATCCAACCTCAGCCGCGAAGTTCATTGCCTGGGAAGAAGGACAGCCCTGGTCCAGTGTGGGGAATGGTGAAGGGCTCTCTGAATGTCTCAGCTCCGGACCTCCAGACCGAATTTCCCACAGCAGCAGAGGTGGCCCAAGGTGCGCAAACGGTCAGTCAACGCCTTAACGTCATTAATTACGTCTCCGTCAAGTTCGATCAGCAATGCTCTCCGAAAAGCAAGAAGCTGCTCAGAGCGCCGCTTTACAGAAGCAAGCGATGCGAGCAGAAGCTGATGCTTTCCGTGGCGTTCACTTGGACCCAAACGCTCACCACTGGGACGAAGTGAGTCTTCCACGCGTAGCACAAATGATTGGCGTCTAAATCCCTCAATTTCAAGATGGAGGAGGACGACGATAACTTTCTGGCAGAGGTGATAGACTTCGGTGATGGGAGACAGTACACCGTACAGCATACAAGCGACGATTCCAGAACGGTACCAACTGAACGGCCTTCGGAGGTCGACGGGGATCAATGTACCAATCCCGCGGATGCCCCCAGCCCACCTGTGCGGAAGGAAGATCGCTTCCGTGACGACTTCGACCGCAGTTGGCCACCGTCAAAGCCCCGCCTGTTACCTGTCCCCTCAGATACCGGTCCGAATGGCCAGTCACCACTGTCTCCCAATGGACCCTCAAAGGCTCTGTTCAACGAGCGGTCAAATAGGTTGGAGCCGTATTCAGGACGCCAGAGTTCACACTCTGGCCGGAGGGGCAATCGAGACACCCAGTCACCGGTTGAGCCTCGCGGGGGCCGCGATCTCCCTCCCCACACGCCCCACTTACTACAGAGGAACGAGCCTTTGTCTCAACGGCAGCGGCGACCCGGGGATATGGGACCTCCGAGGTTGGATACGAGTGTTACCAGAGATGGGAAGACTGGTCGGCGAGAGGGACACTCCCCCTCGTCGTCGATTGCTTCTTCACACCCTTCATCGATCGTTCATGGACATTCCCGGCGGTGGAGCCGAGATGATGTACCAGGACGGCGGCCGTCTATATCCAACGGGCGACCCTCATCTCGGGACTTCGTACCCCCGCCTCAGTCTTCGGTATCGCCTTCCTCCCCGTCCCAGTCTCCACAGCTTTTGAAGGAAGAGAAACTACCCCAGACCCACTCGCCGTCCCTTTCTGTCAGATCCCTATCATCATCTGCCCACCCTGTGATGTCCCCCGCCGTTGATGATGATGAAGTTCGACAAGCGGCTATGCACAACGCTGCGGAGCGTGCGAGGATCAGGAGACAACAGGAGGAGGAGGAAAGGGAGAAAGAGAAGGAGAGGGCGAGGAAGAAGGCCGAGGAGCTTGCGGCTAAGATAGAGACGCAGAAGGCTGAAGCTTCAGCATCTCAGGTAAGCGACGAGCGGGTTTTTCCCTGTGGATGCTAAACAGTTTTCCAGATACACCCGACGCCTACCCCAGAGGTCACCAAATCGGCGTGGGGAAGGTCACCCTCTCTCGGTGGTACCCCCAGGGATGGAGCGTCTACCCGCCCGCCGTTTCCCTCACAACCACAGTCCACCACGGATTCCGTTGCGTCACAATCTGACTCATGGAGAGCGCACGCAGGTCCGTTACCCCCGCCGCCGCCCACAACCGCCGCCAAACAAAGACCGCTCGCCATCAACAACGACCTGGACTCCCTGTCAATAAAGGAAGGGGAAGATTTCGAAACCGTCGACTTCTCAGACTTCGGGAAACTGATCAGTGGGCCTGAACACACCCCGGACGAGTCGAAACACAGGCCACCGGATTCAGTCACACCTCCCTCGACCGATTTGGTTGACGCTTGCAATCGAGAACCGCCAATACCACCAAAAAGTGATCCTTCCGCTTGGAGGCGAAAGCAAGAGGACTCTCACCCAGGACCTGGGCCGGGTGGTTCGAAGTCAGGCGCGGTCGAGCTGACAATTAAGACGGACGGACCTTCAGCGCGAAGTTCGGTCGATCAGTTACATCCCCCATTCCTTCCTCCACAACGGTCTCCGCGAACAAACACCTTCCGGGAAGCTTCGATGAATTCTCTGGACAATGCGCTCTCTCGGATAAAGGGGGCTCTCGATCACATGCATGAACCCCCACCCTCGGAGGAGAAGAAGGGCGTAGACACGGAAGGGCAACTACCTCGTTCACAGCCGCCCACCCCTGTCCCACTTCCTCAAACCCCGAAGCCAGAACCGCCTAAACCATCTCGATGGCTGCCCCCCGCATTACGCCCTAAGGATCACGTGTCAAACCCATTCGGTTCGGACGTCGAGGAATACGTGACGAAGCAGCCCCTTCCAACCCCTCCCTCTGAGGTGGCTACAGTGGTTGTCCCCAAGGTTGGTTTGGCGCGAGGGCCGCTGACGAAGCGACAATTGGGTCTATCTAAATGCCCGCCCAACGGTGTTAGATGGGACATTCTGACCTGGGACCCGCCGGTGGAAGGTATGAGCAAACGGGATTTCTCCTTGAACGAAGTATTATTCCGTAGGCCAGGATACCCCAAGGGGAAGTTCCGGCCCCGCGTCAATCTACCTCGGCCGGACAACCCAAGGTTTAGGGGTTCGGGGAAAAGTCCGTCGACTGGAGCTTTTGGGCGTCCAAGAGGAGGGGATGATGCGCAGACTTGGCGACGTTCGGAGCCACTTCCAGAGGTCACTGAGGTGGCCGAGCCTGCCAACGCTCTTGATACCGTCAGTGTCTCCCCCCCACCGGTCCCGCAGGATGAGATCAAGGCTTCAAGGTCCCCTACGGCTGTAGTTCCACCGTTGCCTGCTGGGAGTGGCGATACTATCGGCCGACAGAAAGCTCAGAGGAAGGTACTCGTAGGAGAGGACGTCGCTTTCTATCGCACAAGAGCGGACGCACCGAGCGTTGAAGCCTGTTCAGCAGTATCGTTCACGGTTTCCAGTGAACTTGACGATGGTTCTCGACCTGAGGCGCGCGAAGAGGTGAAGGCAAGCGTCCCCGCATCGACTGGGTCGCCGACAACTCGTGTTATGGACGGCACCGTAGACCCTCCGGTACCCATGTTAGCCCAGAGTCAAATGGACAGCAAGAGCTCGGATGCATCGGTGAGAATATGACGTGCTTCTCAGTGGTGTGCGTTCACATTGCTGATCGCTCTTCGGCAGCCGGAAACTGTTCCGATCACACCGCCACAGCAGCACGCCAATGGAACTTGGACGAAGTCACCTCTCACCTACCAGATGAAGGAATCCCCTTCTCGGGCTCCAGATCCAGAGCATCTCAGGATCGTGTGGTCTAAATCCGGAGCGAAGGACCCGTTACCCTCAGTTAACTCGTTGGAGGGCATCGCGGATGATCTCACGAATGTACCGTTCAGTCTCCAGGACGTCAAATCTGAGGATGGCGAGACTCCTCCGCCAACAGCACCCTCTCGGATGTCACTTTCAGAGGTCACGCGTGCATTCCAACAGGTCCCAACTAACAGCCGTCCAGTACCCCCACTACCATCCTCCATGTCTTCTCCGCCTGAACGACTACACAACTTCACGGGACAGCCCCCTGCTCAACAACAGAACAACCGTCAAACTTATGGGCCGACGTATTCGTCACCTTTGACGAGCCACTCTCCTGCTCCCGGACAAATGGTGTATACGCAGGGTAGTCCAGTTCCGAGCAGGATGGTGGTCAGTGGCCACGGTTCTCCGTATATGCATCCACAACCGGTGTGGGTACCCGTGCACCAAGGGCCTGTTCCACCTGGTCAGACTCCCGGATCGATGATGCGCCCCGTCCCGTCTCCATTCCCGAATCAAGTGGTTGCGTATCCTCCAGGGGTGTATGGTAGACATCCTCCTCCGATGGCGAATGGCCCCATTCCACAACAACCCAACGGAGTACATCCCTCTCAAGGCAGGGGCCGGGGTGGTATGATGAGCCCGATCATGGCTCACGCAAACGCGGTCCCCCAACACCAAGCTCACCCTGGAATGATGTACCCTCCGAGCCCTGCGCTGATGCAACCGCAGCTGGGAGTTCCTGGATACCCGCCGCACATGCAGCAGCACCCCGGAGGGAACGGTGGTGTAGGGCGTGGACAGATGAGGAATGGATACGATGGGATGCCTGGGATGCACGGGCACCCTCCTCTTCATCCACCATCGACACCTGGTCAAGGGCCTCCGCAGCCTCTACATACGTACCCTATGTCCCCCTATCGACCACCGTGGTAGTTAATACGTTGTCGTCGCCAAAGTTGCATACACCAAGTCGATCTGTCTGTCTGCTCATATTCGATTCTCTTGATCTTACATTCGCTTTCCTCTCGTCTACACTGTGATATATGCTACCTCTTTCTCTCCTCCATTTCTCTGCCCACCATCTAGCCGTCACCGTTGGACATGATGTTGTGTTTTCTTCTCGTGTCGTCATGCCCCGCATTGATTTAACGTCTGCAGCTTTCTTTGCCCTTTTATGATACAGGTCGTTCATAAATTTGATTTTAACACTGCCAGTTGAAAGTTCTAGTGCTAACATGAGTCCATGTGAGGATGCGTGCGGTTGGCATGTACAAGGTGGTTGTGAGGTCAATGGATCCGATGCGAGAGAAGAGCCCGTGAATGAAATGCAGGAGAGAGGGCAGAGCGACTAGGTGAAATAGGCCTGAGCTATCTCAGGAACGTCGTCGAGGGTAGTACATGGCCATTGGCCTTGTTGTATCATATCTTCCCAGAGGGTCTGAGACCGAAACAGGTCCAGACAAGCTCGAGCGGTCTCGAGCTAATACAGACAAAAAGTTAACGACCACTTCTGGTCACAATAGCGCTGGGGGACCGGTGGCGACAATGCTTACGGGATGTTCATAGCCAAAGCCGATATCTCTGCCCATGAACTTGTTGACGAGAATCTTTAGGGGTACCGTCTGAGAGCTTTTGAACCCTAAACTCGTTCGAAAAGGGACGAACGAGGCAACATCCCGGGTATCGATCGTCGGGTGGGATATACCCAAGAACTTTAGGACGGTCAAGTCAGAGATTCGACGGAGTCAGGAACAGGAGACAGGAGGCGGACCAGGAATATCTCCCATAGCTGATATCCCACAACGACCTTTCCCAGGAGCAGCTCCTTGACGGATTTCCGGACGTCCTCAATTTTCGGAGCGCTGCGGAGATGATGGGACCGCAGCCCCGTCTCGGAAGATCTATAGTCCGTCACCGGTTGCCTGTATCGGATGACGTTATGGGAATGGAGCCGGAGATGAATATCAAAGGCGGACGGACGTCGGACGAACGAAGGTATCCACCAAGACCCGCCCTTGCCAGTCCGTAATACTGATTCGTCTGAAGCCCTAACCGACTGAGACTCGTGAGGACAACGCGGGACGAGGTAGAAGCCGCACGCGAGCATGGGGGTCCTCCTCGTAGAGTTGCAATAAACCCATTGGCATGACGCGCCAAGGAACCTCTCCGGGTGAGGTACTCTACTACGCGAGAGGCGAGGCGTTGACCACTGTGCACAGTGTGGTTCCTGGTGGCCCGTCGGTGGGGCGAGATGGTTGGGAATCTGGCTTGGGAGGTGGCAAGGAGGGGATTGGTCGAAGGCTGGAGTGGTGTTCTGGGGAATGAGAGGGTATGGGGAGCTGCTGGTTGGGCAGTGGTACCAGTACAAGTGAGCGTCCATGGGGGAGAGGGCAAGTTAACGTTAACAAACAGCCAGGCGGTTTTTATTTCAGCCCGATTTCATTTTCCCGAGTTGCAACATGGGGTTCAACAAAATAAACCTTAATTGCGATTCACCCCCTTTCTGCGAAGCTGGCCATCCCCTCTAACCCCCATTTGCTCATCATTGCTTTGTCCTGTATGTTGGAATCAGTACGGTCCAGCCTTACATGCGCTCAGTCGTACCTCGTCCCAAGGGGAGCCTTGACAAACGGGTCAGCCCTATCCCACCTATGCGAACGGGGGGGGTAACTCACAGGGTGTAGTGAGCATATGGTCGCCAGTGAACACTGCATTTGCTCCCGCCATGAAGCACATCATTTGTTCAGGCTCGCTCAGGGTTTGTCGTCCAGCGGCAAGGCGGATGATCGTTCTGGGGAGAACGATTCGGGCAGTTGCAATCGTTCGAAGCATAGTTGGGAACGGTACCGGCTAAACATAACCATTAGCACCGCGAGCCAGAGCAGGGCGTGGCAGTAATCACCTCGTTTTCCTCTAGAGGTGTCCCAGGGATAGGGACCAGAGCATTGACCGGGAACGATTCCGGGTGTTCCGGAAGGCTGCCAGATGTTCCATCGTATCAGTTACTCCAGAAGGGGTGAAATGAGACGGCAGTACTTGGACAACTCCCAGATCAGCCCGACGCGGTCCGCGTCCGTCTCTCCTAGACCCAAAATTCCCCCAGAGCACACGCTGATTCCCGCCTCGCGGACTGTAGCGATGGTATCTAGCCGTTCGTCGTACGAACGAGTGGTAATAACCTAGATGCGTTTGATCACCATTCCCACCAGTCCTCAGCTGGCCCTTACTTTGGGATAATACTCCCTTGAGGTATCAAGATTGTGGTTATAGGCGGTGAGGCCGCTGGGGGCCAGGAGTCAGCGAAGATCAGCACGGGGCATGCCTCGTCGACACTTACGCTTCCTTCAAACGCTTGGCCTGTTCGGGGGATAACATCCCGAGTGTGGTGCACACCTCCATACCCATCCCCCTGACCTCCCGGACCATGGTCAAAATACGCTCGAATCCCCGCTTCCGTCCCGCGAGATCTCTCCAGGCGGCACCCATACAAAATCTCGTGCTGCCATTTTCTTTGGCCTGACGAGCGGCCTTGAGGACGGGCTCGATATCGACGAGCGGGGATGCTTTGGTCGCGGTCGAGTATCTCGATGACTGAGAGCAGTACGAGCCTAGATAGTCGCAAAGTCAATTCGTCTTGTGCTGATCGGGGATGGGTAGATATGGATCGAAACGTACAATCCTCAGAACATCCGCCGGCTGAAGTAAATGAACGACATCAGTCATATAAACGAATCGAGCGCGGTGTGTATCCCGGACTCACTTTTTATGTTCATCAGTGTGCAGAGCTGGATTTTTGACGGATCGTGGTGTTGCCTGTGGACCGATGCAGACCGGAAGACAAGGTCGAGTAGGGGACCGTCGAAGATTTCTTTAACTTGGCCCCTCTTCCATCGCTGCGGAGCGAAGGGGGGCTCCTCTGGCTGGGGCCGTACCGCCGTCGCGGCGTGGGTCGCGAGCGTCCGCGATGGGTTGGAGAGGCGCACCAGAGATTGCTTGAACATGGGGAGCAAAAGGGGACAGACTCGAGCGTCAGAGACCCGGTCCCAGTGATTTGCTTATCGGTAACGGTCCAATCAAAACCCAGTGGGATTATGAATATCTTACAGGAAAATGTGTATCTACGCAAAAACCAAGACCGGTAGCTTGGAAAAACGTCTGTCATTCTCCTGATATTCACCCTACTGGGGGCTAACGACCTTTCATCCATTTGCCCAAAAGTTTACCGATCTGCGTTTGGCGGGTAGATGGTTTTGGTTCGCCGCTGCTGTTGCCTGTAGGCCTGACGAAAGCGGGGTGGACGGAGGGGGAGCCGTTAGCGTGACTGCACCGAATCTCGACACAACACAGAACCTGACCTTCACGCGAGCGAGTCGAACTTGATGGGGGCTTGCGGCTATCGCGCTGTTGCTCCGCAAACGCTTGACCCTGCGCTGATTGGTTGTGGAATGTTTCCCACTGCCGGAGGGTATACGTGGCGAGCTCCTCAGAATAGCGCCTTTTCTTGTCCTCGATGGACTCGACGGAGGACGACATGGTAGGGTGACAATGTTTATCGAGAGGCTGGGTAAGGTTGGGGTCGAGTAATCGTTTGGTCATGTTCGAATGGAGGGAGGGTCTTGTGCTCGGCCACGTTTTTATGTTTTGCGTCCCCGACGGGACGTCATATTATGGAGCGACCGGCGTGGGTGCGACATCTCGATTGGTTCGGAGGTGTCAAGTAGGCTGCTTGTGCTCCAATCTTGTCACCGGACTCCGGGGCTCCAAGTCAGAACACGCGTGCTGTCCCGTGCGAGACGTAAACGAGAGGGTGCCAATAGGCGGCCATCTGCCCGAGGGGTTACATTCAGATAAGTACGGACAAATCATGGTACATGTTGGGTACATGCAACGCAATCATCCGCGTGTATACCTGTCACATTGTTTCTCGGCCAACAATCTTGCCCATAAACTGGATACCTAGTATTTTGACTGTCCTAGCACAGCATCGCTGCCTTTGGAAACGAGCGTGGACGGAGCAAAGCCGAAGCTTCCGTCTGTGATTTTGACGTTCTGTTCCGGGTTACTTCAAATTAACCCGGGTTCGTGCTCGGGGCGGAGGGGGGGCATACCAGCTCACCAGCGATGACACGGATCTGGAGCAATGAAACGGCCGCAATTCAATCCAAAGGATCCACGCTTATGACGGAAAGTGATGAGCTTACCATAGACCAGTGGTGGATGGTGTGCAATTCGCAGAACCACAGCTAGAAGAACGGAAACGCGAGTGTGAAGGGGCATGACATTGAGGGTTGGGTAAATCGGGAACAGGCCGGTCGAGGCACTTACCTCCCTGCCAAACGTAGTTTCAAACACCTGGGGGTATGGGGTCACGGCGTTGAGGGTTAATTTTTCATCAACCAGAGCTTCGTTGGGGACGAGCTTCTCCAACCGCCCAAGTGTGTTCTTCAGGGCCTCCTTAGCTGCCACCTTGCTGCTCTCCATCGGTGTGTTTCGCAACCGGACGTCATAGTTCACCACCCGAGATTCCAACGCATCTAACAGTAGCGTGTAGTGGTCCCTCGCGTGTCGAAGGTGTTTGCCTTTAAACCGAGAACGAGAGCCGGATCAAACAACGCGATCTCACCAGACACGACCGCTGGCAGACCATACCGATTGTAGACCCCGGAAGGTACTTGGAGTCCCCCGTCAACTGTTCGTCCGACTCGAGGAGATCAACGAACTCGAGAGCCTGCGTAAAGATGTGTCTTGCGACAAGGATCAGCCGTTCCAAGGAGTTTGCAGACTTTTCGAATGCCATTGCAGTGGTGGCGGTTGGGGACATGTCGGTGTTGGTGGTCACCCGCTCGCAGCCCCCGTCTTATACAGGACACCGTATCGGCCTCGCTGTTGCGGCGTTCCATCGCAGAAGCCACGTACGCGACCTCGGGGCTGGTTTCAGAAACATGTTCCTCATCTAAATTTCGGGTAGCCCACTGTAGAAAATACAAGAGCGACTCGAACTCAACGTGAGGATGTACCTATGTTCTTCCAGATCCATAAACCCAGAGGGTCGAGAGACTCACGGAAGCCCTCGAATGAAAAAAACTCTTCGCACGCTGTCCGTTGTCGTCGTCGGTCTGAAGTTGTAATGAAACTTGGCCGACCCACGTGCTTTCCCATCCTCCATCCTGTCTCTTCCGCATCCCTCCAACCAATAATGCTCGCCTCCCTGCGGAAAGCTACCTCCCTTACCAGGGTCAGAACGCCTCCGTGTCCGCCTGGTAATTTTCTGACGCGTCGGTTTCAGGTCGCTGCTGCCAGCCAGAAGCGATTCCTGTCCATTCATGAATACCAATCCATGAACCTGCTCAACTCGGTATGTTGCTAGCGGAGGCTCCGGAACGACCAACCGAGACTGACCGTTCTCCGGCCTCGCATAGTATGGCATTCCGACGCCAAAGAGCATCGCCGCGAAGACACCGGAGGAGGCTTTCGAGGCCGCAAAACAATTCAGTCCGTCGCGTTCCCGGGGTCCCGAAACCCTTTCTTACCGTACAACCGACGCTTTTAGCCACAAGCGGATCCGTCATTAAGGCGCAGGTTCTCGCCGGTGGACGTGGAAAGGGTCGATTTGACACCGGTTTACAGGGGGGCGTGCACAAGGTCGACAGGTATGTTCTTCCGACACCATCGTGCACACAAAACCGGTCTCAATAAACATCTGCAGCCCTGAACATGCCAAAGAGCTCGCTAAGCAGATGCTTGGCTCAAAACTCATCACAAAGCAGACCGGTGCTGGAGGGAGAATTTGCAATGCTGTACGTGGCACTCCAAACGTGAACCTTGGGTCGAAACCAATCCTATTGGCCAGGTCATGTTGGCCGAGAGGCGCGATCCCACACATGAGTACTACATTGCTGTCCTGAACGATCGTGCTTCCGAGGGACCCGTCCTCGTTGCCTCTTCTCAGGGTGGTATGAACATTGAGGAGGTCGCCGCTAAGGACCCCGATGCCATCATTACCACCCCCATTGACTACGCCAAGGGCTTGAGCAAGGAGGAGGCTTTGGCAGTTGCCGGCAAGCTTGGCTTCAAGGGCCAGTCCGCCACCGAGGCCGCTGACATCTTCATCAGCCTCTACCGAATCTTCAAGGATAAGGATGCCACCCAAATCGAGATCAACCCATTGGCCCAGACGAGTGACGGACATGTCCTCTGGTGAGTGGCTTGGAGCGATCGGGGCCCGTCACAAGAATGGCGTTAACACTCCACGATAGCATGGACGCCAAGTTCGGTTTTGACGACAACGCCGATTTCCGCCAGCAGGACATCTTCAGCCTTCGCGATATCTCGCAAGAGGAGCCTTCCGAGGTCGAGGCCCAGAAGGCCAACTTGAACTTCATCAAACTGGATGGAACTATCGGGTGTCTCGTCAACGGTGCTGGGTTGGCTATGGCCACCATGGATGTGCTGTCTCTCCACGGTGGCAACCCAGCCAACTTCCTGGATGTCGGAGGTGGAGCCACCCCTGAGACCGTCAAGAAGGCTTTCGAGATCTTGATCGCCGATCCCAAGGTCAAGGGTATCTTCATCAACATTTTCGGTGGCATCATGCGATGTGACTACATTGCCGAGGGCGTCATCAAGGCCACAAAGGAGCTGGAGATGAAGATTCCTCTCATCGTCCGACTCAAGGGAACCAAGGAGGCTGAGGCCAAACAGTACGTTCCCCTCACCGGATTCCAAGTTGGATGTTGTTGATATTCTGTGTAGGATGATCAAGGAGTCAGGTCTGAAGATCCTTGCCTTCGATGGGTTGGACGAGGCCGCAGAGACTGCTGTCCGCGTCTCCCTATAGACCTTCGAATAGGCGACCGATATTTAATACCCTCATATATCTTTCGCAACAATGGGTTGTTGAAATGACGCCTACGTACGATCGAAGGTTCGGCGATCACACCGTCATAACTCTGCTTGCGCTTAAACCCCATACACTCCCGGGGACCTCAACACCAAGAACGAACCTCAGCTAGTAGATGTCACCGATGCCGACAGTCTGTGGAGAGGGTGATTGGTTGCGCGTCTCCACGACAGCAACGGATGCTCTCTGTGCAGTTGGAAACCCCCTTGGCAGCAGATTTCATGACCCCCACCCGCGGCGAGGTCACAAATGCGTTATACCGACGGGGGAGGAGGGGCAGATATACGGTGGCTTCCTGTCCCTCAGAGTGGTGGGTATGGTTGCGGACATGTCGCTCGGACCTTCCGGTTGTCTTTCACGCCACCTTCGAGTGGTCCCCGCCTTTTCAAATAAAACCACACGGAACACCCTGAGAACGTGCTCACTTTTCCGCGATTGAGGGCGCTAATCCAGAAGTGGGGGGCCAGTTTTGACCGTGGCCATGATCATGGCCCACATCGAGGACCATGGATCATGAGACAGCTGGCGGCATATAAGATGTACTGTCTCCGCCATTATCCCCTTACCCCACCCCCTTCTCTCTCCTACCATCGCAACCACCCAGGCCAGCCCATCCGTGATGAATAGAACCCTCCCAGCGGACATCATCCGTAATAGGTGCTTCATCTGCGAAGACGACGAGAGTAGACCCTGTTCACCAGCCCCATCGATACCCAACCTCGATATCCAGTTTTCGGACGCAGAGACGATCGTCGTAAACGAGCTCCTGGAAGACATCGGACTCGCCTCAGTCGAGCTCCCCAGATACATGATCCCGCACCAGTTCGCTTCCGAGTACGATCTCAGAGGATACGCGTCACTGGACGTCTTTGAAGATCTCCGGGTACAGGCGACCTACTTCCCCTTCATGCCGGTGAACTACATCCACTGGCTCGACTACGCCATCCCCCTGTCGAGGTTCTTCTTCGTCAACGAGAAGTGGATTTCCTGGGGAGATGCTCAACGTTGGGAGCAGGAGGATCAGAGACAATACGAAGAGTGGAATGCGGAGGTGGGAGGCCCCTCGATTCACACCGAATTCCTGCAGGTTCAAAACAACTGTTCAGACACCCCTCCCTCTCCATTCAAGCGGCCGTCCAGGGTCCCCCGGGGGCTGTTGTCCATCCCTTCCACCGAAGGCACAAAACGTCGTCGCACGATTTACTACGCTCAACCACCCTCGGTCGGGGCTGACGCCGACGCAACGAGAGTGGATGAGGAGTTTGGGAGGACCAAGTGGCGATCCACCTCCTCATTCTCTTCCGCTTCGGAGACGTTCCGATCCGTCCGTGAAAGTCCCGACGATACCAACGGCGCTCGCCGATTCTTCCATATTTCTGCGGCTATGGGGTTCGAAGACATCCAGGAACGCCTCAGGAGGGTCTTCCACGTCACCAATTGAGTCCCCCATATCGTTATTTACACACACACATTGCACTAATTTAACCCATGCCCAAATGGCTTGTAGCAATAGCCACAGTTTAATAACCCTCCCTAGTCTTTGCATACACTATTTAATTTCGAGTGGAACTCGCATTTCGACCGTTGAAGCGTTCGGCCTTTGATAAAAGACGCGTCGCGGGTTCGCGATCGCGACACGATCGAGTCTTGCGGGTGTGATGTCAGAACCACCACGACGATCAGCTCGGTCGCGGAAAGCCCAGCAGCCTGCTGAACCCTCCCCTACAAAGGCGTTGGGGACAAATGGGATCCCGGAAGAGATCGACGTTGACGATGTCATGACGAACCCGAGGAGTAAACTGACTCAGGTGGATCTAAGCGTGAGCACCTTTTCCTTTCAATACCGTAGGCGCAGTCGGCTGAAAAGCAACGCGTAGGAAGAGTTGTTCACTTTCGACGCTTGGCTATCCCTATCTCCAGAGTCTCGGGCGGAGCTAGCAAAGCTTTTGCCCCCGACCGCCTTCAGCACGTTCATCCATACGATCGACCCTGCCCACCCGTCCGTCACAGGAGGCGACCCGATGGACATCGGCTCATTGTCAGAACAGATCCCGGAAGCGTTGGACCCGATGTTCTTTTCGGACTCGCACTTCCTCGCAGCGCTACGGACGTTCCAGGATCATCTGCATAGCGGGTGGTTGACTGAGGACCATAGGGCAAAAATCGACAAATATCGTGTCGGGATCGAGGATGGAACCATGCACGCCGCGTGGAAGGACGAAGCGTGGAGTCAGAGTCAGGTAGAGGAAGACGTCGCTGCCGCTTCGAAATCGGGCTCCACCTCCCAGAGGTTCGTCTTTCATCCTCTCGTAATGAGCTTCCTCAATTGTAGTGGAGAGCTCAGCTCCGAATCATATAGACAAGCGAGAGAGATCAGGTTGAGTGATCTCCTCGAGGGTGGTTTCCTCGGAGTAGGTGACGTTCTCGCCTACAAACGAACATTCTCCCATATGAACGTCACGGTGGAGAAGGATATCATGGTGCGGTCTTTAACAAACCAGAACGCTCCACCTCCACCGCGTAGTAATGACGGCGACGCGATTCATTTCACAGATCGCCGGGGGTGGCGGATCTTCCAAATCAATCGTGGTGCTGGTTCCATCAGGGGGGGCCAAGTACCTACCACCGGCCCTCGCGTCATCTCCAATACCAACGGAGGATCTATTACCCGACGATAACTCCCTGCTGGAGGTATCTATCACGACCCCCTCGTCACTCGAGTCCGGTATCCTCGACACTGACGGCAGAGTCAATAAACACCAGCGGACGAACGGTAACGCCTGGAAGTACCTCTCAGTGTGGAAGTCTATACAAGGCGGTGGGGCTGATGGGTTTGCCTCCCCTGAGAGAGGCGGAAGGCAAGACACGGGAACGTTACATTATCTTCGAAGTTCTGTGTATTACGGGCGTTAATCCCACACATTTCTCCCGCAAAGTTTACATCCGATGAATCGACACCGGTTGGTATCACGGCAACCCTATAATTCGCCAGAACACACCCCCTCGAGCCACTCGACATCACTCCTGACGGTGGTGAAATTCTCGTATCCGTTCTCGGTGATGGTTATAACGTCTTCGATCCTAATGCCCCCCACGTTCTCATATCTCGCGAGGACCCCATGATCGATGTGTTTGGATCCCCGAACTGGCGCCAACAAATGGGGTGAGAAGTAGATGCCTGGCTCGACGGTCTGGTTGCGGGCGTAAGACCTCGAGGCTCCACTCCACAGTGGCCGAGGGAGGGTTACTCACCACAACCATGCCAACTTCTAGCGGCAACCTCAGCCGCAGATAGGTGTAAAAGTTTGGGTGTCCTAGCTCTCGTCCTTTCTGAATCGTGGGGTTTACCAGAGGTTTTGAGGCGCTGGGGACGTCATGGACATCCATCCCCAACGAATGTCCGACCCCGTGAGGGAAAAACGCGGCACTGACACCCGAAGCGATGATCGCCTCCTCAGAATTCCGTGATCCGGAACCGGGACTGTTTGGAGATTTGAAAATTCCCAACTTTTGGAACCCTCTGACGAGGGTCTGGTGGCAGATAAGTTGGATCGCGTCCCAGTGGAGGCCGGGTCGGATCGCTCCGAACGAGAGACGCTGCATCTCGTGTACGAGCGTGTAGATTGCCTTGGCTTCTGGAGTGAATTTACCCCCATTGCCAACCGGCATTGTTCGAGTGACTGGAGCGGGAGCGGGTTATCAATCAGAAAACCGAGATAGCCGAAAAGTAAAGCTCACTGTCGGATGCGTAGTTGATCCACTCGCACCCTGCATCAATCAGTAGAACCTGGGGGGTCAGTTCCCTTTCGTCCCCGTGAGCGAACTCGTTGCGGTTGTGGTGGTCGTGAGGTCTGACGGGTCCCCATGAGAATTCCCTGTCGTTACAACAGTAATGCAGGGTGGACGCCCTAGTAGAGGCGGCAACAATGGGAAGATACGCCTGGTGGATGGTCCCCTCTCTCCTGCAAGAAGCGACAAAGATTGCTTCGGCTTCTGCCTCCTTCTCGATTAGCCACTCGCCAGGCAAAAGTGGCCGGGTTTTTCCTGCGCCTTCACCTTTGGCAATTTTGCCGCGGACTGCAGCCCCGAGGACCCTCATGACCGCTTCGTGCGCGCGGGAGCTGATCTCGTTCGCCTTCTTGATCAACTCCAGCTCCTCCGGTGTCTTTACCAGCCTTGCTTGGTGCAAGGCAGGGAGGAGGTACTGGTCCGTGACCTTCACCTGAGACGACGCAGCGAGTGTCGTCAATTCCCGCGGGACCGCTGGGAGCAGTGCGCTGTCTTTGGGGAGGATATGGAGAATCGAGTCGGGGGAGGATTTAGTGAGGTCGTGCAGCGTTTTCGTAAGGTTGTCCGGATGATCCACCCGAGTTACGTCGTGCGTTTTAGAGGCAACTTTGGGGGTGGGAGGTGGGACAGACCACATGATATCCGCAGGTTCGATTCGTGGGATGAACAGGTCGTGCGAGGTGGCTGTCACAGGAGATGCTCCGCCGCGGAAGGTAACCAATATGAAGGAGCCAGGGATTTGGCATCCGGACAGGTAGTGGAAGTTGGATTCCTGGATAACCCTCGTGAGCCCCCCACCTGATTGCTATATGCACGGGAGGTTTACCTGGCGGAAGGTCATCTCACGATCGGTGTCATTCCTAAGAACAAAATGTCAGAATGGACAAGGGTTATTCCAGAGGGTGCTATTCGGAAGCGCTCACCTGAAAGGAGTGGCAGCACCGGCGAGGAGGAGAATGTGAGGCTGGATCGAACGCAGGTCAGTGGATGAAGCCGGGAGGATCAAATGCTACGTGCCTTCGCCTTATCCTCCTCCGGGAGAAGCGCAGTAAGCTTCTCCAGGGTCCTTTCCAGATGTTTCTTTGCTACGAGACGTTCAGGACCCTGCACGGACCATCGGATCTTTGGGATGCGCCTGACCTGGGTATACCATAGTGGTGGTGGGTGACAGTGCAAGCGTCCAGTCGAGTTTCCCACGACTGCTCACTCATCCGCATTTGGTTGCACGAGGCGTGGATGATATTCCGTCCGTCTTCAATCCTCCACCGCCCTTCAAACTCCTGGATAGCACGACAATCTCGCGACCCATACGTCAAAAAACGCGTCTTGGACTCAAACTTTTATCGCTCCCGCTCCGCTTTCAAGCTCGTCGAGATCAATGACAAGTGGAACGTCCTCACGCCGAGCTTACGCGCAATTGTGGATTTGGGAGCCGCCCCAGGGGGTTGGAGCCAGGTGGTTTCTAGGACTTTGGGGTGGGACTACGAACAAGGAGTGGACGATGACCGTCGTGGTGCTGGAGGGGAAGGAGAGGTCGAGGACCCTTTGGCGATGTGGGAAGCGATCAAGGACTTGGACTTGGCCTCTCTCACAAAGAAAACCTCTCGTCCAGTAGGGTTCGGGATCAAGGAAGACACTCGTCCCACCCCCGGTGTGATAGTCGCAGTGGACAAGCTCCCGATGAAACCAGTGCCCGGGGTGCTCACCCTCCAGGCTGATTTCCTCCAACCTGTCACCACAAGCACCATAAAGCAAATGCTGACCACGCCATCTAATCGGGATGGGAAGGCAGACCTCATCCTTTCGGACATTGGTGCAAATCAGTCCGGTAACCGCGTCCGCGACGTGGAACAGAGCCTGGAGATATGCCACGCAGTGCTCCGGTTCGCGAGGAAACATCTACGGGACGACTCTGATCTGATGACGAAGGAGGTGAGGGACCGTGGAGGCGTTTTATTGTAATTATGTCTTTCTCTACTTCGCGTTCCCCAGGAAACCTGGAGCACTGAACCTTGTGTGTTTTTTGTAGGCTGAAGCACTTTGCACATCCGGACATTGATGAGTTCCGCAAGGAACATCTCAGGCCAAGCTTCCGCGAGGTCCACTACCTGAAACCAAGTTCCAGTCGGTCCGAGTCCAGCGAAGGATATTTCCTGTGCCGTGGTTGGCGTGGGGACAACAAGTTTGGGCTTCTTTGAATGCGTCTCTTCGGCTCTGGCCGTTACTCGGTTCAATCGAACGGTCGTTGTGTATGGCGCATTGGCCTTCGAAGGAACGTCCGATGGAACGAGGTCCTGTTCTGTAACAATGTATTCTTTGATATTTGGATCACGCGTGGTGCAGTACATGGGCGTCGACGGACTGCCGATTAATGACCGAATAGATCCATAGGACCAAGAGCCATCGAGTTGCAAAAAGGATACGTTGCGGGCTTCACAAGATTCAGACGAGTCAAGATAGATATCAAGCAAGGTTTGTTGACATTTCTCCTAGATTGACCTAGCTAAAGGCTCCAGGACGTAGAGATAGAGAGGGAAAGCACTACACGACACACAAAGCAAGTTATAAAACACAAGGTAAGGCGAGTCTCAGACGAAGAACCAGTAGTTACAGCGGTGGAAAGAGCGGAGGGAGAACCCGAAACGAATAAACCCGAAAGTAAGCCCTGATGAGAAAGGGTGTGCGCAAAGGAGTGTGCAAGTCCGATTAGAAACGAAAGCGGATAAGGTATGGGAGAGATGTTGTTATGCGTGTAAGAACGTTTTGATGAGTGTAATGGCTACAGAAAAGATTAGAAGACGTTTGGATGCTACAGTGGACGTTTTTATATCGAAAAGTCCGAAAGGTCTGAATGGCGTGTCATCAAGAGGGGGGACATGTGATGTGTGCCTTCGTGTGTCGACTGCAGAAACCGGTTCTCAGAAACGGAAGTCGAGATATTCGTGGGATCGTCGAAGGGGTATTTGGGGGTCATGCCATTCAGCAGCGGTTGATGCGCCAGTTGGCGCTGCTGGCAGAAAGGGGCTTGGTGACGGGAGAAGAAGTGGGAGATTTGGATTTGACGGGGCTAGCACCGAGCATGACACCACCGGTGAGGACGGTGGTCTTTCCACCATCGTAGTTGGTCACCTGGTTCTTTGAGTTGTCAACAAAGACCTTGGCGGTGCGGGCACGTTCCCTGCGGGACATCTTCGGCTCGGAGGAGTCAGAGGTGGTGAGGGAGTCTACGCTCCCGGGGTAGGAGAAAACGGAGGAAGAGGAGTAGGATGAGCGAGAAGAAGACCTGGAGTGGGAGGAAACGGGAGAGCCGTTGGAAGACCTGTCGACGGAGGAGAGAGAGTCGGCGGAGAGAGGGGACTGGACGGGAGGGAAGTTTGTCTTGATGGGGGTGATCCACGTTGGCTCCCGGACGTGGTCGGCGAGGATAGCAAACAGTTCATTCTCTTCTTGAGAGTCATCTTCGAGGAGTTGCTGAGCGAGAGTCTTGCTCTGGATAGACAAGGGGGCCATCGTGGGTTTCGTACGGGTCGTAGAGGAGGCCTCTGACCAGACGGTGAGGCACTTTCCGACCTTGTTGCCGGCGGCCCAGTTACCGAAACGGACGGAAACGGAACCGGGGTCGATGAAGAGGTCGAACTCGATTCCGCCGAGGAGTTTGATCCACTGGGACCACTCGACGTTGGCAGACTCGCAGGCCTTGTGGACGGGTCGCGGGGGGAGAGAGGCGGGGGAGAGGGTGAGGCAGCGACGACCAGAACCGCGGAGGGGATCCTCGGGACACCAGGTGGAAGAGTACTGGGCGGAGAGGTTAGCCTCGAGAGCAAGCTGGAGCTTGATGATGGTGGTGGCGGAGTACTGGACGATGAGGGGGCGGGTGAGGTAGGCGATGGCGTGAGCGAGGGTGACAGCGACGGAGGAAGACATTTCGAAGGAGATTAGGAAGAGATGTAAGAGAGGGTGTGGGAGATGAGGTTATAAATCGCACAGCGATTGAAATGAAACTGAATATCGGCGATAGGGTAAGTGAGGATTTGGATGAAAGGCGGGCGAGAGGATAATTACCAAGAGAGAGAGAAAGAGAGAACTGAGGACGTCCCACTACACCGTCCGCACGTATTTAACGAGAGAGGCTCAATGGCTCTCGACGAGAACAATAGCGACAATGCGCTATTGTCCTTGTCGTCCAAAAACGGAAATCCCTCCCCATTCACGCGTGTCCTCCTCTGGCCGACCCAATGCTCGCCTTCAACCCTCCCCTCGGCGAGACTACAATCCTCAACATCCCATTTCATGCCGGCCATCTCTCCTTCACCGCGACGGTAACAGACGGACAGCTCGACGCTCGTTCCACAATTCAGATTTGGTCAGACATCCCAGACAATAGCCGCGACCGAGAACAACAAGAATGGTCCCCCCGCTCCTTCCAATCCCACCAGAATTCCTCCGCCGTCTCTCTCTCCATTCCATTCCCCGATTTCATCCACCCCTCCCGCTCCCAGTTCTCCTTCACCTACCGCATTCTTCATCCCGACGGCCGCGTCCAATGGCTCGGTGACTTTGGAAAGAACGGCTCCCTTATCGTGAACAGATACGACGACAGGCTCGTCCTCTTCGGCGACTGGTCCACCAACCACCAGGCCCATCTCTTCACCGCAAAGTCGGCCATCAAAGCCCCGCTCCAGGTCTTCACCCTCTCGGACAAAATACAATGGCGTTGCTGGGATCTCTCTTCCAGGTTCGCCTATCTCCTCCCATAATTAATCTTCCATCATCCTCACCTATTGCCAGCGTGCCGAGGCTATTGTCCAGCGATGATGGACCCTCGCGCATTCACTCCGCTCTCCTCGTCCCCAGCCAATCCAGAGCGTCCATCGTACCACTCTCCCCCATATTTCTCACCTCCCAGGATGCCCAGGTAACCATCCACCCCAGTGCTCGGTCCGCCTACATCACCTCACCGTCCAGGGGCGGTCTATTGTCCCTCCAAACCCTCTCACCCGAAGCCCTTATCGCTTCGCTGATCGCCGCCCTTCCGTCTGTCGTTTCCATCCCTGATCCCGATAACCGTCACGCCCTCCTCCTTGCCCATCCCGATCAAGCACCCACCCGCCTCTTTGTCATCCCTTTGTCCGCCCACGCCGCTTCGCCGTCCACACTCACCCTCCCATTGTCCCCCATCATCTCCCACGTCCAGTCCCTTTCAAACGCATCTTCCTACTTCTCCATCTCGAACCCGACACGCTTCATTCCAACTTCTGCCGACAACATCCAGCTCTGCATCCCCGACTTTGGCGGTGCTCAGTTCTCCCTTTCACCCGTTTACGATCTCGTTAAACCCGATGGTGACGTCCGCCTGTCCCTCCTCTCCAAACACAGCAGGATAGCGAGTCCCACCGGCCACAGTCTGCTCACTCCCCCTCCATCACCCCCCCTGGACCCTACCGACACCGAGGCCCAGCCGCCGCAAGAAGACAGTCGTGAATTGACCGACCAACTTCCCGCGGTTCGCGTTCATCACGTGGGCGACCAAACGATCGAACCCCCCTTGGGACAGTCTACCCCAGATCCAGGCGTCCAGGAGCAGCTGGGGTCCGGCCAAACCACCCCCAAGCCCCGGACTGCTGCCAATAATCCTAGCGACCGGACTCCGAGTACGACTCGACCGATCAAGATAGGGATGATCAGGAAGCTCATCCACTTTGTGCTTCGCATTCTTGCCTTTTACACCCGCATCCTCTCCAGGGTCATCCTTACCATCTTCGCTCGACTCTTCCCTTTCAATGTTCCGAGGAGAGAACCTGTTGCCACCCCGAAGGTCGGCACTCTCGAACTGCTGGACGACGATCAGCCAGAGATCAAGCCCACTTCCGTTTCTTCCGCCGTCCACACCCCCGCCTTCTTCACTCCCAGAACTGGTACACCAAGATCTCAGCGCAGCGGAGCGTCTACTCCCCTGTTCCACAAAGACGCTGTCAGCGACCTCGGTCAGAAGCTCCCAGGTGTCGCAGAAACCTTGGAAGCTGCCACGACAAAGATCGTCCCCGATTTCACCGCCAAGGTTGGAGAGGAGAAGCTGCAGGAGGACCTTGGAGGTTCGTATGTCCAAGAGCCCGGACTTGATCCTGAAGTCGGGAGCGAAAAGTCTGGCCACAACGAACAGTGGGAGGCCGTCCATCGGCCAGGGGTCGTTTTTGAGCTCACCGCTCTCCCTTCACCCGAAGGAAAGCTCTCACCAAAAATCAAGCCGATCCGTCTCACCCTCGGCGGGACAGAGAGCATGGTGAAAGGGATCAAGTTCCACCTCGACGACGCCGAGCTCACCAACGTGAAAGTCGAACGCTTGAGCGATACTGAACAGGAGGGGTTGTGGACCGTTGAGGTTCCCAGGATGAGCGGGAACCTCACTACCCTTAGAATTTTCTGACTTACATGACGAACACTATTTACCCTGGCCAGATTCACATTCACGAAATACTCATTCCCCCCATACATCTCCTATACACCTACTGCATCCTTGTCTGTATGTTTTCTATCTTTCCACATCACCGTTTCCATGTCGTATCGTCATCCGTGTCGTGCCAGCCCTCCGCCTATTGTATCCGTATATCGCTCGGATTGATTCCTAGCTCGAGAATGTATGTATTTACCGGTGTCGCCATATTTCCCTTGTGATGAAATGAATTGCAAACCAAGCCAGATAGATCCATACACGTATATCCCACATGAGTGATGACCCGCCTGCGGAGGTGACCGCGAAAGTAAGCTTGCTCTCAGTCGTACCCGAACTCTGGGCAGTCCCCCTCCCTCCCTCGGGATTCCCCAGCATGGCTCGTATCGAGCATCCGGAACCTCGACACGATGTCGTCCAGTATATCGTGAGGCAAATCGTATTCATAACACCTTATCGCGACCGCGTACGCAACTGCTCCGTATGCCGCGTCAGCGAACCCCATTCATTGTCAGGTCAAGGTGTGTCGGTGCACCTACCGTTCTCGATCTTTTGCAGCGATTCCGCGGTGACGCGCTGCTTCTTCCTCAACTCCCTTGAGTGAGGGGTGAGGGTCCCAAGCTCTGCCTTGCATTGGCGGACAAAGGTGCAGACGGCGCTCGCGGTGGCCCGTCCGCCCTTGCGCGGGATGCCGGCGATGGCGTAGCGCATGAGCTCGCCCATGAGGTCAGACACCCCGAGTAAATAGTCTTCGATCGGCA
>Ga0307516_10002419_pt1 | contig 24958 bp, 35 predicted proteins | sample 19_EM_MG_FD_203310 | JGI IMG/M metagenome (GOLD analysis project Ga0307516, IMG submission 203310) | Populus trichocarpa ectomycorrhiza microbial communities from riparian zone in the Pacific Northwest, United States - 19_EM | ecosystem: Host-associated > Plants > Roots > Unclassified | place...
AAGAGACCCCCTTGTAGGGCCGTCGTGGTATCTGCCAACACGGCTCAGCATGAGGCAGTGTTGGCCAAGTCAATGACTACTCACCACCAGGTCATGACTAGTCATGACCCAGTTAAATGACTGTCATTTGGCCGACCGAAGGATCCTTCACCAGGGGCCTCCCGGAATAGCTATAGTTACCGATACGTGGGTCAACCGTCAATCTCGCTCGCTTCATCGCCCTCAATATCCAAGTCGCCGCAATGGTGAGTTTTTCGAATGCGATGCCTTTTCCGAACTATTGATGGCGAAGCATCGTCACGTCGAAGCGCTACCTATCGAAGGCATGGGAGTTGGCGGTCGGGGTGACGGAACACCGGTCAAAAGGCGATGAGCAGTTTTCGATTTCGTCCAATTGTTGTGACGGTATAGAAAGCCCAGCAACGGGGGACGTGGACGGTGGGAGTTCGTCCTCGATTTTTACGACCGGTGTCTGACTTCCCATAAAGTCACGGTCATTTGACCTGGGTCATGACTGTCAGTCAAATGACCAAATGACTTTGACCACCCCGTTTCGGTCATTGACTGGCCAACACTGACATGAGGGCTGGGCTTCCCTCTCTCCCAAAGCCGTGAGCCCTGGGCTCGGGCCCCGGCTTACACGTCCACGCCCGTCCTTCAACATGCGGGGTTTGAAAACGCGGAAAGTTCAAGTGCTTCAACGTCTGCAACCGCTCCGCGCATTTTCATCCCGGACACCAATCTATTTCTTGACCCAGGGTGCCACGGGACAGTAGTGGTGATGATGGAGGGGACGGACGTGTTATACCAATATGTGAATCAGTGTGGACTTGGTGTGTTCCTCTCCACCATTTCGGACGAACCACGCCAAGGTCTGATAGTTGTCCCTCCGGTGACAGATGTACCACCCACCAGGTTGCCCACCGTGAGCTCCAACTCCGGACTGCCAACACGAGAACCCTGGACCCCACAGCCCATCTTAAGAACGACGAGAAACATGTTTGTCGGTAAGCCATGTTCCGTGGTTCGTCTGGGTCGGATCAACTTGTCTGATACACTGCAGCGTCAAATACCGTGGTTGTATAGGCCCACACTCACCACCTAGGATCCCACTGCTACTGATTCTACCGTTCCCTCGTCAATTCTATGGTAGGCCATTTTCTTGCACCAATTCAACGCCTACTAGTTTTGCTACGCCGAACCTCAGTAGATAAATGGTAGAACCCTCCTATAGTGAGCTTTCCATTACAAAGGAAGGCGCTGTTAATGTTGACGGCGATGGTATAGGGACGAACTCTACTTGTGCGTCGTGCGTGGACATCGTGCCGCGCTCTTCGCTCCAACTGGCTCGAGGCCCGGCCCACGGGCTCAGCTTGCAAGCCTGAGTCCCCAAAGCCGAGCCCGAGCCGGGGTTTTCGAGCCGAGCAGGGCCCGAACATCACTAAATTGTCACTGGTAGAAGACTCCAAGTGGCAAGTGTCCAACTTGAATGTTATCGACGAGGTTCCGCCCAGGGAGGTTACCGACGTACGAAGCAGGCTGCTGAACTGTGTGTAATCAATAAAGAGGGATGCGCGAGTGTAGGCGTACGGCGGGAGTCGCGGGACGTCCGAGAAAACACGTGCACGTGCCGGCGCTGCCGCTTGAACTGCTAAATAGAATCCGTCATGATTAACGGGCCCGGTGTGTAAGTTAGGTATAGTAGGCATGCCTAAGTAGAGTAAATTCCATGTGTCTCCGAATCCAAAAAGACTAGAACAAAAAAGATGGAAATCACCATCCCAAGCAGATAAAGATAAAAAGAAAGCAACCCGTTTAATCATCTCTCCGACGACACCAACCCATTCAACACCCTTTCCGTTGCACCAGCAACGGCACCCCCGAGCGATCCTGCCATCTTCCTCCACTCGCCCTTTTCGAGACCTCCCACCCGCCCCCATATCCCATCCATACCCCCGGGCCCCAGGCCGTAAATCCCTCCGCCCGGGTGAGTACCCCGCACCCGGACCCCGTAGACAGCCACAGCGATTCCGAGGACCAGCACGGCACCAGCCACCATCGTCCCCGTCCGTCCTTCCACTCGGAACCGCTGAAGGGATTGGAAGCGGGATTTGTTGAGTCCGAGCCGCCGGCGTCTACCTTTACGTTTCTCGTCAACGCTGGACGAGTCTTCCTCCTCTCCCTCTTCTCCGTCTGCTTCCAGTTCGTCGATGTAGGGATAGACTACCAGTTCTGGGTGTGCGACCATCGCCTCGGCTTCGTCGTCGTCTGGGAGCGCGGGGAAGGATTCGGACCAGGTGAAGACGACGCTTTGTGGGCCCATAATGGAGGAGAGGTGGAGGGAGGCGTGTGAGGGAGGGTAGAGGGCGTGGAGGGCGTCGGCTTGTGCGAGGAGGGTTGTTAAAGGAACGGGGGGTTGGGAGTGAGGTGGAGGCGTTTCGGGTCGGGTAAGTGGGGTGGACGGGCGGGTAGGGAGTTGGGAGGGTGTGTCTCGTAATAACTCCTCTTGGTCTTCTTCTATTTTAAGTATAGCGTCTGGAGTAGTGTTGGGTGGGTGAAGGTAGGATCTGTCCGGGGTTTCTAATGGTGGACCTTCCGGTGGGGTATCAAGATGTGCATCCACGCATTCTTCCTTGATGGCAGGTTTCTCCAGACCCTCGTCTTTCCTTTCGACGTGGTCCTGCACCGTCGCGAAAGCTCCTATGGATATGCCCGTTCCCTCTCCATCGATAATTGGGGGCAAGCTACTCAGGACCGAGTGTGCCATGCCCATGCCGTCATCATCATCTCCTTCCTCCAAACGTTGGACTTCCGCTCTCCTGGATAGTATGATCTGGGGATCAAATGTCGGTCAATGTGTTTATGGGAATCAAGCACTGAGCGACGGACGGTAGTGGCAAGATAAACAATAATAATAGGGGGACGACAGAGGATGTAGTCGAAGACGTGTTGAATGAGGGGGAGGGTCGGCATATCATGGGAGAAGAGTGTAAGTAGGTTGGAGAGAGCGTAGAATGGGAGGGGCGAAGTGCTAGTTGATGGTGAGTGATCAACAGCGGGATAGTGTGAGATAGATAATACCTTTCCAATGAGGCAGCGAAATCGGGGTCGGCGAGGTGGAGTAGGTTTTTGGTGACTCTTGTCGTGAGATCAGTAAGTTTCCTATCGACGGGGGCGCAGAACGAGACATACCTCAGAAGACCCAGAACCGGTTCCAGTGTAACCCCCATCGAATCTCTGACTCGGTGCAAACTGATTTTTTCCGCACAGCGGAATTGTATCTCCGGTTCGAGTGTCAGAAAGAGCACGCTGACGATGTCGTGGTATCCCTATACGGTTTATCAGAAGACGGGAAATGAGATGGGCGAAGAATTAACGCACTTGAAAGTAATTGAGTCGAGGTCGCTTCCGAAATATGGATACCAGAAGGTCCTGGAGATCTTCCTGCAAAGTTTCCTTGTCTCGTAGCCGTGAACCTAGAGAAGGACTTGAGGTTATCGGTCACCGACAACCAGTGGGGTATTCACCTGCGGGGTACAAGACGAAGCTCCTGGCTGTGTCGAGACCTATTTGCCGTTCGTCACGGTGAGCTTCCGCATCGGTCCTGACATTCGTAGTCTCCCCGGGCCTTACACCGAGTAGCTGGGGCCTGGAAAGATCATTGTCTGTCTAGGTTCAAGCTCGTGCCTGTACTTCACTCACCATAGCTCCGCCCTTCTATCGCCAAAACCACCTGGCTCGAGACTCTGGGTGCGAAGTGTCTCCCAATCAAGGGAGTGGTCGGCCTTCTCGTCGACCCTGAGGCATAGATCATCTTCGACCTTCATGCCTTGAGAGAGTCAGACAGTGGCTGACACGTCCCACAAGACGAAGAGCTGCACTGTATCCACCACTACGTCTGGATAGAAAATGAGTAAAGAATATAGTTGGGTCGATGGCGTAGTTGGTCATCGCATTTGTCTAACACACAAAAGGTCCTCAGTTCAAACCTGAGTCAACTCATCATTTTTTTTTCGCCGACACCATGTTTCGTTTTTGTCATTTTCGAATTGACTTTCCGCTATATAGCTTGATGATAATTCAGAGCTCGGCACTCACCTGCGATGTTATTCGGACAAATGCTGGAAGTGCGTAGTGAAACCATCGGGTGCTGCATGAAAACATTTCGTTGACGGGCTTCTCCAGTTTCGCAGCCGCAGGCATGGCGGTGGTTGTTGGAATAGCAAGCTGCCATCAGCCAACCATTCGGAACTGCGCCCTCACCTCCGTTCCGCGCAGCCACCAATTTCCGCGTACCGACTCTTCTTGGTGCTTCGTTTGTCCTCTCGTTCTATGTACTAACTAAATATGTATTTCCTTTTGTCTTCGATACATTTTATCGCTACCAACTATTTACAATAGTCTACGGAATCCTCTTCCTTATAAACAAACATTTTCGTAGCTATTCCTCAGTCCTTTGTACTAAGACAAAGACTGAGGTAAGATCCCGTTTACTTACTCACGAAACTCTTTACTTAATAAATACCTAGCTCGTTGTCTAGGTGAATATACAGTCCTTTGTACTAAGACAAAGACTGAGCTCATTGTCTAGATTCTTACAGTGGTCATGCCAGGTGTGACCCGTCTATCGCGATAAAATATTCACCATGTGGTTTTTGTTACCTGGTTGGCCACGAATCGCCTGCATTCTGGTTCAAAAATACAATTGATTCTAGATCAGCAGCCTAATATTGTGATCCACTCTGATCCGAACAGGGAACGTCGACGTTCGAGGTGGACATATAGAACGTTTAGCCGTTGTGCTACTTGCATCCTCATTTCGTCCCACCTAACTTACTCGGTGTTCAAGTGACGCTTGATATCATTTTACATCAGTTTTTAATGATTGTTGCCGCCGTGCGGTCCGAGTTATCAACATTCAACCTTTGGCCCATCGGTGGCGCAGGAACAGCCGATCCTCCCGCGCCACCACAACCAGCCTTGAAATGAAATTACTCGTTCTCGTTATGAGCGATGTTTCTGTATGATTTGATAATTGAATCTTTGCCTTTATCTTTGATTCAAAATATCCATATGAATCATATGTCTCCGAGTCATGTCACTTTGGTGTCAGTGATGATTGAGGGCAATGTGTAAAGATCGATGACATCGCCTATTTCGTTGATGGTCATAATGTGGTCGATTCGCAGTTAACATGCTTGCTGCAGGTGTTGACTGGGCGATGCGCGAGGACCATGGATCTATGCTACAGAGTGATATACTCATCGACAAAACTCAACAGGGTTTCTTTTGAGAAGATGTGAGTGTTACAGGTCAGGGAGAAGAGTATACCAAACCTGTCGACGATTTTCCCTCAGCAATCACAACAGAGGCTGCGCTGACTTTGAAATTGTGTGCCGTGGGAATAGAACACCGTTGACTTTGAAGTTTGAAGGGCGGGAAAATAACCCATCTTAGACGCCCGTCGCAGGAACAACCAATCTTATGTATGGATTCCCACTCACAACGACAACGACGGTGACGACGGCGGAAGACCTATTGTGACTGTCATCTTACCTGGAATTTGCTTCATCAAGTCCCTTTCGAATCCGTCATCCTCATGACTGGCCTTCATTCCTCTTTCAAGTTCGTTCAACTTCAAGCCGGCACAGAGGGAGTCGTCAAGAAACGACGAGGGTCGAGATTTTTGGTTGAAAAAGGTATGTTTCCATTCCATCCGATAATCAAGACACCTAGCGACACTTAGACACAGGAATCTATCCTAGCAAACTGTGCAAAGTCAATCAGCCCACGTCCCACCTAAAGCGACGACGAAGAAACACTCACGCAAACATCCGGCAACGAATCCTCTCGAAAGATCCTTGCCAGCTCGCTAGTAATACCCCCTGATGATCACACCCGCTTTCGTCCCGTTCCTAACGTCACTTCCGGCTGGCGTAGTCTTGAGCGCGCGCAGGACGTCACCTACACTTACAACTCCCCCGTTCCTCATAGATGGCTCGACATGGATGGTCGTTCCACTATCTATAAACAGGATCGACAGCCCTCGTACGTCAAAACCGGCAGCATGGTCCCAGAGGTGCCGCTCGACGTTCGGGCCGAGCAGCTGGAGGGAAAAGGATGGGTCGAAGACGGCGCGTCGGACGATGTCGTGGAGGTAAGGGGTGTCGGTGTAAAGGCCGAGCGCATTGGTTTGAAGAGGCGACTCCAGGATCGCGGGTTCGCCGGCCGGGGAAGACAAATTGGCCGTTTCCGCTGGCGGTGATGGGCCCAGAGCAGGGATGGGAGACCCGATGGGGCTCGGCATGATCTCCTGCGGCTCGAATCGCAGTTCCTCGTCGAGTTCAGGTAACTCGATCGAGTGGTAGAGGGCACGGGTATGGTGTGGCGGAGTGAGGGATGACATCGCTCCCGTGTCCGCGAATCCTTCGGACCCTGCATTTTTGAACTTTCCACCCACTTTGGGCGTGTTGGGGAGCTCCGAGATGTGCGCCACCATCTGGGCGGGACTTTGGGTATTGGTGGTGAGGGAGGGGGAGACGGTGGGGTTTATTGCGACGTCGACAGGACTAGAGGGCGCCAGCCGACGGTCAATTTCGCTATCCCCAATCAGATCTGGGGTCCGGGGGGTATCCGATGGGTACTGGGGCGCGACCTGATTGTACTTTGAAAAGTGGTGGGAGTTCGTAGGCACGAATGGTTCTGGGTGATTGAACGAGGAAAATTGTGTCCGCGGGCTGCTGACAATGGTTATTATGGTGGGGGCGGATGTTTGCGGGGTCTCTGGGGCCGGTTCCTCGGGTGAGCTTTTCGATACGCTTTGAGAGGGGGGATGTAGTACTAACGGAGATTGGACATAGGTTGGACTGTTCTTCTTGTGTGGTGATTAGGGGTAGAGTGGTGGTCTATTTGGTGACAGCTAGAGGAGAGGGGGAAGAGCGAGGCTAATAGGCGGTTCAGAGGTAAGTGGAAAAGTCGCGATTCATGAAGGTGCACTGATTTGTTTGTTTCATGTTTGCAGGGTGGACACACCGGAACCCGTGAACATCGGGTTCGATCTGATTGATCAATCTAGCTCGCACTCGCTATCTCGAGGTGATGGATGATACAAATGGTCGGCGGTGACTGCTCCCTCTTAGTGTGGCTTGAATGTTGTGCAGGATGGCAAATGGATTCAATGTTGAAGTGAGTAGTATAGTATGTTATGCCCTAATCTTCTTACGCTTGCCCTTCTCCTCGTCGTCTGTACCATAACACAGTTTGTGTACAATGGAACAGAATAGGCTACAGCCAGTGCAGAATGCATAAGATAAGCAATATGTACCTATGTCGAGCTATTCGAGGGAACTTGGTTGTCAATACCGGAACAGTCGCTACACGGTGATTCACGCAATGTGGATGCATGTAATTTGGGACATTCCCAGAGTGTGTCGACTCAAACCCAGATAACATAAATTGCCTCGCTTGTCAGGGTCCTTCGTTTGGCGAAATTCTAATTTGGAGGGATGTGACGGATCACATAGAGCCAAACACCGGTACGCCCTGCATAAGATGGGCGCGCGGACCTTCGGAACCAAACAGAACCAAATTTCACGCTGGCCAAAACTGCTGGAAGTCGCGTCACTGGCTCTCATCGTCTCCCGTCATGTCGTCCTCCACCGTGCGGGTTACCAACTATCCTGCCATTAAGAACGCCCCCCTCATCGGTCTCGCCGAAGGCAATGGCGCATTCAACAACTATCACCTCGCTGGGGCTGTCGTCATCGTTCCTTATATCCTCAAGAGCATCCTCCCCATCGTCTCCCGTGGCGGCTTCAAGACGTATCTCTTCCTTCTTGTCCTCTCCGGCGTGCCCACCACCGTTGCCTACTGGACCCTCATCAGCTTGTATGGTTCACGACGCAACGAGAAGGTCGTGCTTCCCGGCAAGGACATTGAAGAGTACATCACCATCAAGGACACAGACTTGAAAATGCGATACCGGGGAAGGGAGAAGATTCCCATGCAGGTGTTCCACGATGCGTATTTCGAGGGCAAGATTGATTTTAACGGTGCGTGTCACCCGTTCTTGCCCTCGCTCGACCACCCACTTTTTGACTGACACGTAACATGTAATAGGTGACGTTCTTGACATCATGGAGCAACGTCACGACTGGGCTCGCATGTCGTTCACTATGGAGCTCTTCAAATACGTTTTTACCGTCCTCATTCCCGAGGTCATCTCCCATACCCAGGAGCAGGACGTAGAGCAAGTTCGTGGCCACTATGATCGTGCGTGTACCTTCCTTCACATTGAGCTCTTATCCCTGACAATTCTATGATAGGCGGTGACGACTTCTACTCGTGGTTCCTTGGCCCTCGCATGATCTACACCTCGGGCGTCGTCACGGACAATACTGTCGAACAGTCCCTTGAGACTCTCCAGGACAACAAGCTTGCTATCGTCTGTGAGAAGCTGGACTTGAAGCCTTCGGATAGGTCTGTCGAACGTTGCTGTCTCGTCACGGGTAACAGAGCCACTCACGTTTCATGTGCAGACTTTTGGATATCGGTTGTGGCTGGGGTACCCTGGTTGCGTACGCCGCCAAGAACTACGGATGTGATGCCACTGGTGTGACCCTCGCTCTGAACCAGACCAAGTTTGGGACCGACAGGATTGCAAAGAATGGGGTGAGTATTCTGTTTCCTTTCGAGGAACCATTCACTAATATGGAAATTACAGGTCCCTTCGGATCGCGCACGCATCCTCTGCTCTGATTTCCGTGACCTCCCTGCTAGTAAAGGCGCCTATACCAAGATTGTCAGTCTCGAGATGGCCGAGGTAGGCTCTTCGAGTCGTTTCAATCCTCCGTCACTGACGCTGTCCCTACAGCATGTCGGTATCCGTCGGTACTCCCAGTTCTTGCGCCAGGTGTACAATCTCCTAGATGACGACGGCATCTTCGTTTTCCAAGTTGCCGGTATCCGTCCCTCTTGGCAATTTGAAGACCTTATCTGGGGCCTTTTCATGAACAAGTATGTCTTCCCCGGCGCGGACGCCAGCTGTTCGCTTGGCTGGGTCGTCAACAAGGTTCGTAGCTTTTGTGGAATGTATTGCTTGCCAACTCATGGCTGATGCTTGCCTTTTGTAGTTGGAAGGTGCCGGCTTCGAGATCAAGAACATTGACGTCCTCGGCGTGCACTACTCGGCGACGATCTACCAGTGGTACAAGAACTGGGTGTCGAACAAGGCCAAGGTCGTTGAGGCGTATGGCGAACGGTGGTACAGGATCTGGGTCTTCTTCCTGGCTTATAGCACGATCATCAGCCGGTGAGTGTCCGTTCCGCCGACGTAAATTGGGCTATGATGTTGATGTACGCAACAGGCAAGGAAGCGCATCGGTATTCCAGTTTACGCTGCACAAGAACTTGAACGCGTACCACCGCATTGCGGGTGTGCCGAAGCATTCGAGCATCCATGTCAAGCTTGAGAAGGAGCCTTTGTAAGTCACCTTTGTGTGTTTGATGGGTGGAGGCTGATCGGTGTTGCTTGTGTAGGTTGATTGAGTAGATGGGTTGATGTGTGTTTGTTGGCGGTGTGGATAGGTAAGGTGATGTTGTGGCCCTACTTTAGAAAAAATTATCATACGACACCGATTATACCACGCAGTACTCACTGAATATGGAAGAGCTTGGAGCAGCATATGCCCGCTGCATATATTAGTGGTGCCTTGCTCGACGTTGACCGCTAAGTCCACCCATCATGGGACGTGGACAAACTCAAAGTCTCGACGGCTACAACACAGGGCCCGGAAGGTCTTGACAGAGTTTACTGAACCCGTGAGCATCGAACGCTCTATTCTGAACGATGCTCAGCGCGATTCCCCTGCAGACCCATCGATCCTATCTTCCTTTCAACGGGCGCTACCACGCAGTCGACAACACACTCCACCCCTCGCGGAGCACACGACGCAGGGAAAGCCGGGAAGGGAGGAACCGTTGCTCCGAGCGTCAACCCGCTCTGAGCTTTCACAAACTGTGACGTGGGTGGCCTTCATTATGCCTCGCTCGTAGGAGAACATGTCCCGGCAGCTGCCTAGGAAAGGCTCGTGAAACTATCCATATTTCAGCATCTATATTGCATGCCGGAAGTCCCCCATCCGAATCGGGGGGGGGAAGCAAGGGAGAAGCGTAATGAATATAAATCGAGTTCCTAGGAGATCATGATGAGGGAAAACTGCCGAGGCTGACTCGTAGAGTTGTGGGACCGCGGGAAGGAAATCATGTTCTTGCTCACCCCACAGTCCAGCACTCCACGGTGAGAGAGCTGAGTGGTGAGCAGGAGCAGCCCGACGTCGAGGAGAGTAAGATAGACAAGCCTAAACTTTGCTTCAACTTGAATGAGATTGTAAATCTACGGTACATTTTTCGTGGTCAATAAATATAAGTTCTAGCGACTGGGGCGCATGGGGCCCTATAGATAAGAATAAGTAACAAATTTCAATAGATCCTAGATTGGATATTGTGAGCAATGGCTGCTAGCAACTAAACCTCTCGACACTCCAGGGAGATCTTGCACTTCATCGAAAAGAAGGGCTGAGCCGCCCAAGGAGACCAAAGGAAGTATAAAGTCTTCGGTGTGATAGAGTTCTTGTACGGGGTTAAAGCTCCAAAGCTCGCTACCTATTGAACTAAGGGGTGGGAGCAAAAAAAAACGGAAACAGATCGTTTTCAGGGAGAATATCTAGCTGAGATGGATGAGAACTTGGCGATAAGGGTCGAGGGCGTCGGGTCAGTTACCTCGTTCAAATACAGTCTGGTCTGCAGATTGGTTCCGGAGAGGGGTCCCGGTTCGTCAAGTCAGACTGTCAATGACGCGAAGTTGAGCAAGACGCGACGGAATATAAGATAAATGGAATACCTCAGGTGCCCTTGCTGCTACGTCAACAGAAGGTATAGGCAAAGGAGACGCAGACGTCATGACGAGGGCTATTTCGAGAATGAGGCCGGCTTTTAGTAGAGAGAGCTTGAGGGAACTCACCACAAGCCAAGACAATAGCCGTACAAAAACTAAATTTCATGATGCGAGTGTGTCCGAGGGAGAAGAACTAGCGCAAGGGTCGCTTTGGAGAACAATAAGAGGAGTTTGTTCGATAGACATATCGGTTGAATCCATGAGGATTTATACCCGACTTCACGCGCAGAACATCGAAGGACAAGGGGACAGCCTAAAGTGGGCGAGAGAAAGAAACTTCCCAAAGGAGAAGCTCTCTGAAGGACTTGCCTATCTTTCCCTGCAAAACTATGGAGAGAGTTCGGTATCTCGACGACATCAAGCTGCTCGGATATCGATGTCAGAACAAACGATGGTCCCAAAACAGGAAGTGCACTTTGTTCTGCTTTAGGAAATTCCCGCGACGATCTGTTACGAACGTCATGCATATGTCTTATCCTATTCTATCCTATCTCCACCACCAGTCAATGCCAGTGCCAGGAATCTTTGATCGAAGCCCTGGCTGTCGATATACGACCCCAGAAAGGATATATGGTGAGCGAGTCGAAATTGACTTCGAGCAAAGGTCACGATGTGGATAATCACGCACCGATTTTGGCCAAGTATTTGAGGTATGTGGTTTAGTATCCCAACGGAAGGGCCACTAAGATGACTGCCCAGAGTGTCGCTGCGTCGCGTGCCGTTCGACAGAAAGCTAGTGTGTGCGATTCGTCATTCCCGCGATTTGGCTTACGCTCCCCGCCAAAATCCGGTCTGAGTTAGGGATACTATTGAGTCCGCCAAGCTGCCTCCAAGTACGTCTTAAAAGTGTCTAAATTAAGAGCACTGATAGATCGGAGCATGGAGGGTCGCCTAGCAGGGTCCGAAGGGTAGAGTCCAGCATCTCGATATTCTCGAAGATGACCCCATGAAAACCTTAACCCAGGGAACGCGCGGACACTACATTCTCCAGCTTATCATCCACGAGTATCGTTCGTGAAGGATCGATGTTGGTTTCCCTCAACGTGCTGATAAAATCCAAGGCAAGGTTTACGCTCCCCCGCAGCACCCGACATGAATACATGATTGAATATCGACCAATCCACAACTTAGTACTCACCAGCCTACGACCAATCCCTCCTCGAACTCATGCCCTATTCCTTGATGCTTTTCAGCAACATTGCACGGAACACCATGACCCAGAACGAATGTGAGGACAACTGCGACGTTCGAGCGGCCGACCCCTGTGAGTATTCGACGTCACGACTCACTCTGTAGGGCGCACGCCGCCGCATGGGTCACCGTGGTTGGTCCTGGAGGAGAAATGACCTTGATGCTTGAAGCTATTACGGTGCTGAAGAAGCTCCCGCTCTTTGCTTATTTTTTATCTATGTTTTGTGACCGTCGAGCCATTTGGTACTGCCGTTTATAGTACTGCCAGGGTCGTCCATAAAGCTGCGGAGCGGAGTTTAAAAACCATAACACTGTAATCCGTTCTTTGGGTTCGACCATCATGAGCTTTGGCAATAGAGGTGCGGGTGCGAGAAAGTAGGTTTCCTCTTTTACTATGGTAGGGATGAATTTAAACCACACATCTGATAGTCAGGCAGGATGTCCGCCTCCGGCGTACGACGCTGTCAAGTGAGCTGTTCTACCTGGTGTATACATTGATCACCCTCGATAACGCCTTCTTCAATTTTCTTCTGACATCCAGTGAACGAACGAGGTTGGTGCATGGCTCCCGACGGCGCCGAGAAACTATCTCTAGTCCTATCCACTCAAACGGTACAAGAGAGAATATCCAAAAGGATACTACATCAGTCGCATCGGATCGTGGATTAACTCTCGTTTGCCTTGTTATCGTCGTATCTCTTATCTTTGGGTCCTTTTTTTCCTTTGTCGCCGTCTTTGTAGACCGCGCCTACAACACTGATCCCACCGATCCACGTTTTCGGGACCGCATCCGGCGCGAATGGACTTTAGAACAAGTATACCATGAACGCAAGGTCAATTATTACCGCGCCGAGGAGCTCTCTTGGGAGCGGAAGATTCAGCGAAAGATTCGGGAGTATGAGGAGAGGTTGACGAGAGAGAGGAGAGAGCGAGAGCAAATGCGGCTCTATTGGGCGGACGTGGAGCCTGTGGGGCAGTGTCTTGGGAAACACAAGCGAGAGTATAAAGCAAGGCTCGCCAATCTTCTTTTTTCGATTGATGGCGTGGCGGCGTGTAAAGCGACGCCCTTTGTTCTAAATGGCAAGACGTACGAATCGCCTCAATATTGCGAGCCTAACGTACGTATCCCTGCCTTTCTCGGTATCCCTGTATCTATTCACGACTGACTGTTATCAGTGGCTAGGAGATGTAGTGTACGGACATTGGATTGTGGACAACGATCCTATATGTGCACCATACTGGGAGTCTTTCAAAGACAAAGTTCGTTTCTCATCTTTTTCAGCATCTTTGAACTCTCAAGTTCTTTACCTCGAACTCCAGGGATGCACGTTTCGAGGATCTGGCTACCGCGCACGTTGTTTTTTTTTTCAACCTTGAAACCTCGGCTCACCAAAACACTTGCTTTAGCGAATAGAAGGACATCTCGGTGGTGTGCGTCCAGGAGACAACCCAGAGACGATGTGCTTCTCTACTCCCGCGGTGTTATTAGGTCTTGAGCACTACCCGGGCTCTTGTCCCTACTGGGTTCGCTCCGCTCCTCTCTTCTCTTTTTTATGCTGAGAGTCCTTTATATTTTAGGGGAAGTATGGCTGGTGGGGGATGTTCGATGTTCAAGATGACAAATGCCGTTAAACCTAGCCGAATGGAGGCAGTCGAATTTTTCGTCAAAGATATTGTTCTCCTGTTTCGCTTTTCTTTACTGCTTTGATGCCGTCGAACAAAGTCTTTGTCATTATCTAGCTGGTAGCATGTATGCATTGCCTGTACGTATAACCTGTATATAACTGGTACATCTTGCCTGTATAAGACCCCATCAGATTGTCAAGAAAATCGATCTCGTGCATCGAGTGAATGCATTTTACAATTCAAGTGTAGATGTACGAATGTTGGCCATGGCTTTCGAGTCGACTTGAATTTTTTGGACAGCATTCCGAGTCCTCAAGCTCTCGCTGACAATCTTTTTATCTGGCTCGATCAACCCCAGAGTTTCTCAATCCCTCCTCGTGTTCGGACAATATCTCACGAATCTACCTTCGCAGCGGCCGTGACAGAGAAACCCGCGCATTCGTCGGTTGCTTCGCCTTGTACTGGTACTCTAGAGCACCGCCGTGATGGATACATACCTGCAGCTTGAGGAGGAGAACGGCGCGCGGGGGAGTTTATGCGCGTTTTGGGAGGTGATCGCTAAGCTCGGGATAGAAGGGATATTGAGGATTAATACTGGGGAAGAGAAGGTCGACTTGACGGCGGAATCTATGTCTGCGAGATGGCACCATGGGACTTTGTAAGAGGCGAGAGGGTTACGGGCTGTTACGAGGTAGAAACTGGAATTTAGCGAGACGAGTTTGCTTTTGAGTGCTTCTTGACCCAAGTCCCAATCGAGACATATCAACGTCGACGGTACCAGGCTGTCTCGTCATCAGGTTGCAGTCGGAGGTAGGAATGATCGTGGAACACACTCTTCGGCTAGCTCTTGATTCTAAGCAAGAGGAAACTAGGAAATCCGAAAAAGGTGCCATATCACCTAGATACATGACTGGATTCATCCATTGACTGAAACACACTCGTTAACTCCACACCGTGCTCATCTACACTAGGCCCCGAGGCCCCTGGTCCCCTTGAAACGCCAGGTTTCAAATGTGAAAGATTCAAGATCGCACGGCATGTCTGCGTGGTCACTTCATCAGAATTAATACTGTATGCGCATTTCGGGAACGAGACGTACGAAGATTGTCAGGAGGGTGTTTGGCCACCTGATACAGAACAATGGTTGGTGTCAATGCGAGCTAGGACACGAAATCCGAAACGTACAGATACATGACATGTGGTGTCACGGTCACCATTTTGAAAGCGAAAGACTGAACGACCATTGCCATGACTTCATGGATGAACGTCGGCCGATTGAGATTCAGAAAGAAAAATGAGCCACAGATTTCAACAAACAATTTCTAAACTGCCTTACCGACGACACCAACAGAGACGATCACATCATCCCGGACGATCAGCCTCATAAGCGGCGTATTGGACCAACCGTCCCGTTCCGCAGTTCGCCTCTTGTGAATTGTCAGACCCCACATAATTGCTTGTGTGATAATCACGGTAACGCTGCTCGTAGGCCGAAGTTAAATCATAGCTAAAAAGAAATCTAAGGATCCAAAGACAAAAATTCCACTCACCCAAGTACACCAAAAGTTGTTGGGGGGTCAGAACCGATGCATTGTTCATCATAGGCGAGATGAAGCACAGTAGATATACCGCAGGTTGCCAGAATCACAACACAAACAACTGTCATCGCGCATACGAACCAGGAAACCATCCGGTCTTTGTTGTAAAGCGCCAGTACTGTTCAAATCGATTAATTTAATATCAGCAAGACCTCAAGGAGCCGAGAGAGGTCGGCGGACGCACTTCGTAATCCCAGTAAAAGCTGGAGGGCAGCGAACTGTGCCACAAAAATTCCGGTATGCAGGAATAACCATGCCTGACATATCTTTTTTGGAACGAAAGGGACAGAAAGGGGGCCGGCGAGGAACATTAAATTCCCCCTGAAAGGAAAAGTGATGGATTAGGATGGTCGGACCCGAGCATACCAAGGAAGTAGGTATACGTACAGGTGCGACCCAAACCCAAGGGAGTATCTCGAGACCAAGTAGATCCATTTCACCGCTGTTGAGGGACGCCTGAAACAGATGTGTCCATACTAGAACGTGTTGAGATGCCATGAAACTACGGACCTCCAAATATACTTGTACTCCTGGGGTACCGTTATCAAGCAGTCCCAAGCCAAGCATGAAAAAGCAACCGCTGTGCCCAGCGGTGATTATTAGGTCTGTGACGCCTCGGCCGCCGAGGAAAGCTTGGAATCGGGCGACGCACCAGACGAGCAATTTCGGAAGAATTGAGGTGACTCCATGTTATGAACTCAATGAGTGAATGAGGGACGGCTAGTGTTTGGGTGAATCCAGCGTCATAAGTATAGGGGAAGAGCGCTCAAGCCTCAAGGCAATACGGTTCAGTTTCCCTCAGGGTTGATGCCACGAGTGAATCATCAATGTGCTGCGCACCTCGGAAGTTGACGGCACATGGGAAGGAGCGAAGATCGGCAAGATCTCAATAGCTGCTCTGACTCTAATACATAGTACATACTTTACTTCCATACACAATACAGCTGAAAATGACGGGACGACAGACTAGGTCACGGAACACCGATAAACAGTCAACAAGGGAGATAAATCAACCGTTTCAGTCGTACTGAGGACACCCATCCAGTCCTTGAAATGCGCCAGTCATGAAAGAACGTCCCTGGGGGCATGCCAAAGTCGGCGTGTGACCTAGATTTGGCATCAGGGACAAAAGCCGGGCAGGAGTGGACACCGTGGAAAGGTCCAGAATAAAATTTCATATCAAAACGTGCTCGCCCACTCTTTAAGATCAAAGGTTGAAGCCCTTGCACTGTCCATCCATGAATACGTCTAAGAAAAAATGATGAGGGTTTCAATCTATGAGTTGTGCCGGAACATTAGAGAGAATGACCCACCAACAAAACCTTCGGTGTCTTCCTCTCCTCCGGGTCCTTCAACAAACATGCATCTACAAACTCCTCCGTTTCCTTCGCAAATCTTCCCTCAGGCCCCAACCGCGGTGCTGGCTCCTTCACGATCTGGTGCATCAGTTCAATGATGCTCATCGTTGTGGTGCCTCCGTGCAGGCTCACGCCCTTGCTTCTCCGCTTGCTCCTCCGTCGTGCCGCTTTTTCCCTGGCCAGGATGGAGTCTCGATGGGTGGTAGTCCTTCCGAAAAACTCATTAGTGTTGCCGGCACCCTCGATATCGGAGAGGTCAGAGTCGTCGGCGTCAGAGAACGGGAAGCGCCCGAGAGCGAGCTCAATGAGGGAGATGCCTAGGGACCAGATGTCCGACTTGACAGAGTATTCGGCGCCTTGAATGCGCTCAGGCTGGGGATCGGAGATGGGATCAATGTTATCGGGCCAAATACTTTCAGGAGAAAGCGAAGACTGACACTCATGTAGATGGATGTCCCGACAAAGGTATGGGCGATTGAGTTTATGAGCTCACCAGATACACCGAAATCACACAGCTTGATCTGGCCTTGGGAATTACACAAAATATTGGAAGGTTTGATATCTTTTACGGAAGGTTAGCAGGTGTTGATGAAACAGTTTAATTGGCGCTTGCCTCTATGAATAATCCGATGGACGTCGTAGAGATACATCAAACCTTCTAGGACGGACATCGCGAGCATAGCGACGACTTCTATATCAATTGGGCCGATCTGCTTGTATATCCCATCGAACGATCCCTTGTCCATAAACTCCATGCAAATGCAGATATTGGGTTCGGCGAGAAAGGCTCCGAACGAAGAGATAATATAGGGTGAATGACAGTCGTGTAGAATTTGCAGCTCCCGTAGAATCTGTTTCCGAACGGCGGGCTTGGCGTCAATCAAAACAATCTGTAAATTAAGACATAAGAAACCAGGCGAACATGGAAGGGACTAAGTCGACGGACCTTCTTCGCCATGATTGTCCCCGTGGGCACATGTTCCACCTTGACCACGCTCCCTCCGTTGCCCTGCCCCAATTCTGCCAAATTCTTCAGATCCTCGTTCTTCAGGCTAAATTCGGCCGCAGTTAGATCAAGTTTAGCGAGCGTACTCGACAATGACGCATGTCGAGCACTTCTTTTGGCCGAATCCACAGCAGAATCTAGGCCAGCAAAGCCTGGAACAGGGAGGGGAGGGTCAGGGAGCGGCGGCGGTCGTTTCTTGGGCCCTGGTGCCAGCCGGACAGGTTCTGGTGCTGGTACGGGATCTTCTGGTGCTGGCGGACTGATGATGGCGACATCTGGGAGCTGAAGCTCCTTAAAGTTGCGTTTCGTCCGCAGGTTCATCGACATCCTAGAACCTCAGAAGCCCTTGACAAATAAGTATCAACAGCGATGACCACCTTGTCCTCGAACCCAAATTTTAAATGGGCAACCTTACAGTCTCGGGATTGCCACTGCGTAGGTTGGGAAGTTCAAGACTGGAACGATTTCTAAGGAGGTGTTGGGCTCGTCGTCTTGTGTTGCTAGGGAAACTTGTACTGGCTGAATTTCCTATCAAGTCGGTGATGATTGATCAATTCGAGGCAGGTGAGCACTCGCAATTGAGATTCTGATCTTTACATACCTAACCATCCCCGCATGCAGACTTTTATATCTCAAACCAGATCTGATCAGAATTTGCATCCCTCTCGACATGCAATTTTGTGGCAGACTTCCACCGGCTGCGAGCAGTTCTTTCTTTTTCCGGTTGAAAACAACCTTTCACCTCTTCTTCTGCCACCGCGATTCCGACCCCTCTGGCAATTGCCGGGTTTTGGCAGCGAACGGCAGAACGGCAGAGTTCTACCAACGACACTATGAATCACCAGGCCCTCTATCGAGGTGACACAGGACGCGCACAATGAGCGTCATTCCGATCAGGGCACCAAACCACCCTATTTCTGTATGTCATTATCTGATTCGGAACGGTGACTTATAAGGATCCATCACTGGCGGGCCACCGCAAACCATTCCCTCTTGAACAGCCAAATCAACAATTGGGGACTCGGAAGACCCAACTTGGAATGACCTTGCACTGCTGACAGATCCTGTACGATGGATGGGTGGATAGTAATCATAACCGACACAGCCGCCCCTCAGACGGGTTCAAAGTTGTGAGCCGCCGTATAAGCAAAGAACATGTGAGTACGGAATAACGCGCTCATAAATTCGTGATGGCTTGTCTGAATCATGCCGCTAGGGCTTAACGGACTTGCTACCACCTCGCTCGTCCGACCACACAATACCTGAATCATCGCCTCGAGGCTCAGGGCACTTCGGATCATCCTGCGTTGGCCAGTCCTAGGTCTTTTCCCTTACATCCAATATATTCAAACTAAATATCCTCAAATGGTCTCCTTTATTACACACAGCCCCATCAGCCTCGAGCCAGAGTACGCAAGAATGGCGTTATACTGGCCCTCCATAAATCCGTCGCTTCACAATCCGATCTCAGAGAGTCTGAAGCCCCAACCACGCCGTGACTCTTCCCTCCGTCTACGCAGTATCACGTCACATCCATTTGATGGCCTCTATTCCTGGGCCTGTAACACCACCTGATGTCGCAATACCAGATCCACCGCCGCCTGGTACCAAAATTCGCTCGTCTGTACACTCCTTCTACCTGAACGGAACAAAGAAGACGATAACCAGATACGGAGGGGGAAGCGGAAATGCGACGATCTGGCCGAATGACGCGTTCTTCGCGGGACGGTCTTGCGGAGGAGGGGGAAGGAATGATATCTACGGCACACAGTAAATAACTAGCGACGCTGCTTTACGTCGCAACTTTCTGATATAACGCAGAGTATACGGCAGCGGATACCCAGGAATTACGGAGCGTGGTGTGGCGGGTCGCGGGTTTCCCTTCTACTTCTGGCCCCTCGTTTGGAGCGGATCAGGTACTGGAGATGCAGCCTACCTATTCAACAGCAGTGAAGTAAGCTGATTAAACTTTTCGTTTGCTTCGAAATACTTACTCAACATTGTTAGTATGGCCCCCCGAATAACTCCAGTCGTTTAGGAGGAGACATATCCACTGCTTCCTTTCTGTCCAAGTCCAAGAAAGTAAAGCTTTACGTCGTCGCGGACAAGGGCACCGTCAACGATCTCATAACCGACGTCAAGGCCAACTGTACGTTCGGGTCCGGCACTTCCAAGTCCCCATCCTCGTATTCCGGTGTACCAAAGCCGGAACAGGTTATCCAATACTACCGCGCGAGCTCGATCGCACTAGCTCTAGACGGCTACAACAACACAGCTGACTTTGAAGCAGAAGGCACTCCAAATACCCCACTTCCCAACGATCTCGATATGAAATTTCTTGACTGTGTGAACCAAACGATTGGGCACACAGCGCCTCTTGTTGATGGTGTTGATGCACGCTATGTTGTGCCGAATCTCGGTTTTTTGGGTCTTCTTTATGTCATTTGGAATCTACTGTACTGATTTGATGAAATTCCGTAGAAGTTACTTCTATTATACGTCTAGATAACGGTGGTACAATTGTACAAATAGTTTAATTCTCAAGCCAGCTTAGATCAATGAGCGAGGCAATTTTGTCTGAGTTCCTCTAACAACATCGGTGACAGTCTTCTTCCCTGACACGACAGCCTGTACCACCGGCAGTACATGTGATAAGTGTTCAAACAGCACATCTGTAATCCTCTCTCTAGTGCAATACGCAGCGAGACCATTATCGCCGCCCGGTTTCGCCTTCACAAAAAGCAACTTGAAGTCTGCATGTCTAGCGGCAGAAATATCTGTTGATAGAGAAGGAGAGGCTTCAAGGCATCTTGAAAAGCAGCGCAATTGACAAACCTGATACACCGTCTCCAAAGAGAAAGAGAGTCGGAGGATCGCTCAAGTCACGGTACGGCAGTATCGCCTGCGATTTGTCGTGTCCGAATCCACTATTTCATGCAACACCAACATTTTTGAGTGGCATAATTAAAAGAATTACGAAATGATTACCTCGATGGGTGGCGGTACTGGATTTCCTACTCCCCGTCCTGACGTCGTTTGCTATGATCTCGATCTCCTCTGCCTCTTTGTCGCCGACAAGGTTGTCAAGAACGGCGCGAATCGAGGGTGCCGTACCGCTGATTTCATAGTAAGATATATGAACCTTCAAATTCTCGTTCAATGAATAGATGTGAAAATTGCGACATGCTTCGAAACAATGATGACGGGAACATCATTATTAGCCTTGCACCAAGTATAGAACTCTTTGAATCCAGGGTCTAACTTTATATCTAGGGAAATGTCACGAAGGGCTTGAGCAAAGTGGAATAACGGAGATGCATCGCCCCACGCACTTTTACGGAGGATTTCTTTACACTCCTCAAACGAATGTCCGTTGGCCGTCGCGCTCTGAAACATCTCCCGGAACGCGCCTCTGCCTCATCTTATTTCAGCAAGACGCGCAGGGAACCCCGATCTGCATTGCAGTACCTGAAACTCGCGCGTCCAGCGAGCACATCCAGGTTCCCTTGCCTCCTTTTCTCTAATTCAAATCCTAGGTTATCGGTCATGTCTGTCGCAATAAAGACGATTGAATTGGCGCTTTATCAAGACGAAAGTGGAACTTACAATCATTAGAATCGCGTGTCGTGATCGTCCGATCCCTAGCCAGACGATTGTGCCACCCTTACAGCCTCTGGACTGCCACTGCGGGCTGCAACCGTAGGTTTAAAAGTTCAAGGCCGGAACCGACGATCTCTGTGGTGTACGGTTGGCGCTGTTTGTTTGGCAATCGACCTCGTCAGCTCAGCCACATCATCAGGTACCATTCCCACCTCGGGTATCTCTGATAGATCATTGATTGAGGTGATCACTGAACTTACTATGTAATTTAGCGGAGGAATGAAAGCATCGACGGCACGTGGCACGCTTGGCATCAGGTTCAGTCTGCGTGTTATAAAACCTCCCCAAGGATAGGAAACTTGAAGGCGGGGCAGATAAGTACGGTTAAAAAAGCGGTTCACCTTTCCCCGCAAAGACTTGGTCCTGAATTATGTACCCACGTTGAAGCTCATCCATGGCTCTCAACCTTGGCACTTTGCGTGTCTATCGCTCTCATTTCGGTCTACGCAATCCGAACCGTCAAGAGTTATGCCAAGGGCAAGTTACTGTACCATTACGACCGTAGGTTCAGTCACAGGTCACAGCCAAAAAAATCGCTCACCGAAAATGTTTTTCTTTTGAATTTTCGGATTTTTTTGTATTTCTTTTTGGTCGAAATTTTTCACATGTGTGAACCTACGGTCGTAATGATACAGTACCACCGGGACCCAGGGTATCCCGTTTCTCGGTAGCCTCTTCCAGCTATCGAAGACGCCATGGAACGAGTTCGAGGTTTGGAAGAAACAATATGGAATGTCCACCTCCTAACCCTCCATGGTTTTGCGAAGCTGACTTGCGTTCCAATCCAGGACCTTTAATATACCTTACGGTGGGCGGCCAAGGGATCCTCGTCATCAACACGCATCGGGTTGCAGTTGATTTATTGGATCGTCGGGGGGCACATTTATGGTGATCGTCCTCGCATGATTAGAAAGTGCCTATGGTGTCCTCAAACACTACCCACCGCTGACTATCACCGTCAGTTGGGGCGAGATCCTCTGTGGTGGACTTTCGATGATTGCGATGAAGTACAATGATACGTGCGTTGAGTCCCTCCATCTTCGATGCACCACTGATGGCCAGCAAAGTTTTCGGAGAATGCGTCGCGCTAGTCACGAGGCGCTCAACAAGACACGTGTGACCGAGTTTTATCCTCTTCACGGAAAGGAAGCTGTCAGGCTGATTGATGGCATATTGCAAAACGCGAAGAGATGGGATGTGGAATTTTTTCGGTGGGTGTAACCGATCTATATGCAAGACCTTCGTTAATCCGCAAATTTGCAGAGCGTCGGCTTCCAGTGCTATCTGTTGTATATGACCATCCTATGGTAGCATCTACCAACGATCCTACCGTCATCAAAATAAACAGGTTTCTCGAGATAGCTGTTGAATATGGCCAGCTGGGAAATTATCTCGTCGAGTTCTTCACATGGATGAAATATATCCCGTCGTCGGTAGCGAACTGGAAAAGACTTGCGGAAGAACGGCATGAGGAATACTCTGGCATGTTTGTGAGCTTGTTCCGTGAAGTGAAAGATCGGATTGTGATGACCTTCATTCGTTACTCTCTTCTGCCTCGCTCACCAATTATGTAGAAACAAGGGGACCAACGGCCGAGCTTTGCTGGGACATTAATTCAGGAACAGAGGCGCAATCGCCTAAGCGAGGCAGAGGCCGCGTGGACATCTGCTGCATTATAGTACGTATCATTCTCCATTTGAGACTCTTAAGAATATGATCAATGCTAACGTCCATCAGTACTGCTGGGACTGAGACGGTGAGAAGTGGTTTTGTATCGACCATCGTCTATTTCGTTCATGACATACAGAGTGCTTTCATAATGTCCCGGTTCATGCTGGGGATTACCGCGTACCCAGAGGTGCAAAAGAAGTGCCAAGCGGAGCTGGACAGGGCCATCGGTCGCTCTCGCATTCCCACGCTAGCGGATAGAGATAATCTTCCCTACATACGTGCTACTCTCCGAGAAGCGTTACGCTGGCGGACCGTTGCTCCTCTTGGTGAGTCATTGGCAAGAATGAACCTTTCAGTGGATATTCACCCATGGTTGGTGACGCAGGAATACCACATTATACCACGGAGGTAAGTACTCCCTATCTCCTGACATATAACCAATATACTTATCTTCTTTCCCAGGACGACTGGAACGGTGGATTTTTCATTCCATAAGGAACGATGTGTCTAGCCAACATGTGGTACGATTCCAAATTCACATTTTCGTGCCTCAAGAAACCTGATTATTTGTCTAGGAGTGTTAACCGTGACCCAGTAATCTATGTGGGTAGTAGTATGATGTCTGCAGGAAATCCTTGATTTTTACTTTGTTTTAGGGAGCCGACGCGGACGATTTCAACCGGACCGTTTCATCGACCCAGATGGACAGGTCACTCCTCCCATAGCAGACACAAAAGATGGTGCGCGTGTTGTCTGACAGCACAACTATCTGATTCACGTGCTCGTTGCCTTCTTCAGAAGGTGCTCCTTCCTCTATTCCATACTATGCCCGAATCACACTGGTACTCACCCGTCGACTATCATCGACGCATAGGACATGTATCATTCGTAAGGCACCGGCATATCCTGTCATCGACCATGCTGATCATGATACCTCTTATTTCACAGAGCTTCGGAAAGAGGTATGTACGATCCTGGTGCATTTGCAGCAATGGAATTGATCCAATCGTGGTATAGAATTTTGTTGAACGGTTCCTGGCGAATAAAACACTCTTCCTCAACATTGCGACCGTCCTGTGGGCTGCAAATATCTCGGCCCAGAAGGACGGAGGGAACCTGATCCTCCCTGATACGCTCGAAGCTATCCCTGGAGTGTCCATGTTAGTATTATCCATTATCTACCCGATTAAGGCATCTTCCCTCTGATCTAGACACCCCTTACCAGTCGACTGTGTGATTACCCCCCGTTTCCCCGAAGTCAGGAGCATTATTGCCCAGACACGAGAGCTGCTGGAATAGAGTGGGAATAGATCGGTCGGATGGGTATGATTTACGACGAGGGTCAGAGGGAATCTAGTATACAGTCGCGGACAAGCAAAGTCATCTAATTTTTTAAAACACATCCTCAGATAAATCGAATGGTCAGAGATCTTATTTAAGCATTTAAATACGACTATTAGGCCATCTAGACTCGAAACCATCGAGCCGATTTCTCTCCAACGCAATTTGGAAATTTTGAGCCCAAAAATTTGGCGGGACCCCTAAAAAATAGCTAAAATTATGAAAAATAGCGGAATAGTCCCTTTTCATCAAGCTCTATCCAGCCCCATCAAAATAAAAATATCATACGAAAATTGTCAAGGCACAAAAAATCAATCAAAACAGGCATCACTCTGAAGTAAAAACCATTTTTTCACTCTCTTTTGGCTCATACATTATTATCTTCAGTCCTATGAACCCCAATTACTCATCCTCACTGTCATAACGCATCCAGTCACAGCACAAAAATCATGTTTTGATAGGTCCACCACGGAACATTCCGGACCGGTCGTAGGCGTGATTACAACCCCATCATGCCATGAGACTTTGGCAGGTTTTTGGTCACATAGCCCTC
>Ga0307516_10002420_pt1 | contig 24956 bp, 35 predicted proteins | sample 19_EM_MG_FD_203310 | JGI IMG/M metagenome (GOLD analysis project Ga0307516, IMG submission 203310) | Populus trichocarpa ectomycorrhiza microbial communities from riparian zone in the Pacific Northwest, United States - 19_EM | ecosystem: Host-associated > Plants > Roots > Unclassified | place...
TCCAAACATGCGGTCTGCAAAATTTTGTGTCTCTCCGATCTATGGTTGTTGAGTATCGTCGTTTTTTCTCATTTCTAATAGTGTCCGACTAATGGGTAGTAGCCGGGTAACCCCTACAGTACGTTATACCTTCACTCGTATGTCAATCACAAGCAAAACGACTGGGTCTCTCTGCTGCCCATAGTAGAGTTCGTGTGCAACAATTCGGTAACCACCGGAATAAAACTGTCTCCATTTTACACCAACTACAGATTCAACCCTATGGCTACCAACCTGGCAGCGGAAAATTCTCTCAACCCCGCCAGCAAGGTCTATGCACACTGGATGCACACCATGTACCAAGAAACCCACAAGGGTCTGGAGGCAGCACAGGAGCGAATGCGCAAGTACACAAACCCGGATCAAAAGGAGTCCCAGAATATCAGCTCGGCAACCTGGTTATCCTTAACGGACGGAACATCCAAACCTGCCACCTGTCCCGGAAGTTGAACCCCAAGAATTATGGCCCCTTCCAGATTGAGAAGATCGTCTCACCGCTTGCCATCCAGCTTACCCTCCCTCGGAAATGGAAGATTCACAATGTCTTCCATGTCTCGCTCATCGAACCATACTGGGCTAGCAACTTCCTAGGACCTGTGAAACCTTCTAAGGTCCTGCACGAAGCCAACGATATCGAGCAGAGTGAGGAGTACGATGTCAACGAGGTTATGAGCAGCACCAGGAAAGGGCACCGTATCCTCTACATCATTCGATGGCTTGACTACCCGAACTGACAGGACTGGACCAAAGAGCCCTTCGACAACTTCTCCCTGGGCGGCCTGGACAAACTCCGTGAATTTTACCAACGGAACTCGGCCGTCCCACGCGACTACCTGCTCACCATTTAAGTATGGGAGCAGTACTCTTGGCACACACCTGATTGTGTGTGTCCAAACCCACAGTGCGAAAATAACGACCTGCTCCTAAGGCGAGACCTGAAAGACCCTCTTCGAGGGTGCAACACTGCAAGATGTCACAGCAAAAGTCCCACATATCGGGCCAAACATGGTAGAACCACGGGCGGATATGTTCCAGGAAAATCCCTCACCACAGTTACCTGAACCCTATGGCCACTCCTTAGGTGCACACTTGCGGTCTCCGGATGAGAGGCCATCGTCACTCCCTGGATGCTGATTCTAGGCAGGGTACGGAGTGTGAGTGCAAAACGATATCCGATGGTAGGACATGCTAGCCAGAGCTTGTCCCAAGGGCCCACTGGCTATAGATAGCTAGGAGTTTTGTCCCTTCTAGGATTTTCTCTGAAACTGGTCAGTGGGAGGATGCAGGGGTGGAGGACTGAATTCACAACTTATACAATGACCCACGAAACACGAATTCAGCATGAAGGAAGAAGCTTTAGGACGCTACTTGAGGAAGGGGAGGATAGTGTCACACCCCGTATGGCAGCAAGAGCGATAGGTACATAAGGAGGGAAAAAGGAATACTATGTATTGGTATCAGGAAGCGAGTAACCACTCAAGACTGATCGGCAATCCCACCGGCAGTCACGAGATCTATGGTCACCGCATCTAGACAACGGAAGGAGCCAGAACAATCTACTGAACCCCGTCAGGAGATGGAATTACAAATAGAAGTACAGAGTCCATGAGTCTAGGTTGAAGATAAGACACAGGCTGTGTCCTGCAAGGTGAACGTATAAACCTAAACCAAATGCCCACAAACTGAGAGCACCCATACCATAAGGAATGTGGGCGGGGAGAGCTACTACACCCCTGTATTATCTCGCAGCTATGACCATACGACCCTGGCTCGAAAGGCCACATCTATCACCTAAATATGACACGTATGAAACATTAATATAACATCGACCGGGGGTGAGATAAGCATCAGAGAAATCCGAGGGCATCGGGGAGATTCTCAGGGTCTGAGAAGATTCCACCAATACTGCTTGAAGAAAGGCTCAGACCAGCAGGAAATGTATATAAACCCATCTCTCCCTCCCCGAAAGAAATATCCTCATCGTAACAAATCATCCTCCTACCTCTCGATAGAAAAATACCAAGCTTAAATTATTACACTGTGAATAGTTGAAACAACCTGACTCTCCTCTATTACCCTACTGCCATGTATCCCTACACCCCAGTGTCACACATAAGCAGTCGACCTGTGTAATAAAAGAGATGTGTAATACGAGATGTAATCCAATGTACGTGTCACCGCAAAAGCCACCAATATGTCTAAGAAAAGAGACGTAGAATCTGACAAGAAATCAGATGATAAAGCCACCACAAAAGGTATCAATGGGTGTAAGAAAAGAGATGCGTAATCCGCCAAGTAATACGACAAGTGAGCCACTGCGAAATCCAGTAATGAGTGTAAGAAAAGAGGTATGCAATCCGACAAGTAATCCAATAAGTAAGCTGCCACGAAAGTTGTCGATGAACGTAAGAAAACAGTGATAATGTTTCATTTACACACCTAGTAAGAGGGTTTGACAAAGAACATGCAGCCATACTTAGATTTAGACAATCAAATTCCCACAATTGTGGCAATTTGAAATATTTTGCCTTTTACGGAACATGAAATATCACTCTGTTGTTGCAATATCAAATGCACAACATATTTTATCACTCGTCGTTGTTTCATAATATATCACTCTGTTTTCCAACATCATGGTTTATTACTCGGATTTGATATCATAGATTATCACCCTTCCCAGGTTTCAGGAATTATCACCCACACCTATGTGCGATCGGATCAGCTAGCCGGTGGGAAAGCAGTCTACGAGAACAAGAAATGTGGAACACGACGAGCTATTCGACGACAATTGCGGCGGGCAAACGGTTGGGATAGCCGTCTACATTCGCAAGCAAGGAGCGACCTAACGTGTTATTCGATAATTACGGCGCGCAAACCATCGTGAAAGCCGTCCACCAGCATTGTGGTGCACTAACCGCAGGGCCAGCCTTCGACGCGAGGAAGCGATGAGCGATCTGACCTGCCATTTGAACAGAATGGCATCGCGCAAACCATTGTCAAAGCCGTCGACAAGCATTGCGTCGCGCAAACCCTTGTAAAAGCCGTCAAGAAGCATTGCAGCGGACAAACCGTCTTCTTACTATATAGAAGTTGTAAGAGTACAGAACTGAAACCACAGAGCAGAGAACACAAAGTACATGTCGCTGCTTCCCCGCTTTATCCCCCATTGGGCTCCCTGCTTCCGCTAGCTCCGCCGGCGTTCGCTTCCCTAGCAATGCCGCCTGTTCAAGAATTGCCCGAAGTGTAGGAGTCAGTAGGCATGGGAAAAGACAGTCCGAGGCAAGGATCGGTTCAAGATCCGTGACCCCCCCTCCCCCCCACGGCCGGCTAGCGGTGCAGCCAGGCGATGCTGGGATTCCCACCACCGTGGATGTGGTGCGGCGGATACCGGATGCAACTATTGGCGATGACCAGCGTGAGGCGTCCGAGGGTGAACTCCTGGATTGGGAAGGGAAGGGCAGGAGAGGAGGTAATTGCGGTGGAGCTGCGGATGATGCTTTCTGCATGAGAGAAACAAGGTTGAGAGTGAGGTCTGAAGTGAGGAGGAATATATGATTTATACCATGGGGATAGACCAGGTTTGGAGGTAGGGGGGCACAACGAGCCACCCGGAGACTGACCATGGTCGGGGTTGGACAGTGGACGGGTACTGGTGTGTATTCATGGCCATGACCGAGATAAGCCGCATGCAATTAACGATCAAATTGCAAAAGGGCTTCAGAGCTGTCGAAAGGGGCTCCGTTATTCGTCCGCCAGTGCCGCAAATGATCTTTACTTCCCGTCGACGAATCCTCGTGCTAATACGACGACCCACCACAGCAACAAAACCGTTAAATGGTAGGCTGAATTTTCCGAATGGCAGATGCTCCGACCTCTTGGCTCTCGACGACCGGGGCACTCTCGTTCGTCTGCGATTTGCTGCAGCCCAGAGTGCCCAGAGGAACGGCTAATAATCGGCGGCGGATGGGATATGTCCCGCCGCTCGCGCGATCGCCATGCATGCTGTCAAAAATGTCGGATATCCAGAGATAAGGAGTCGGAGGACAGCGAGGTCATCAAGCATAGCTTTGGAAGATGGTTCCCCATTAGATCGCGCTCCCGAAACCTCCGATATTTAGAGAATTGGCTGTCCACGACGATGCAACCGCGCCCGATCCACTTTCTTGATCTCTATCTATCCGTATTTTCTGACGCGTCCGTTCCCTTCTGCTCTCCGCCGTGGAAGCGTACCGCGTCAACGGTGTCGAATGTCGGGTGTAGTCGGCGGGCCGCCGCAGCCGTGGTCTGCTGGGCTCGCAGTGGCATCCGAATTACGTCCCAGAATAGACCTGACAGATGGCTCGCTAGCCAAGCAGCGCATGCGTGGCTGGACATCCGGATCAAAGCGCACAGCCGCAGCGATAGCGCAGCAGTGAGGACATAGACGACTCCATACCGACACGCTCGCCCAGATCTGGCATCTGCAGTTACGGTTACCACAGCTCCAGACCATCCCGATGCCAGACGCCCCTCAGATTGGCTCGCCATCCTGTCGCAGCTGTCTTCCGGCAGTGCTGTGGCCACCGTGGCGGACGGCTACCTCCGGCATCCCTATCGCGAGCGAGCAGCCCCCTTAGCGCGCGCCTGACGAATTTACATGCCGACCACGAGCCGAGCGCCGCTAAGTATATCCTACCCTTCACTCGTCAAAAATGTGAGGTTGGGAGACCGGGTCGTGCGAACAACCATCTCCGCACGTCGCTGCCAAACGACCCGCCCAGAGCCCACCAGTGCACCATTCTCGAAGCCCGAACAATCGAGTTCTATCCGGCGTTTCCATCAAAATGCAGATATCCGTTTTCTACCGTTTACTCGAGCTAACCTCCACGCGCAAACTGGTTGATGAAATACGTCCGTCAGCTTTTCCTGGCGCTGGGTTAGCCAACTCTACACCGAGTGCCCCGCCCGGCCAGTGGTGGTGGCCTTGCAGGTCGACGGCATTTACTTCCGCGTTTTGTGCTCGCCGTCAGACGGACGGCCAATATACAGCACGAGAAACGTCCGATTTCGTTCCGGTGCGGTCAACGATCCACTCCCGGCGGCGGTCACGGCTCCCCGGACACCACTTTTCCGAGCGAAGCACTCGTTCTTCAATCAACCATCGCAGGGGCACCGCGCGCCCGTTTACAAGAAAACTTGGGATAGTCGCTTTGGCAGCCCGACGCCACTCGTCGCCGGTGAACATGCAAACGCCACTCTCGCAGTGTTCGAAAGTGCTGCTGGCCGGCAGCCGGAACAGCGCCTGGGCTCGCAGCTAAGGAGCACATCGCACTACTCCGGCATAAAATCTCCGGCAGCCCACGGCGGCGATGATCTCGCAGCGGCCCATCCACCCTGCTTGGACGCCGGTGCGAACGAGGATAGCACGATTTCAGACGTACGCGGGGGGCACAATCGCCGCCGCCGCTCGTCTGCAGCCACTCAGATCAGCATGCTGGTATTTTAATCATACCCCATTCAGCCAGCCAATCAAGAGCGTGGCGGCAGGTGCGTCAGATCTCGTTGGCTGGACACCTGAAGGCTGACAGCGTCAGATTTCCGAAGCTGGCGCGACAATTAACTAGATGCGCCCTGATTGGTGACATCTTGCTAATCTTAACACTCTTGTGGCATTGCGACGGCATTCACCGTGACCAGACATATCTGCACTCGCGAAATCTGGCGTAACGTGTCCGAAGCGCAGCGGCTTCTAGCAGGCGCTATCGCCTGCGAATAAAGCTCTCGTCGTCGGTCGGCCGCCAGATTAGGGGAGCTACTAGACGGTAGAGCTCGGCGTTGAGATGGGGGTTTATCGTACGAAGATCAAAGACGCACGAGACCAAAGTGACGAGCAATCTTGTATTCTCCAAGAAGGGTTGTGTGCGTGTGTAGTGGGGTGTAGAGGTACCGAAATCTACAAGAGAAGAAGACCAATCCCACCAAAGCAATCTCCATCGCCCTGCTGATTCATCAACTTCGCACTTCGCCTCTCTGGCTCTAATTTCCCCTTGGCAATCTGATCCCAGTGCGTTCGACTTGGCGCAGCCATCCAAACCTAACCGCGCCAGACTGCATCGGAACAGAAATAGCGCCGGAAAAAACTGAGGACAGATCTAACGGTTCCAACTAGGGCCGTCCCCCAAACCGGTGACTGCAAAGCACAATGACTGGCAGGGAATGAGGGCGGCGATTGGTCGGAGATCTATTGGCAGTTGCCGGACTGGTGTTTGGTGGGTCGTCGACGCCTTCACTGGATGGGCCGGGGCGGGGGGGGGGGGAGGGGAGAAAAGGCAAGTGTGCGAGTAGCTCTGCCACCCACGTAAGCTGCAAGCCTGGTGATTATCTGACCGCACACGACTCGGCATTTACGATCCGTGCGATCCGGTGTCTCTTCACCCTGCTTCGACCGGCCTACCCCCTCCCGCTCGTCGCTCAGACCAAACAACCCTGCAAACGCGACCGGTTACCCGCCGTTCAAACGCTGATGCATAGCTAGTAAGCAATGGATGGGAAGCCGAGATAGAGATAGTTTTCCTGCAGCCCCGCCGTCCCCGCCACGACCGTCGGAACTGTGGGGTCCGCAGAGCAGCCGACGTTGTTGCTCTTGGCCGGGCGGCGGGGGTAGCGGCGGCGAGAGAGGTAATAAAGGCCGACGAATTCGGCGGCGGGCTCGTCTCGCTCGAGGAACGCCGATATCACAGCAGCGCGCCGGCAATCCCCGACAACACTCCCATCGCACCAAGCACGGATCGAATTGGCGATTTTGCGACTGCCAAGCTTGGAGAATGGGGATTATCTACGGCAATGCTCGCAGCTAACCGGACTTGGCGGTTACTACTCCGCATTATATTGCATGTGCAGATGAATACCATGTGCAAACTCCCTGACCGATCGGTGGTCGATGATTGGATCCCTGGTAGATAACATTTGTAGGTCTGTATTACATATGATACCAAGCAGCGTATCAAGCGGGGAAGAGTTGCCACTTTTCTTTTCTCTACTTTTACCTTTTTTCCCCACTCTCCCCTCCGCTACATACCCAATTTCCACCCCAGGCTCGTCTGCACACCAGAAAACGAACACCATTCATTCCCCGCTCTCTCCAGGCTGCGATCCCCACTGTAAAACGGTATTGGCCAATATCCGTTCAGCTATCTAGCTAACTTCCTGCGCCCCACGCCCCAGCCCCATCCCATCGATTCCCGAACGAAACGGCCGCCAATCCGATGCAGCATCACCGGAAAAGAGCAGCGTACGCAACGACGGAATCCTCACGCGGTCCCTGCTGCAGCCATGCGTCTATGGCATACGAGCGCGATTTCCCCATGCTGCCGTCGGTTTCAGATGAGGCCAAGAGCGCGAGCAGACTGCGTTCGGGTCCCGCTCGTCCGCTCTCGCCATCCATCCGTGTGCTCTGCGGCTGCTGCTTGCCGCTCCGGCCTGCAAACGCGGCCATCAGCTGGTGATCACCGGATATCTTGCGGCCAGCCGGTGAACATACCTGATCGACTGGGCGCGGTGATCATGGTCGAGCACGAAGGGTGCGAAGTCTGCGGGGTCTGCGAAGACATGGTGGAAAGGATCGGTGCAATGGGAAGGTCCGGTTGGTGGATTGCGGGCTGGTGGATCGCTGCGGCGGACCGGGATACTCTGTCAGTCGTCGCAGGAATTCACTGGCACTTTATAGACTTTACCACCGCCAGAGATAGAGTTTCGGGGGAGTCCATCATGAACCCCAAGCCGGCGACCGGGTGGGCTCGAGACCGAGCCAGCGGGTGCAATTGGCTCAACAACCGCAGGAAGTGCGCTGGAAGATCATGGGCCCAACACCCAACCGCAGAACTTGCAGTGTTCAACTAGTCATTGTACTTCTAGGCATACCACCAACGCGGACTGAAATCCGCCAGCAAAACTGATTGCGCACTGAGGGATGCCACGGAGCACGGTGCTCACACCTCCAAGCTGTCCGGGTGGTCGGTCGCCGGGGCCGTCAAACGAAAGCACTGGCCGAAGCATTTGCTCCAGGCCGCTAGCACCACCACAGCACCGTGCTCAACCACAGCAGCGTCCTCGACCAATGTCTCCCACCGGTCAGGGCCCAACCCCGGAAATCGCCATTGGCTGCCACTGGAGACGGGCGGTAGCACGTAGCACATGAGGCGTGCTGCGCGAGGCATCCATTGCGGTCGCTGCAACCTGTGGTCTGTCTCACAACCTGGGCCCTCGATGCCAGACTCGCTGACGTCGTTCGGAGGCGAAGCGCACTCGCCCAGCCAAATGCTGTGGGGAACCACCCTCCCCCGAACACGAAAGACCGGGAAACCGTCCGCCGGGCTCGCCGGCAATTGCAGTGTAGCCAGCCTGGTCAGCTGCTGGTCTTATGGCCCCAATGCGCGGTATAAGTACATTGGCATCCCCTTCGACGCCGGCCGATTGATCGAAGCAGCACCAGGCATGGGAACCGCGACCGCGATGGCGCCGAAATTTCTAGTGGGCCGGAACGCCGAAAACCGCTCACATTCACGGAGCGCTTGGGGCGGACCATGGACTGTTTCATAGCAGCCATTCACGGCGCCACACCGCTCCACCACTCCCGGGGCAGCGCCGGCGACTCACCCGGGATCACCAATCCAGCCACTGGATACTCGACACTGGGATTGCCACAGCGCATCGGCCCACGTAGCTGTTCTTCCACCTCAGCTTGGCCAGGCCGTTGCCCGATCGATCGCATCTTCCACTGTCGCGGCCACATGGGGTGCGGGCAACTTCGAATGGGTGGGGATGCCATTGGTTGGATAGGGCTCTGGGGGAAATGGAGGGAGTTTAGCACGGGAGAGACCATGGGAGCTCCCAGACACGCCGGCGTTCTGTTGGGTTCTCTGCATGGTGCTGGTAGCCGCGGACGGGACCGTGTTGGGCGCGTTGATAACTAGAAATACTGTTTAACTTCTGGGCTAGCAAGAGGAGTACGGTTCCTGACCGCTATTTATGGCTCACTAAGTACCAGATGTCCGCCTTCTCCACCATCGTCGTCCCTCCCCACTACCGTCAGACCCGGCCTCGTACATGTCGGTCGCTGCTACCTAGGCGGAGGGGCTAGAATAGAGAGTATATCATGTGCACCGGCGACATGTTTGGAGGATCGGCCACCGCGCTGATACCCATTGGGCTGGCGGAAACCGGGGAGTGCCGTACTCTCCTCCGGGCTGCGCCTATTACTATTGGCTCTCGCGAGCGGTTTGTACAAATGGACGTGCTATTATTCGTGGCAGCCACTTCACCACGGCGGGGGGCGATCGCCCATAGCTAGATAAGAGTCTTACGTGACGTGGGTTTTGCATGGGAAGGGGTTGATTGTGAGTCATTCTCAGATAGGCTGCGTCGTGTGGGTTCTCAGGGATGGCTTGACAGGCCGATTAGTTGGCTGGCCGTGACTAAGGGACGGTTGATATCCGGTGCTATAAGACATAATTGTATCGGTTCGAACATGGGTGGCCGGGAGCTCGGCCCAGGCAGGCTGAGAAGCGAAAAGTTGACTCGGCGGCGTGTAGGGCGAGTGATGAAGTTTCGATTCGATTGAGTCACATGAGTGACCGTAAAAGCGACATGCGATTTATCTATATGTAGTTATACCCATCCTTGCTTTGGAACTGGCCTCCTGCGCTATTGCTGCAAGGGTGTCATCCATCGGGGCGGACTGTGGCGCGGGTGGCTGAAGTAGGCCAAGAGCTATTGTCACTGTAGTAACAACAATGGCCAGCAACAAGAGGCGATTCCGGTTCGACGCATGCTATGATCCCACCGAACAGAATTCGATAATCACGCTGATTTCAATGACAACTTCGCCGACCTTGAGGTAGCACCACGAAACCGCAGAGGAAGAACCCGGGGACTGAGCAACTGCCAAGAAGATCACGGCGCGTCTTAGAATACACATCAAACCTACTTCTTGTTCCCAGCTGCATACCATTTCAACATCCGTCGACTGAGTTTCTGGTTCCCCGACGTTGCTATGTCGTCCTTCCCTTGCCTAGCGCTGCCTGACCCCTGCCCCGCCCATACCCGCTCTGGTGGCCTGAAAAATTTTTAACAAAGGAAGGGATGCGCGCTCATGGATTCTTTAAGCGCCGATCGCTAACCTGCAACCGATCAGGCCACATATGTATGTTTCTGGTGAGAGGAATTAGGTTCTTTGGTTGATTGGAGGGATTAGTCACGCAATTCTGTGTGAGCGGGGTAGGCTCCGTATCCTTTACATAATCCTCGCCGGACAGAATCCGCCAATCATTAGGCTGCGTCAACACCCACTTTCACTGGTTTTCTGGCACCATCCGTTGTTTCGATACGGCGAGACTCTTCTTCGTTCATTCACGTAGACTGCACCAAACCTCAAGGTGCAGTTCCCGTGTTTTTGGCATCCGTTTCACCGTGCATTTTAGCGAGACGGATTTCTTCCTGGATCCATGGGCGCTTCGGCCAAGAAGAGGAAGATCTGGTCTTGTGAGGGACCTGTCGAACGCCCGTAGGTTGTACTTGGTTACCTGCCCACGCGTAATTCGTTCGTTCTGTTACAGCAGAGGGTGTGTACTGTTGCTTGCGAGACATAAGGACTACGTATCGCTCGAGCGCCTCTACTGCCTCAAGCCGTCTACTCGTTCTCCCAACCACCAACGTTCTCCCGACAAAAAGTGCGACGCCATAGCCTAATAAGGCTGTAAGCGAGTATGAATAAGCAAAAAAAATATCTATCAGAGCCTCCTCCGGTTGGCGACCGGCGAATGAGGATAACTATGGCCGAGGAATCTAGCCAGGTGCCATGCGCTGCAGACACAGACTTTGGAGCCGCGCCATTGGCTACTAAGGCGATCCGGGAGGGGCCGGCGGGGGAAATGGCGGGCAGGGGGGGCGAAACCTAATCCCACACACGTTGATTCACCGTAACTACTGCCTCCAAGACCGCGTTCACCTCCGTAGTTCGTATACCAGTAGGCAGTTGTGATGCACAGGCTTGGAGAGAAGGATTGATGAGTGGATGAGGGATTAGGGAGCGTACGAGAGTTCGAGCACTAGCGGTGACGGATCGTGAGGGGTCCGAACGACCAAGAATTGGTCGAGGGTTTGTGAAGCGTGTAACCGCTTGCCCGACTCTACCTCTGAAGAAGTTGCACGAATTGAATCAGCTTCAGTTGTCACTGGAGAAGACGAGGATTCTGCTGTCATTCCGGTTCGTTTAGCCACTAATTAATGTCACCACTACTACCTATTTATATTCGACTGTCGTTCGGGTAGCCAGCCATTCATCCAACCGAGCATTGGGATGGGAAATCCTCTTTCCCCTCCACCCCACTCTACAACACACCACCCACACCGAGTAATACGCCTGCCTTCGCCCCGCGGTCGGACCCACCCCTGGGAAGCTGAGAGAGCTTGCAACGTGCCACCATCGCGCGGACAGCGGACGGGAACTGGTCAAAATGTACACCGCCGTGGTCTATATTAGCTGAACATAAACAAAAATAACCCTTAGGAAGCTAAGCTTTTTGCAAGCGCTACGCTCCCCGCCTGTCTCCGCACTCGGTTAGCCAGGACACGCCGAAGTGCCTTTGGAAGCCACTCCGGGTGTGCACTTCACTCGGCCACACAATAGTGTGCATTCCCGTGTCGGGGGCATGATTCCAGACACAACGATCTCGGGAACCGATCGATGGGCTTGTAATATTGGCGAAGAGCATTCAATCGGGTATTGGGGGTTTGATGAAACTTCGTGTGAACTATGGCTGCTGTGCTTTTTTTTTGCTAATCTGCCGTCCTCGTGCCCCAAAGTGTTCTCCATAGTCCAGTCCGCCCGTTCTGCATCGCAGGTGGGACTAAATAGAATTCACCCTGTCCGTCCAATCCCTGGGCTAGGATTGACTCCGTCTGGACTGTCCTTGGGCGGGACGGACTGCAGTCAATGGCAGTCGACTGCCATGGCGCCATAAAAATACTGATATATATGTATGTATTTCCGGAACCCCCAATGAGATCCGAAGTATCTCAAGAACCAGGCCACTATCCCCCGCGGGAGTTTTGGCAGGAGTTGTACTGCTATCTTATCGAGCGTCTCCTATGGCAACAATCCAATGTGGCGCATATGCGCTGTGCCGCTGGGTCTTGGAAGGGAAATTATTTATTCCCCTAACTATATATCACGTGATATATTACATAATAATAGTTAGATACTAACTAATTAGTACCACCCATCCAATAGCTGGCCGGCCGTCCGGACCGGACTTTGGAGGACATTAGTTCCAAACAACCGTCATTTCCCAAGACACCGCGGACGTAAACCCGACGTTCTTGTCTCAGGTCCATGTAACTAGTACTACATCACACAACGTACTCGCCGGCAAGCTGTGTGGAAGGAGACGACAAAACTGGGCTGTGGAGCAAATTTTCGTTGAATTTGCCGAGCACGATGGCCTGGATGCTGGCACCGAGGATGGCGGGCGACCAGCACTACCCGCGAGACGAAACAGCAGGCTGATGTACGAGAGGCGAAGGTTTCCTCTCTAGGGGGATCGTTCGAGATCCCTGGATCCTTTTCGGGCTGACGTGTTGCCTTTGCAACAAGCGGCGAAACACCGCACAAAATGAGGCTCTGCAACCCCTCTTTAGTTATATACGCTGTGTTGAGTCATTGACTGCTATTCTCGACCGACATAATTATACATAGCGCAATAGAACTCATAATAGAACCGAATTCCTTCAAAAACGACCTTGCAGCTCTCTGCCAAGTCTTTGGAGGTAGCGACGACAAGAGCTGCGGTAATATCTGCTTACACCACCGATTACACCCTCTGACGTCTCCCCAGAGCGATTGTACGTGGCCTCCAGGAAATACTTCGGTGGACCCTACGGACCCCCGAAGTGGAAGAGTGCCAGATGATGAAACAAACTGGGCTGCAAGGTCGAAATCAAACTGCTCCGCTCGCTCCGCTCTTGAGTCGCCAAGAGCGGCAGACGCACGTCGTAACCTACCCCTGTCAGAAACAGAGCGAGGTGTGAAACACGGTAGGCTTGGTCAGCGGCACAAATACCAAGTCGGTACGCAGAGTTTTGTAGCTATCGTGTTTATCCAACGTACTCCCCATTCGAAGGGCTGATAGGTAGACAAGCTGCCACAAAGTTATTGGGTCACCAGGGATAACTATATTGTGGTTGGGACTAATTAACCGAAATGATGGACATCCGGATATGCGGTCGACAGATGATGGCTCCACGCGTTCCTTAGAACCGTCTTGGAAGACAGGCCCCCATCGAGTCGAGACCTACGGTGCTTGTTGGGGCAGAATCGCGCATCGATATCTAGTAGCGATGCGAAGATGGCAATAGCATAGAAGCGGAATTACCCAACTATCTCTATAAACTCTCCGATAGCTAGGGCATATGCATGTTCTATTAATTGTAGACATCGCCTCTACCACTTCTTTTCGTTCCGATACATGCGGTTCCACGACGTCGGCATGATCACGCATGGTCATCGTCCGCACAGTCATCCCCAAGCCCTTCGATGCCGGCCGCCTCATCCGATCTGAAAAGTATTGCTTATCACGTCTCCCCTTCTCGCTCAAAACGTTCCCGATTCCGAATCCCATCCGCTTCAATCAGACCACGGGCAACTTCACGGATAGACACCCATTCCCCCCTCCGTTAGCCTCAGTCAGTGGGAGCTCCGGGAGCGCCAGGAGTGGGAAGAGGAACGGGAGGTGGAGGCGAAGGAGCTGGGTGCTGCACGGGAATTGGGTGCCGGGGAGGAACTGCTGCTGTTCCTGTCCACGCCCTCCTTCGTGGCACCGGCGGACAAGGATTAGGGGATGGCCACGTTTCCTTTGTTACTCTCCTTTGTGATTTCGTTGGTGCACATCTTATCTTCTTAGGACAGGCCTGGGCAGAGGGCAAAAGGAGAGCTGGCAATGTGCCACCACCGCGCGGACAGCGGACGAGAAAAACGGATAAAATGTACACTGCCATAGTCTGGATAGGCTGAACGTGAGTATAATTAAACAAAAAAATCCGCCAACCTCGGTCGACCGGAAAGTCACTCGCTGTCCAGTTTTGAAACACCACCGTTTGGGGACCCGAACCATTCACCTGCGCAAGATCACCAGCCCGGCTACGGATTATATAGTCGTATGTGCTCCACTGCCCCTACTCGTTTGGTCATACAGCGCATCCCCACGCCATCCCTCGCCCCCCTGGTGGAGAATATCCCACAATCCCGAAGTTTATCGCAAACAAAAGTGTATGCCCGTTCGTCAACAGCTGGCTTATGGGTCATACGAATCATCATAGCCTACCCTGCCTCACGGCTGCTTAATCGGGTACCTACTAAGTACTTTTCGGATCCCTTGTTTTGTTTGGTATGCGAAGGGTGCCGCAACGTACTGGCTTATGGGGGCCTTCACCTCTACTAGTCAGGGCGGTGGGGGAAAATTTGTGTACATGACAGATATGGTGATTGGTGCCATTGTACTTTCATAGCCCCTACCGTCAGCTAAGTGTGTCATCCAAAAATAACCATATAACGATCACATAATGGCCACACCGCAAAAAGACTGCGTAAGGGTTTCTTGTCTAATTTACATCACTCCACTACAAATCAGAGCTGCTACAAGAGGAAAAGGCTCGGCCTGGACTCACCATGTTCACGAACGGGTCGCGGCTGGATGATGGTGCTGCCGGCTACGCGGAGGTCTGGAAGAACGGCCAATCCTGGGTGGGCATCAAAACTCACATGGGCTACAACCCGGATGTCTACGATGCTAAGTGTGCCGCCCTCGCAAGGGCGCTAGAATCGGCTTCGAGAATGCAGACTACGCTGGAGCGAGTCAAGATCTTCATGGATGCCCAAGCCGCCATTGGACGGATGACTTTGGAGGAACCGGGCCCCGACCAGCAGCACGCGATTTAGGGGAGGAAGCACATCGCCACGCTGCGAAGGGCCAGGCCGGGCATCACCATCGAGATTCGGTGGTGCCCAGCGCACAAGGGAATCTCTGGCAACAAAAAGGCCTATGAGTGGGCTAAGATTGCGGAAGAGGAGCCAGACACCCGCTGGGTGGATTGGCTGAGTTACTCGGATCGGGGGGAGGTACGCACGATGCCCCTCCCAAGGTCTCTTGCAAACCTCAAGCGGAAGATCTCTGAGAAGAAGTGGGCGGAGGCACGCCAATGGGCTGGGGGCTGGACCTCCAAGACGAAATACCGGATGCTGAAAAGCTACAGGCCAGATGGCACGGTAGCTGGGAGCACCAAGAGGCTTGCCTCGAGGTTGTGAAAGACGGGGCACTGCCTGACCAGGAAGTAACTCTACTGGACGAAGAACGGGGCCGCCCCGCAGTGCTGGTGGTGCCGATACCGGACCCAGACCCGGGACCGCCTCTTCAAGGAGTGCCCCGAGTGGAAGCCGCAGCGGAAGATCTTGTGGGCGAAGGTGCAAAAGGAGACAGGGAGATGGAAGGCCCGGTGGAAGATCCGGGACCTCCTGGCCGACGAGAGGTGCAGTCGGGTGGTACTTGACTTTCTCACTACTAAAGACGTGGGGAGGCGGGTGCCAACCCGGGAGGAGGACGCAGTGAGCGAGGTGTCATAGCCGGAGTTACAGGAATGGGAGGAGGAGCTGGGAGCGGGGGCTGAGGAGGTGCGCGATGGGGGGGAGGTACCACTGTTCCTCCACGCCTGACTTCATGGTGTCCAAAGGAGAGGAGTAAGGGGACGGACGGCGTCTCTCTTTTGTTCCTTTCCTTTGTCTTTCCTTTGTAATTTCATTGGTGCGCACCTCATTTTCCTGGGACAGGCCTGGGCGGAGGGCAAAGGGGAGCTTCCAACGTGCCGCCACCACGCGAACAGCGGACAGGAAACGGACTGTACAAAATCTCGCCATGATCTAGATAGGTCGTATGCGAGTAATGGTTAAACCAAAAAAAAAAACCCACTACAAATACAAATTTTCCTGCCGTATTGCAATCCTGTAACTCGTAAATCAGAATAACAGTGACACGATAGCGGGCAATTTCTTTTGCTATCAGCGTTCAACCAGCGAATGGTTTACTGGGCACCCAAGGTCATATGATAAGCAAGATTACTCGCTCAGTTGGTAGGTATTTCACATAGATGTTACACCATGTGCAACATTTATGCCGCCATATCATACTCTCGCATGCCAGTCATTGTCTTGGCTAGTGTCACAGCCTACTGCAGTAACGGAACAGCACCAGGGAGCGACCAGGCAGGAGGAAACGGACGAGTAGATGAAGGGCGGGCGGGCGGCGAGTGGCGAGGGGCGCAGCAAGAGGATGAGACCCGGCAGACACAACAGATGACATGGCAGAGGACAAGACAGAGGACATGACAAGAAAACAAGACAAGAGGTCACCGCAAGAGGGCGGGACACAGCAGGGGTCTCAATAGTCCGGCCGGCCCGCGGGTAGCCCGCGGAATTTTGGGACGGTCCAGTCCGGGCCGGGATTTCTGATGACCCAGTCCGGCTGGAAGGGGCCTGCGGCCGGACTGCCTTGGCCCGGGTCGGCTGGCGGGCACCCGCGGGCCAAAGCTAGTACTAGTGGTTAAAAAAAAAAATTGTCACACATGGCGGCTCCACTATCTCTTCTCCAATTAACAATTTTTTTTAGATGATCCTGTTTGCCTTACCTTCCCTGTGCTCTTCCGCGCATGTCCGATTCTCTGTTATTGGTGGCCGAACCCTCCCAGTAACAGGTTAGGTGTAGCCCGGAACCCCAATCCCACCCACAACCCAAGAAATGCTGGCCAGATTTCCCTTACAATTCCACCATCTCTTCTCCGATTAACAGAATTTTTGAATAATCTTGATAGCTTATGTTTCCGGTGCTCTTCCGGTTATGTACGATTTTCTGCCTGTTGTTGTGGTGGCGGCCGAAAGCTCTTACTAATAGGAAACCCACCCGCAACACAAGAATCCCCACCGGATTTCGCTTATAGTTCCACCATCTCTTCAACAGAATTCTTGGATGATCTCGTTCGCCTTATACTTCCAGTGCGCTGCAAGGTATGTACGATTTTATATCTGTTGTTGTGGTGGATGCCGAAAGCTTCCAGTAATGGTTTAGCCGTAGTCGAAAACCTGGAAATCCACCCGTCGTCCAAGATATCGTAAGACATTAGTGGATCATGAGATCTCCCTCGTTTTCCCGGCGCGCCGGCCGACCTGGTCCAGACCATGCCGGCGCCAAAAAAGCCGGTGAGCTCGCAGGCCGTAGACCAGCGTGGACTACGTCTCACAGACCAGACCACGCTGAGGCCAGTACTCGCCCGGCCGGACTGATGGGACCCCCGAGACCCAGAAACGCTACTGCGACGGTAGTATTGCTAGGCTAGACCGGAGACCGATTTCATACCACGTGCACTCGGTACTACAGCTGTCTGCTTGTGCTCCTTCACACCGTACCACCTGTTGTGCAAAGAAGAAAAGACAGAGAAATAGGGACGACAGCTCCTCATCAGGATATCCAGTGCCGACGCTCACCCGGCATTCTCCGACAGCCCGCATCCCTCCTCCCGCAATCCCGAGCTAAGAATACGAGCCGCAGCTGAAGAACCGCCCACAACCCAGTGCCGGTGGTACCGATGTTAGATGCAGTCGAGGAACCACCTCTTCAAGGTGTGCCCTGAGGGCGGAGGTGCTAAGGAAAGTGGGAGGATTAAACACCGTTTCACAATCCGGGACCTCCTTGCCGACGAGGTGCACATACTCGTAAGACACGGTGTTTATCTGCTGATCCTTGACGACCGCAAAGACAAAGCGCCGTGACAAGACACAGCGGCTGACAACGCCTTTACAACCCCACCAAAACTGAGAGCCGCATAGCTAGACTCGCGGACTGATATGTACGGGTTGGTGTTGTTGGTGGCGTCCGCCGCAGTCTGAAAGGGCCTACGGACGCGAAATATAACCCTAACCCCCCCCCCCCCCCGCACCCCACCACCACCGCCAAAACTGCACCCCCGCGGCAAGACCGAGAAAATCGAAGTGGGGCATCAATTACCATCATCTCAGGATAAGCAGCAAGCGACCCGCTAGGCTACGCAAGATGGTGACAAACGGAGGCAAACTCACAACGCTCAACAATTTCTCCTTGAGACGGTTGCAATATTATTCACGGCAGCCCACATGTCCACTCGAGCTGGCGGTTTTCACTATATGTGTATGGTTAGTTAGTACATCAAGTCCTGAATACTTTCCAGACCAACGATCTCAACTCTGAACGTGCCGAGTTTCAAACGCAGACTGGTTTCCCTTTCCCCAGCGGTGTATATCTCGTTGCACGGGTGCTGTGTGTTGTCATGGTGCTTTATTTCTTTCTTTTCCGTTGGGTGGGGCTTGACCCCGAAGCGCTCGCGCTGGCCGCCCCTAGTCATCAATGAATCAGTCGTGGGTTGCGGGAGGTCAAGGCGTACTATGGAAAAGCACAGATCGGATGGCTAAGCACAAATGGGCTCAGCTCAGCCCACCCTGGAGATTTCTCTCGCCGGTCAAGCATTCGGCAGGCGCATGCACTTTACGAACCCATCTTGTAACTGGCCTGGTCAGAACAGGCAGATGTGGCCGCAAAATTCTGACGACCACGTCCGATCTACACGCTGGACGGCTTGCATTCCATGGCACGGAGAAGAAGTAGGTTTTGTGTGATCGACAATGGATGCGGCTCGCACGCAAATATTTCCTCTGGATTGTCCGTTCCTATTGGCTACTGCGACCAGCCATTGGCCATGTGCATCCGGTAACTAACCGCAGTCGCACGCTCCCAAAGTTTTAGTTATCTAGGCACCAAAGCAATAAGGAGAGATAGTCTAAGTAGGAAAAATCGAGCAAACACGGCAGCTAAGTCGGACAGGGGGGCGCGCTGGTGGCCAGGTGTCTGCCATATGTACCACGCTCGTACCCTCCCTCACGCTGTTCTTCCGTCATACTCTTACCTTTCCTTCCCGTGTTCCTTTTGCGACTGGACGATACGCAACCTTTTTAAAATTATGCCCTTCTGAAACCTGAGACAGCAAGTGGCGAGTGCTGATGGCGGTAGCAACTACGACGACCGACACGCAGCGTTTCTTTTTGGTTTATTGATTCCTCTCATGAGACCTATCAGATCATGGCGAGGATATGTACAGTCCATTTTCTGTCCGCTGTCCGCGCAGTGGCGGCACGTTGCAAGCTCCCCTTTGCCCTCCGCCCAGGTCTGTCCCAAGAAGATGTGAGGCGCCGAGGAAATTACAAAAGAAAGGAGAGCGAGCGTGAAAGACAAAGTAAAAGACGAAAGAGGAACCGCTATCACCCCCCCCCCCCCCCCTCCCCCCCAACCTGTTCCTGCAGGCGCCGTGGAGTCGGGCGTGGGGAGGAACAGTGGAGTCCCCCCAGCACCCGGCTCCCCGGCCCCCGCTCCCTGCTCCTCCAGCCACTCCCGAACCTCCAGCTCCGACACCGCGCTCACAGCGTCATCACCCTCGGCCGGCACCCGCCTCCCCACATCCGTAGAGTAGAGGAAGCCCAGTACCGCCCGTCCACATCTCTCATCCGCCAGGAGATCCCGGATCTTCCACCGGTCTTTCCCCCTCCCAGTCTCCTTCCGTACCTCCGCGCACAGCATCTTCTGCTGGACCTTCCACTCCGGACACACCTTGAAGAGGTGCTCCCGAGTCTGGTTCGGGTACCGGCACCACCAACATTGCGGGGTGGGTCGATTTCTTCGTCCAATTGAGGTACTGCCCGGTCAAGCAGTGCCCTGTCTTGATCTGGTAGAGCCGCGAAGCGAGCCACTTGGTACCACCGGGCTTCTGGCTCTTTGGCATGCGGTACTCGCCTTGGGGGTCCGACCTCCAGCCCACTGTCGTGCTTCCACCCACTTCTTCTCGGACATCTCCCGCTTGAGGTTTACGAGAGACCTGGGGAGAGGCATAGCGCGCGCTCCCGCCCGATCCAAGTAATTCAGCCATTCCACCCCGCGGGTACCGGCACGCAGCGTGATGGGCGGTGAACACTGTGAACCCCCGAAAGACCGCAACAAAACGGTCAGGGAGCTAGAGGCCAAGACCAAGCACAAGAAAGAGCAGGCGCGCAAGCGTGAAGTAGAGTGCAAGAAGCAGGAGGCAGCCGACTGCAAGTGAAGGGGGGAGGACGATCGCAAGCGCAAGAAGGCGGGCGAACAACGGAAGAAGCGCAACCAAGAAGAGGAGCCCAGGGAGAAAAAGGAGACCGCACCCACGGAGGCCGCGAAGAAACGGCTCGAGGAGCAGGAGCGCAAGGCAAAGCTGAGGGGGGAGGAGGTTAGGCTGGCTGCGGAGCGTGAGAAACAGCTCAGAAAGGACCTGGCCGACCAGAAGCGCAAGCCTCCCGAGGAGAGATTCAAGTACGAACTCAAGGTCGAGCGTCAAAAGATCGAGAGTCAAAAGATCGAGAGTCAAAAGATCGAGAGCGAGCGCCGCGAGCGGCAGGCCAGGAAGGACGCCGAAGAACTAAAGCGCCGTACCGAAGGTGAACGCGCCGCCTTCGAGCGCGAGCTCGCAGCGACCAGCAAGCAGCTCAAGCGGAATCGAACCCATCGTGTACCCGACAAAGGAGGAATGCGATGCTGCCAAAGTCAGAGTCCAGTACAGCGCCGAGCGCCTCCACACTGCCATCTGCGGCCCTAGTGGCAGCGGTAAGTCGTCACTCATCAACGCGTTGCGCGGCCTGAAGCCGGGCGACCCGGGCGCTGCAGGCGTCGGTGTTATCGAGACGACGTTCGAAGTGACGAGGTATCCGGACCCGCGCACCGAGATGCCATACCCGCGTTTCATCTGGTTCGATGTTCCGGGTGCTGGCACCTTCGACATCCCCACGTGGTAGTATTTCAACCAGCAGGGGTTATTCATCTTTGACTTCATCGTTCTGGTCTACGATATGGTAAGGTTCTATCTAGGGACGTCTGCGCACTCCCGTCCCGCTTGCTGACCATTTGTACAGCGCTTCACGCAGATCGATGGAAACTTGCTCGAAAACTGCCAGCGCTTCAAGATCCCCTCGCTCATCGTGCGGTCGAAGGCGACGCAGCAAATGGAGAACCTGCGTGGCGACCTCGGCTGCAGTTAGCCGAGGCACGCGACAAGTACGTCACCTTGACGCGCAAGATCCTGCAGGACAATCTCGTGAAGTCGAAGCTGTACCCGCCCGGCGACCGCAACGCGCCAGGCATGTCATCGTCAGCCGCGAGTGTGTATACGACCACGTCTTCCACCTTGCGGAGCTCCGCACCAAGAAGCGCACCAAAACACGCATCCCAGAAGAGCAGAAGAAGGGCGGAAAGTTGACTGTTCAGTACGTCGATGAGGAAGACCTTCTCCGCGAACTGTTCGCCACTGCCTCCGACCGTCGCTACGTTCCCGAGATCGCCCGCTCGTCCCGCATTATGTCATCGCTCGCCCATGCGGAGGTCAATCTCAGCCTCGGATGAGCAACGGAACGCAGGTTTCTTTGGTTTTGGGAGACAATTGGTAACAGTTGGCAGGAGAAACGGCTTTTATATCTCGTTTTATACATACCTTAGCAAAAGGGTGGTTTGGGAAATAGTTATGTAGTGTTTTATTAGTTTGTTCATTACTCGCGTGCAGCCTGTTTAGCCTACGGTGAAATATGTACATACTCCATTTCCCATCCACTGTCCGCAAAAGGCCCGTTGTGGGTTCCCCCGTCCCTGCCCGTCCCGCAGAGATACAAAGCGCACCGAGGAAATAACATGGGAAATGCGGTTAAGAAGGATGAAAGAAACCACGAAGGAAATCGCTCACTTACCTCATTCCTCATAATCCTCCTCTATCGTCAACGGGGAATTGAAGTTCTCTGGGAGTGGTTCGAGACACTCCTCCACCTCTGCCCTCATTTCCTCATATTTTCGTCTCCTTTCGAGTCTACTCATAACCCTTCTCTCTCTCTCACCGCGGTTCCCATTCCGACGCCTCGCTCTGAACATCCTCCTCAGCTGGGTCCGGCACTCTCCTGCCCACCTGGGTGGTGGACGAGAATTCCAAAATCGCCTGACTGCACTTTTCGTCCGAAAATAGTTATGCAGTAACCATATAACTATGTACATATGTTACGTAACAGAGAATTTCAAAGAATTCGACAAGAATAATATCATACTCTCTCAGCAGAACTTAGGTTTCAAGATGGGTGGCCATCTTCTATAAGAAGGATTGTTCATTAAAGACTACTCACATTACCATTATTGGAAGACAGAGGTGGTGACTAGTGTTATTCTTTCATAACCTCTATCGTCGGCTAAGCGTGGCATTCAAAATTACATACCGCATAACAGCCAAACAACGGCTACAATGCAAAAACACTGCTTAAGGGTCTCCTTCCCGGTCGACCTATCTACCTACATACTCATCTATAAATACAAATATTACTGCCGTATTGCTGTCAAGTCACTCTGCTGGGGAAAAAAATTAGTTGCTATAACAGCGTTCAACCAGCGATAAATTTTACTGAGTACCAAAGGTCATATGATAAATAAGTTACTCGCTCAACCGGTATTTCGTGTGCCTACAGTACCCAGGCGAAATCCTTGTGTGGGAAGCTCAGGCATCTTCGCCGCCGACAAATCCCTCGTTGCTCGGTCAGTTTTCATCCGATTCACTCAAGTAAGGCCAAAAAATAACCCTAAAGCTCAGTAGAATCCAGCTATGTTCTCGGTAGGCAAGGCACACGAGCGGTGAGTCGCCCAAATTGAATTGAATTGTTGGATTGGGGGCAGAAGGGGAAAGGAAGCCAGAAGAGGGAGTGGAAGGACATGGCTCGAGGTGTGGGGGCTGAGAATGCCATGTAACTATTGGCTTGTCCAAAGGAGTATGATGCAAAGAAATATGTACAGTACATAGTTGGCAGTACATATTAGTATTCCTGCGATGTCTGGTGCTCGGAATGGTCGCATCGTAGTGTGTCTGTCAGCGATGCAGAAGTGGGCGTACTACATAGATATCAGTAAAAAAATTGATCCTTACCAGAGCGTCAGAGGCTAGTTATCTACCAACGCTTACGGAGGCATCGGAGGCTATGTAAATAGAACTGCTCGCGTTGCTAGACGCCTGACGCTTAGGGACCTTAAGGACGCTCAGGGCGTTCTTAGGGTTAACAAATCACTTTATCGATACTCCGCAGTGGAGGAGTAGGGGACGAACATCTTTGTCATTCCTTTGTCATTCCCCTTGTCCGAGTCCCTCGTTTCGGCTGCGACACCACTTGTAAATTTTCTTGGTGCGCATCTCTTATTCTTGGGACGGGACTGGGTGGAGGGCAAGTATGAAAAGTTCACCGGATCGTTGTCGCTGAGAGAGGGGGTTCCCAACGGGGTGAGCGAGTATTGCCCGTCCTAGAGAGAGAGTGGAGTGATAGAGACACAGAGAGAGGGAGATGAGGAGAGCGATGATGGATGCGATAAACAGTACGAGTTGAGAGTTTCGCTCGCATTCTATCTCAATGACTATTGTCTAGAAGTAAGAAAGAAAGAAAGGAAGGAAAAAAGAAGAAAGGAAAAAAGAAAGAAAGGAAGGAAAAAAGAAGGAAAGGAAAAAAGAAAGAAAGAAAGATGGTACAAAGTGCCAGGCTGTTGCACAACGCTGATTTCAGTCTGGTGCCCTTTGCTCCTGTCGAGACGGCGTTGCTCCCATTGGCGCAGCGTGCCAGAGCGGCGAGAAGTATTTCCAACACAAAGGAGAGCCTGCAACGTGCCCGCCACCGCGCGGACAGCAGGCGGGAAAAACGGACAAAATGTACGACGCCATAGTCTAGGTAGGATGTATGCGTCCTCAAACTAGGACAACCTCGTTGAACTGAAAAATGCCTACGCTAGGAAGCGGCTATAAAACTATTTAGGGGGGAATACTACTCCGCCTTTCGAGAGGAGAAGGAAGTCAAGGTAGTCCGCCAGTTGGCGTCAGCGGGGTAACAGTCATTTCCTTCCAGCGCCGGAAGACGGGACAGTTACACGTCACGCAGGCGCTTTGCGGACATGCAGAGCCGATCGTACCCCCCGCGGCGGCGAGACTGGGATCCTGAAATGCACATACGTACGACGGAAACGATCAAGATGGCAAGTCCGCAGGCGGTCACACGGGTAGTGCTTAGATGCTCACTTGAATTCCTGGATAAGTATATAGCGAGATATGAAAACCGTTTTCTCCTGCCAACCGCTACCAATTGTCTCCCAAAGACTAAAGAAACCTCCATCCCGTTTCTCATCCAGGGCTAAGTTTGATCGCCGCATGGGCAAGCGACGACATAATGCGGGAAGAGCGGACGCTCTCGGGAGCGTAGCGACGGTCGTAGGCAGTGGCGAGCGGGTCGTGGACAAGGTCCTCGTCGATGTACTGAGCAGTCAACTTTCCGCCCTTCCTCTGGTCCTCCGGGATGGGTTTTTTGTGGCGCTTCTCGGTGCGGAGCTCCTCGAGGTGAACGACATGGTCGTAGACGCACTCGCGGCTGACGGTGTAGACACGAGGCGCGTTGCGTCGCTGGGTGCGCACAGCTTCGACTTCACGAGATTGTCTTGCGCGTCAAGGTGACGTGCTTGTCGCGTACCTCGGCTAAACTGCAGCCGAGGTCGCCACGCAGGTTCTCGATTTGCTGCGTCGCCTTCGACCGCACGATGAGCGAGGGGATCTTGAAGCGCTGGCAGTTTTCGAGCACGTTCGCATCGATCTGCGTGAAGCGCTGCACAGTTGGTCAGCAAGCGGGACGGGAGTGCGCAGACGTCCCTAGATAGAACCTTACCATATCGTAGACCAGAACGATGAAGTCAAAGATGAATAACCCCTGCTGGTTGAAATACTGCCACGTGGGGATGTCG
>Ga0307516_10002421_pt1 | contig 24953 bp, 23 predicted proteins | sample 19_EM_MG_FD_203310 | JGI IMG/M metagenome (GOLD analysis project Ga0307516, IMG submission 203310) | Populus trichocarpa ectomycorrhiza microbial communities from riparian zone in the Pacific Northwest, United States - 19_EM | ecosystem: Host-associated > Plants > Roots > Unclassified | place...
GTCACCGAGAACCCTGAGCGATGGGACTGCGCGGACATTAAGCCTCCGAGCGGTGGTTGATGATTCCGATTGACCGGAGCGGCAAGGGTGCGCCTACGAGGGGCAGATACGGAAGGGGAAAACAAACCCGAGAAGGACGAGCACGGGACGGCCTCTTCTGACTGTTTGTCGTCGTGGTCTTCAAACTCCAGGGAGCCCGTCGGCATCGAGGTGAATGAGAGTACGGAGTATATTCCAGGGGAAACGGAGCGGGATGGGGAGGGCAACGATACGGGGCGCGCATGCGGGGTAGGAATCGGAGCTTGTGCCTGCGTTCCCCGTGTTGGGGAGAATTCAACGGCAGAGGTAGGCCGAGATCTATTGGGGCGGATGGCAGTGTAGTACGGACGGTTTGGGTGGCCTAGCCGGATGACGTCATTCGCAGGCTGCGAGTTCGATCGTTCATGAGTAGGACGATCTGGTAGGCGGTTGGGAGCGGAAACGATGGGATGGGTATCATGATCAATGTATGCGGCTGCTTGTGCAGACTTGAGGATAGGAGATTTGGGAGGGGAATTCGGACTGGACATGACCGCGGGTTGTGCCATTCCTGTGGTCGAAAGAAGAGCAGTAAACCTCTTCTTTCGCCGCAGTGTCTTCGCCGAGACGGGTATTTGAGGAACAAGGCTTGGTATGACGACGCTCGGCTTCGCGATCTCGTAAGCGCCGTGTGGGGATTTCAAGTCGATTATCAAATGCGGAGGGCGAAGCGACATCGTCTTCAAATCTCGGAGCGCATTTGAGGGGTTGTCAGCGTCTTTGGATAGACACTCGTATGGCTCATCTGGAGACAAAGGAGGCAAGTGAACCTTCGTTTCTCGCGACTTGTCAAGAGTCGGAGTTGACGAGCTCTGAAGGTGATATTAGTAGTAGTAAACTTGTGCCTGAAGAATCGCGTACCGGAAGCGTTGCTTTGTCGCCGCTGTGCAAGAGATCTGGAAGAAGGGTTTTGTGAGGGGAGGATATCTTGTGATGGGCCCCGCGGCAGATTGGCGTTATATTTCCCTGTGTCCAATACACTCTTGAAGGCGCAGTGGCTCTACGAACGCGCGGCGTAGAGGTTTCGAATTCCTGATGGGCTTCCTTGGACGTCCAACAACACCAGAGACAAAGGGGGATTAGCGTGTTTATAAAGCCGCATTGTCGGCAGAGGAATAGAGGTCGATTAGCTGGGGTTAACTGAAGGACTGGAAGAGAAGTCGACTTGGGTAAGTGCTGAGAAGATCGTTCACTATCGATTTCTGACAGATGTTGCTAGAGCCACTCACTGGTTTGTTTAGCTTCCAGTCTCTACGATAGATGCGTTGTGGATCTGTGGATTGAATGGGGTGTCCGAGTAGTGTGGCATGCATGTCTTCTGAGTCGTCGCACTGGCCGTCGTCGGCACGAAAGTGTCATTCAATCGTGAGGTCGTACAAGTCGTAAGACAGAGGAGGACACGGGGTAGTTGGGAGTGGCCCGCAGTGAGTTTGGGAGAATCAATTGCAACGGTGCTCCTAGGCACGTTGGATGCCTCGCTGAAGGCCACTACGCCATATCGGTGACGATCTTTTTGGCACGAGGAAAGTGACCAATTAATGGGTGGCTATGCTGCCCAGAGTCATGACTCGACGGCAGAAGTAAAACCATCATCAATATTTCTTACTGAACGTTTCCAGAAGCTTGTACTTAACCAATTTCATGCAATAAAGAACGACTTCAAAGCGATTAGGACATAAGCGGTTGCGAAAAGCAAAAAGTACCAGAAAGAATGCCGTAAATACGCAAGCTTGTCGGAGGATTCCGGGTGGACCGGGAAAACCAAACACCAATGACCCTTTCAACCCCGCCCCAACCGCAAGCCAGAGAAACGCTTCTTCGTCTTGGCAGGCAAGGGATCTTTATCTTCTCCAGTATCCATCGACCTGGGTAAAGAGGCTACAGAGGCAGACGGGTCCTCACGCCCTCCGCGCGGCCGAGAGAAGATTCCATTTCCGCTGAACTTCTCAGCCGACAGGGCTTCGGGTATAGCAAACAAGCCGCCCAAGTGACGTTGAGAGGTGGCTCTCTGGAGCTCTCGGGGCAAGGTCGAGGTCGACTTGTTCGACTTCTTGGGCGAGGAAAAGGGAGACATGAGGGAAGGCATGGTGGGTAAAGAGTTACGATCCGATTGTTTATCGACCCTGAATAAGGGGAAGGGAACAAATCGTGATGGAGGTCGAGCGGGTGATTGTGGAGCAGGGGATGCAGAGAATAAGGGTTGCAGAACTTCATAATTCGAGTCGAACCTGGAGAAGAGATCAAGGGCGTAATCTGGTATTTGTACTTCGATATCCTCGCTGCTGATGGCTACGGAGTGATGAGCCTGAGGGCGATAGATTATGGCAGTCCCGTCATAGTCAATATACGACTCCTCAGGAGAGGAGGGATTGGAAGGATCGAAAACTTCAGGTATGAAGGCAGTTGTAGGCGTGGGAGGCATCCATGAATGGGGGTGTGTGGACTGGGAAGTTGTGGCGAAAGATCGTGCAGAAAGGGAGGACGCGTCTCCTGTAAGATCCAGATCTTCTGACATGTTACGAGAAGGAAGAGGAGGTACTTGATCAGATGCTCCCGCGTTCTTCGAGTCTCTGATGAGTTGTGATTCGCGTTCCCTTCTATCCAGTGAACGAGAGCGGAGATGGCGTTTAATGGGATCAAAGGACGCGTTTGTGGGTGGCACAGTACGCAGGTGCAACGAAGATACTCTGTTAAGAGTTCTTTTCCTCAAGGCACGCTCGGGAAATACAAGAGGGGATTTGCTGACAGAGACGGGTGGAGGGGGCTGGAGAAACTTGACGAGATTCAAGTGTATTCTCCGTTGCTTCGTTATTCCAGGCTCGTGCGAGGCTGGAGCGCCAAAAATACTTGACTGATCCTGTGGGTGGTCAAGGAGGCTTTGTAGCTGCTTCAAAGCGGCCTTGGTATCAAGGTCGACCGCTTGTTGCCGTCTCTCCTCCATCCAACGCTCCTGTTTCAGCTGTTCGTAGTCTTTAGGGTCCATGCTACGATCGGCCAACATGCTCCGCAGCTTGTCTGCACGGTCGCGCGAGTCTTGGGCATGTGCCCTCAGCATGGCGGTGGCTTTCTCCAAGGTGCGTATCTGGAGCTCCCGAGGCGATCGTTCAGAGTTGCATTGCTGCAACCTCGAGGCAAGGTTCTCCTCCGCTATTGAGTAGCGTTGGAGCCTGTGCATGGTTATGGAAGTTTGGGAATGGAGTAGCATGGAATTCGTGCAAATAGGGATAACTGGAGGTGGGTCTGCAGGCGTGACGTTTATTTCAGGTGGACTACTGAGGTTTTAGACAACTTTTAGGTCTGGGTTGAAATGGGACCACTTACCCGGACGTAGTTGGGGCATTCTGTGTCGACATCACTGCTACTGGAGAGTTGGTGCGTTCCTTAGGTAACCAATTACCTCTGAGTGGCGTTATTGGGTCAGAGGAAGGGCTATTCATACCTGGAATACTCTGGGTTTATTCCAGATGCCCACCATAAAGGAAGAGTTCATCGAGCCAAAAGGGTTCTTTGATGACTGCCCCACTTTACTGCCTGGGTGTGGTCCGTGTGAGGCCATCTCCATCTTCTAGACCACGACAACTCGGCGACCTAGACCCGCACCTGGGAGTTGAGCTGGCGTCGGCGGCTGATTTCCGTCAGAGTCCAACCATGTACGTTGTCCAAGCGGCCCGAATTGGCCATGTCCGAAGGGGCGGAAGCTGCAAGACAACAACCACAAATCATGACCGGAAGCTTTTCGGCGCATACGTACTTACTACGTTGGTCACTTACTGAGGGCGATTCAACAACAGACTGTCATGCAAGCTATTCTCCTTCCTTCCAACGCTCTACATCTTGTCACATTTTTCATACCTTCATCTATTCATTTTCCTCAACACATTTCGTCCAGACGCAACGGAAGAAATCGCCACGAACCCTAGATTGAATGCCTGGACATGTCACCGTTGACCAGTAGAAGCCGAGGAGGATTCTCCAAGATCTAGAGTTTTGACTTGCTCACCCGGATTTTGGTGCTGACCAGTCTGGAGATTGATTTCACACCCCGGTCCGAGCCTTACTCTCACAGATGATATCAACCATGAATTCATAATGGCTTCTGGACGGTCGTGAGAGGAAAGAATCAAAACTTCAAGGCCGGTCCGGATGCTACAGAGTCATTCGCTTCCTCGGTTCCTATTCTTTCTTCAGGCATTATGAAAATTCAACACGTCGCTCATTTTTTTCCAGGGTCTTGGAATAGCCGGTCGATTCTTGCAAGGAACCGGGCGTACAAGGAGATGAAGGTCGTATCTTGTCTTTCGAATGCGAGCTGGAACTGAATACGCGCATATATATAGGCGCATCCCGCCGATGGTTTTGCCCTATGCCTATCCAACAGCTTATGGTCGACTTTCTATCTCCCAAGCCGACTCCTACTCTCGTGCCGCCTCTTCTCCATGTCAATTATCATGCACGAAGAACAAGTCTGCGCCTTTCGTAAGACTTGCAGCTCTAAATGTTCTCATTATTGCTGACTTACATGTTTAGATTAACTTGTTGACGAATCCAGGGTTTATTCCAAGATTTCAAATCGCGAATACAGCGAACTCTTCTGATGGAACGCACCTGAGAACAGAAAAATAAAACCTTGGGAGAAGTCGAATGATGACACTGACAGCACAACGGGCGCCACTATCTGACATTCCTGATATGACCGACCCTCCTTCAGAGCTTAATACGTCTCGGATATGATCTATCGAAGTCAGGCGCTAGACATGAGCGCTTGTTTAGCTCTCGCCATGACGCTCACAAGCTCAAATTCAGCTCCAACCTGGGTCTAAGGGTGAGTTGATCTTTGATTATCATTATTATTCCATTCTCTTACCCTGGTCTGGCAGTGGATGATACAGATACCTCATGCTCGAAGTGGCGCACGCTGAAGATCTATTTAAAGCACAGCAAGGCCCTTGGAATGTTACATGTACAAATAGAAATTGCAAATCACCTGCAGTAAACCACATGCTAACGACCATGGCAGAATCCCCCGGAGCAGCAGGTGCTTCTGCTGAAGAAGACCTGGACAACGATTTTGCTGGCGATGAAGATGATGATGAATTATTTTCGGAACCAGCATCTCTCCACCTTCCCAATCCATGGATTGACAACCCAAATCCTCAGTCAAAGAGCCACCCAGGGATCGGAAGAAGGCTGAGGAAGTTTCAAAACCGTCGACGTCGCATGCACAGGAGAGGGGAAACATGGCCTTACCGGCTCTATGCCGATGAGCCGTCGCATATCTTGTTTTTCGAGTTCCGTGGCTACGGCCCGCCACCCGACGATGTTGGGAACCCCGGCGACATCTACATCGACCTTACGCCCCATCCACGTCCCCTTTTATATGTTTGTCACGGAGAAAAGGATTGGAAATGTGTCAATTGGTCGTCGAATCCCAACATTGTCGAGTTTAACATACACGTGCATCCACTCCTGAAAGGGCGCTATCTCTGGGGCACGGCTTCGAGCGGCTTTATGTGGTTCACGCCGGCTACGATCCGCTATGAAGATCTTTACCGGTACACGGACGCCGTCGATTATGACGGAATGATTGCGAAGGCGATGAAGTGGGATTTTGAAGACGACCCCAGGGGTCCGGACAATGCGAGGAGGAGGGAGGCGGAGGAGTCACGGCGCAGGGCCTTGCAAGACGAATGGCTGGACCAACATAAGGGATGGGCCATGAGTCCGGAGGAGATGCGGAGGGAAGAGGAACGAAAGAAGGAAAAGGAACGATATGCGGAGGAATCTCGTATATGGAGGGAGAAAAAGATACTTCGGGACAAGGACAGGCCACGCCACGACGGTATTATCGAAGGACAACGCCTTGCTTCTCCTGTCGTTGGGCACTTGGAAGCAAACTTGGAGCCGGTTCCCGCTGAAGACTTGAGTCATCTCCCCAAACCTGCTGGGCGGACAGGTCCGCGCAAACGACATTCCCGCTCACCTGCCCGTGGTGACTCTGTCGAAGAAGGATGCACCCACACTCGTCAGCCTTCAATCAAGAAACCACGGCTAGAGACGTTCTCTCCCGAGTCACACCAAAGCTATCCCGGATCCATTCGGCCTGCCCCACCCGAATCTGAACGGACTAACAACAGTCCCCTCCCAAAAACTCCCCTTGTGAGAGGAACCCTGCATACGGGGAATGTCACTCAGCACATACCTGGACCTCCCACTCGTCAGGCACCCCCGCGGTCGACTCCAATCCTCGCTCCGTCTTTGAAGCGCAAGCGCCATAGTTCCCATGGTCTTTCTGAGGGTGGTTTCCAAGGCAATGACGAGGGTGCTGGCGAATCATCGTCGCCCAAAAAGAAGCCAATCGAGGGAATACTTTCCACATTGAAGTTCAAAAAGTTGGCAAAGCCCCAGGAGAATGTTGGGCCCAAATCAGCCCCTCCTCGTTTGTCGCAAAGTGTTACGACACCCACCCTGTCCGCATCTCCCGTCTTGGTTCGGCGTGCACCCCCGCTGCCCTTGCAGCTGGGCTCATCGCTACACCCGTCCGTGGGCACTCAGAAGCGCAAACGCCCAATTGCGCGAGAAGATCACGGCTCCTTCAATGGTGGCAATCAGAGTGCCCGCGAATCGTTATTGCCCCAGAAGAAGCCAAAACAGGAAGTACGTTTGATCCCGAGGTTCACCAGGTCGGTGAAGCCGCGGACTGGCTTCCGTGGTGTGGACGAGCTAGCCAAACAATCATCATTGCTCAAAGAGCAGCCAAGACCACCTGCCCCTCCCAGATTTAGCCGTACAGCTGAAGAGCCTAGTGCTGACGATCACCAGGTCAATGAGACGCGGTTTACTAAGTTGGCGGAATCCGGCGGAGGGGGTGGCAATTCCAGCTTCAAGCCCACAATTACACAGAGGAAGATCAGTCCAGAGGGAAAATCTGGCAGTGGAAGTTTTGACAGCCGAGAAACGAAGAATGCAGGATTAAGCGATGAAGGCGGTACTAGGGACGAAAGCGAGAGATTGCCGGGGCAAAATGACGAGGGAGAAAGCAGAACGGAACAAGTACAGCATGTCATTGTGGGGGCGCCTGCCAATAGAGATTATGACGACCAGGAAGGAGAGAATGTAGGACTAGGCATGTGCTGTGAAACCCCATGTTCGCCAGTGGGAAATTACGAGGAAGAAACCGAGGCGGAGGCAATGGTGCAAGATGATGCGAACCAAGCTACAGGGAAAAGTCATGCCGACGCAGACAGAGAAACCCCAGGTGTGACTGGAGGAGGCTGGACGTCCGGTGAAAGCCATAGTTGGCTAGAGGGGAGGCAGAAAGAAGAAAGCGAGACGGAGGAAGTCATACAGGACGAGGACGAAGAACCTGTCGATGAAATTTATGAAGGCCCAGACACCGACAACGGAGAACCAGATGCAAGGAGGGCATGGGACGAAACCCGAAGTTTGTCAGAAGAAAGTCATGACGAAATCGAGACGGACGACGTACTAAACGACAGTGTGAACGAGAATGGTAGAATTCTTGCCGACCGAGAAAGGGAGAATGTGGGACTCTCTGAGGGAAGCTGGCCATCGGACGGTATTCAACGTTTGCTAGAGACAAGTCACGGCGGAGAAATCGAGACTGGTGATTTGGTAAATGAAAACTTGGTGGAGAATCGTCAAGCCGTCCATGGCACACGGGTTGAAGGAGAAAGAGTGAAGAGTGAATTTGCTGGCGGGGACGATCGTCTGCAGCTGTCTCCAATTCGAAATCTCTCAGAGGAAACGATCAGCAAAGAAGACGAACTTGAACCTGAAGATCCAGATATACAATCCGAACAGGCTGCTGCACCGGCACCATCTGTGAAATTTCAAGGTACCACTTCTGCATCTCAGTCCCAGCAAGACCCAGGAGGGATAACCGATGTCGAGGCCATACGAGAAATAATCCAGAAAGCTGCGGATGGTACGAATGCCAATTATATCTCAAAATTCCTTGATTCCTTACCTTTGTCATCCTCCACAGTTCACAGATTCCTTTCTGGGATGCACAATCTCTCGGCAGACCGTCAAACCTGGAAAGAACGCGCCAAACAATGTGAAACTTCTTCCGATCTTCTCGGACTCTCACATTGATTTCGCTGATAGTGTCCCGCGAGTTTAAGGAAATGCAAGAAGCTCATCGGGCAGCAGAAAGTGAGCTTGAACCCTGTGAGCGTCGATGACTCGACTCCTTCTTCAGATATTTAACCCCGAGACAGTACACTTGGCCCTCGACAGGGCACAGATTGAACTGCACGATATAGTGGCACAGATAAGGTCGCTGGAAGATCTAGGTGAGTTAACGTTGATTGTATTGCGTATACTCACATGTCATGGAATGTTTCAGTGGACGCTCAGCAGGAGAAGGAAGCACAAGGTCTCGAGAATTACAGAGAGCTTCAACGACTTCATGAGGAGGCCGAATCTCAGCATTCGCAGACAAAACGAGACCTAGCATTGGAACGGGCCAGAGGTGAGCAGCGCTTTGTCCGCCTTCGTCAATACTCAAGCTCGAGGCCAAGCACGCGGGCACCGTGAAGAGGTTAAGGATCGTAAGGGTGTCAGCTCTATCTCGTAATACTATGCTAAGCTTTTAATAGTACACTCCACCCTCGAAAATGCGTACACCGAGCTGTACGAGGTGCTGGACGAGCGGTGGTCATTGGAACAATCCTGTGAGTAGATATCCTGTGCTGATGGAGTGCACTCGTCTCAAGACTTTCTAGTGCAATCCCAGAAAGACAAAGAAGCCCAAAATCTCAAACTTTCCAAAGATCTTCAGCAAAAATATCAGCAGCTTGAAGCTCAGCATTCACAGGCTGTGCGACAGCTGGCACTGGAACGCGGGGAGGGTAAGGAGCATATCATTTAGCCTTTAATCAGCGCTCAAGGATACGACTGAAGTCTCTGCCAAACTCGAAAAACATTCACTGCTCCTACGAGATCTGATGGAACAACGAGACCTTGGTGAATCAATTCCAAACCGCCTCTATATCCAATCACTCACGTCGCCATATTCATTTCGAAGCCCGTGCTGAGGTAGACGACCATAAAAACAAAGAAACGCGACACCTGGAAGATCTCAAGAATATGAAAACTCAACTTGAGAGGGGTAAGACATCCCTCTGGATATATGGATCGATTTTACATATATGGTCTCTGCTTTTGAAGCCCTGGTAGACAAAGCCAAGAGTGATGAAGCACAGGCAGCGGCTGAACGTAAACTGACCTTAATTAAAGAAGCATTCAGCGCATGAGTGTTGTTGGGGAGCGGAATTTCAAGCATTGAAGCCGGCGATTTATGTACGTGTACCAATAGTTTTCAATAGCATCAGCATATCTATCTAAAATTCGTACCGCTGGCCGGACAGAACTTCAAGAAACCATCGACGCTCCGTTGTTCAAAGTCTTTGGCTGTGTTACTTAAATGGATTTGGTGCCGCCCCTGAGACGTTCTGATATTCTCAAACCTGGTGGTCTATTTCCTATTAAGCCAGTCTGTCACAGTAGAGGCTCAGATATGTGATTTGTAGGTGGCGTGGCTCGTCCATCGTTCGCCCTTCATGGGAGCTTGGGAACTTGGGTTTGGTATGATCAGACTCGACGGAATTCGAACGGCCACTTGAGATCTCCGATCCAACAATGATGGTCCTGCTGTACAACGGCCAAAGCGCGTGCGGACAAAGCCAAGCCTTTCTTTGTTAACTGAGCGTGACATCATTAGTTCCTGGGTCAGTACCGTCTTCTAAGTTCGGGTACGCAACTTATTAGGTTTGCGTACCTCCAGATACGAACTACAATACGCCATCAATATCACAAATTTCTAGCTAGAATCATTCTGGTTCACAACAATGACCCAGGTGGAAAAAAAAACACGGCCATCTACAAAGTGGACGCTTTGGGGCAGCTTCGCTGGTCAAAGCCTGCAGCCCGCCTAGTATTTATTCACCATTCATGCTGCAAGGGATGTCTCAATCCCAGCACATTCCACATCACCTCTCTCTAGCGAGATGTCCTTCTCATTCTCATTTTCATTCACGTTCGGCGCCGATGAAAATATGCTCGACGAGTCCGAATGGCCTGCACCCAATGTCCGCTCGCAGGCCCTTACATTTCAGCCATCCCTCTCTTCCGTCGCTTCTCTCAGCATCGAGGACCTTCACAAGGAGATTCACAAGGTTGTAGCCGAGACCCCGATGAGCCCAATCAGGGAAGACGTGGAGGAAGCCGAAGATCTGTTTGACAACCCCTTCATTCCCTATACTCCTGTCCCTTTCCTTGACGGTGAAATCGATGTCAAACTCGCCTCGAATGAAACCGATCCAATCAAACTCGCATGGAAGATAGCCAAGTGGCAGCAGCAGCCATCTAAATCTGACGTATCTAAAACCCCATATGTCTGGCCCCCAATGGCTGAGGGCCATGTTGAGCCTATGCACAGATTGGTATATCCCACGATGGACGAGTTTTTAGATGCCCGCGATGCTCAGTCCGATTGCGACTCTTGCGGCTCTTACGACACTCCAGATTCGGCCTCCACCGTCGCTACCACGCCGTCGCCAAGAACTATCGCTCCACTTCCTAAATACTCTTCATCTTCGCGAAGCACTCCCTCACCTCCCTCGTCTCCAGCCCGAGCACGTTCTGTTGAAGACGGCGATTATATACCCGCATGCACCCCCAAGAAGCGCAAAGCCAAACAACTCATGGAGAAGCCTGCTTCAAAGAAGGTCGTCTTGGAGACCAAGGCACTTCTCAGGGCTCCCGAGCGTCTCCCCGCCACCTGCTCGAAGACCGTTATCACTCGCATAGTCTCGCGCACGGCTGAAGGTTCCCATGCAGCCGACAAGAATGAGGGACCCAAGGCTCCTCCGGCATCGGCGAACACATGGATTCATTGTCCTTTTAGCGATTGCTCCCATAAATGTCGTGCTCCGGGTGACATGCAACGTCATCTCCAGAGCGCCAGGCATCAGAAGCCGTCCATCCTCTGTCCCCGGGGCTGTGGGGATATCTTTACGAGGATTGACGCCGCCAAGAGGCATGCAAGCGGCAAGCGCTGCAAGGCGAGACGTTGAATCTCTATTGCGATGTAAGATGGATTATGTATGACCTCCCTTACGCTCCTTTCAACTTCGATATGTCCACCGACATTCCTTCTCATGTGCAGGAACCTTCTGGATGATAATATTACCTACATTACCTGGAGCTGGTCTCATTAGATACATGATATATTTACTTGCAGGCATTTATTCCGTCTTTAATCGTCCTGTCCTTACTAAAACTCGATAATTCTATTGTCTGCTGCATCATTTAATGTTGAGTACCTGCTTTCCAAATCACTTCCCAGATCTATTGCCGGATAAGTCCAGTCAGGAATAGTATACGCAGACGAAAATTTTGTTGTTTAGCAGGAGGCAATTTACAGCTCAACGAAACGCAAGCTCGGGATCTTCTACAAGATGCCGGGGGATAGTTTTGCCATCGCCGTCGGCAGGACTGCCTGCCTCTGGACCTCCGGCGGAACCTGAAAGGATCATGATTGAAATATGGCGCGATATGCAGGCGCGGAATGAAGTACTCAGAAGTCCTTTCCTTGACCAAGCAGAGCAATGAGGGGACAGTTTCGTAATACAGAGACTTTGCACATCTAGACTTGGATAAACTTGACAAACCTCGGCGTACTACCATCAGGTTGATTTCAGGAAGGGGGGGAATAATGGTCAACAAAGTCAAGAAGTGCCGGCCAACGCGATCCACTAGCGTGAGTCCGAGTCCGGACGTCCAAGGAAGTAATAATACGAGAGTAGGATAGTACCACCAGTGTACGGAAGACTGGAGATCCAAGCTTGCTGTGGACCCGTGCACGTGGCGCAATACACATTGGCGCTGTACGTGACTCGGATGACATACTACTGGGCAATAGTCCCGGAAAATTCCAGAGACAAAGAAGCCGCATCACGTACAAAGCTTTTCGGAGGTGTCCGGGATGTGTCAGATTTAATGTCGGTGCCGGGTTTTGCTAAAGCACGCACCGGCTCCACTCATCTTTTTCTTTTTCAGCCCAGACACCCCACATGTACAGCCCCTAATGCCAAGATAGGATAATCTCTCAAATTTGGGTCGACCTCGAACCAACTATCATGCTGACGCCTCACTTGAACTCTTTGTGGGACTCACTCCAGGCAATGATCAAGAATCTCATAACCCGACAAAAACAAGCCGTAGAGCGCAAAGTGCTCATTCGAAAGGTACAAGACGATCTAACGCCCAGCACGTCCATCGAACGACCATCAGCGGTTCCTGAAGCCAGTTCTCCCCCTGCGGCTCTCATAGTGGACCTTACGAACGAGATCAGAATCACAGATCTCCACGCCGTAGCCCATGGACGGTTTGCAGATATTCATCGCGGAGAGTGGGCGCAAGCAGTGGAGGTTGGAAAAACTACTCAGGTCTGCAACGTTTTTCCGGCCCCCTGCTTCGACCCTTGCTTGATCTTCCACAGGTCGCTGTCAAACTTCTCCGCATGTGGCACGTATTCGCCAGGCAGGACGCCTCCGGACGTATAAAAAAAGTATTTTTCAGACATTCATGCTACATACCTTAGTCGCACTGACTTAAAGCGGCATTTGTGAACATAGCGTCTGAATAGAGAAGTCTACGTGTGGAACCGCCTCCATCACCCGAATATTGCCAAGTTTTATGGCGTTTCGTTCCAGCTTGGTGGTCGCCCTGCACTGGTAATGCGGTGGTATGAAAATGGCGCCGCACCGAACTATCTGTCATCTCAACCGAATGAACGACGTCTAGAAATTGTCAGTCTGCGTTAATTGTATTTTATTTCTACTTCATTGTACCTCACGTACTTAAAGGTCAAGGATGTCTGTCGAGGTTTGAAATATTTGCACACATTACAGTTGCCCATCGTCCACGGCGATCTGAAAGGCGTATGAGCCTCTTCTTCTTCGCACAACTGATGTTTCACTCATACTATCATGATCTTGTGCAGAATAACGTCCTCGTAGACGATGACGGACGCGGACTCTTGACTGACTTTGGCCTTTCGAAAGTCATCGAGGAATTGGCCTCTCCATCGGGAAATATGACTACCGAGTCAATGCACGGCGGGACAATCCGATGGCAAGGCCCAGAGCTAATGTTCGATCCTGAAGAGGACGAAGGTGTGATCTCCTCCGTACCGCCAATTGCATCGCCGGCGTCAGATGTCTGGTCATTCGCCTGTACAGCATATGAGGTAAACTCCACTCCTTATCTTTATGCCGCCCACCCCCACAGCATGTACTACAGCTTCTGACCGGACGCATTCCTTACGAACATTACCGACGTGTCGATTGGAGGGTGATACAGGACGTCATGCAGGGTATATCGCCTGTGCGCCAAGATGATAGTGTGATCCACAACTCGAGGGCTCTCTCCACTTTGTTGGAAAACTGCTGGGCCCGTGAGCCGCCATCGCGGCCGGATATGGAAATGGTGGAGAAGGAGCTTGATGTTATGAGTTTGGTATGGTAGGGCGAGATATCTTGGACTCCGTCTTTCCCCTCGAATTGTAGGACTCCGAGTTCGGTCTTTAGTATTTACACTAACTCCACGTTCATGCACGTTCAGCGACTTGTCGATACCATTGAGTTTAATCGTCCCATCCTTGTCCATCCTGTCCTGATTCCCTGGAGAATTATGATACCTGCGACGCAGTTAAGGTCGAGGCTCAACTCGGCTCTCAAGGTCAACTTTATCGGGCCGGACAGGAGTCATATCTCCACAGGTGCGCATTTCATGGTCACCTCTTACTCAATAAACACAGGGTTCGAATAGGCAGAATGTGAAGCACCGGGATATGTTGTCTTTACCGTCTTAGTCCCGAAATCCTGCTGTACGTCCATTACTTGCATCATCAGATCCGCTCAAATTCGGGAAAAAGGTTAACGCCGAGAAGATTTGCAAGCTCTACAAGTCGTAGATGTTCCAGCGTGCCACTTTTGGCCGAGGGTGGCGAACTGGCCAGATGAGGCTTTGTTTCGTCTATATCGTGTGGCACTGAATATTTACTCCGAAATAAGATGACACAGCCCAAGGACGTCAGTTTCTTAGCTATCCTATATTCCGAAGAAAGGCGTTCAACAGACTGGACGTCCTTGCATTTTGGAGACTTCAGGTCCTTCGCCAGCCGCACTGGAAGAGATAGACTCAGCAGTTAAAACCTAAACGAATATGGCTGACTCAGTTTCAAAGTTCGACCTTCCCCGTAATGGATTGAGAACGTTCAGTTGATGTACGCATTCCGATCGCACTCGGTCATAGGCTGGTAGGTCATCTAGACCTTACACTGGACGCACAGAACGATATTCTACACAGAAAAAATGCAGAAGGTCGAATCCCCTGGGGTAGATGCTCGGATGGTGATTTATCACACATATAATGTGCCAGCCTGAGCTTGCTCGTATCATCGCCGCGCGATTTCCCTCTCGTTGCTGCGGATGGCGCCAGGCAATGACCGTCGTCGTCGCCCCCCGTACTCGCCGCAGTAGCGTTTATTGAATTCAAGAGCCCAGCACCATTCTGTACACTAAAGCACCATCCCGTGTATACATAACATTCTTTTTGTTCATAGCTCGATCGTTCGTGTAGCATCGGCGCGTACTACAATGAGCGCGTTGAAGGCGCGATGTTCATATGATAGATAACTTGTAGGACGAGCTATACAAACGGGTAGGGCAGGGGCCGCCGCGACATTGGTCAAGTCCCTTCGTGAGTTGCGACGGCCGACGACGACGAAAACGGAGGTGCGACATGGGTGTGACGCGTCGATATCACGATGCCCCACATGACGACTGGCGCCTGTCATTATTGTCTAACATTTGCTCGAAGCGTGTCTACCCGTTCGTCCACCAGACGTCCACCCCAGCCGATTTTGCATCTTTCTGAGAAAGGCGCAAATTATGAAAATCTTTCTAACTAATTTACTTGACATATTGCATAGATATTTCCTTCAATTCTCTAAAGGTTTTTTTTTTCAAAAGAAGATGTGGGGAAAGTCTTGGAAACAATCGAAATACCTTCTTTCCAAGTCATTTTCTAGACCCAACACGGAATAAGTCTGGTCAGAGAAAAGGTGGCATACGTATGCGTAGGCTGAGAAAATATTGAATTGCTCGGTATGTTATGCACATCACATCGCCGTTCATCGGCATGATGCGCGTTGCGCCACAGCGGACCTGCACACAGGACAAACAGTCAAACACCTCATCACCAACAGATCCATCGTTCCCAACTTCCTATATATGGCACCATCGATGTCATATTCCGTCCAAACCGTGACATTATACTTACTACAAGTCCGAGTATTACATATTCCCTTCCTGAGATCTGCCGCCCACGAATCGACGACGAGAGTAAGCTGAGGTTCGCCGAGTCTAGATCATGGTGTACAAAGTCCTTGCATTACGAAACTGTCCCCTCATTTCTCTCCTTAGTCAAGGAAAGGACTTCTGCCTTGAGTGCTTCAATCTGCGCCTGCATATCGCGCCGCCATATTTCAATCCTGTCAGGTTCCGGAGGTCCAGAGGGAGGCAGTCCTGCTGACAGCGATGGCGAAACCATCCTCCGGGATCTCGTTGAAGATCCCGAGCTTGCATTCCGCTGAGCTGTAAATTCCCTCCTGCTATCAGCTCGACAATGCAGTCTGAAACGCTGCCACTCACCCTTGCTCCTACTTTTTTTTGCCGCAGGCGTTCGTGAGCGGGATCTAGAACGGGACCGGGATCTGGACCGAGAACGTGTTGACCAAGAACTCTCTGACTCCACCAGGTCCTTCCGCTCCCTGACAGCTCTCTTGTAGGCTCTCATCTGCTGGGTCACACTGCACCTCCGTCTCGCGCGATTGCAGGGGACGCAGGCGCTGAGAGTATCGAGCTTCTTGGTACATTCAATGTCCCGCCACATACAGGCAAGACATTCTACCATGTCGGGGTCAAAGTTTTCTGGGACTTCGTCCTCGTCCTGTGAAGCACGAGAGTTGCTGCTCCGCCGGGAGCGACTGGATACCTGAGAGGGGCTCCTGCCTCTAAGAGGGGTCTGAGAACGTCTCAGTATGCCTCTCGTCGGTGCTGGCGGGCCTCTCTGTGGGGGGTTGACTGCCATCCCGCGATAATCGATTAGCAAACCTGGAACGTACTGGAGAAGTAGGCTCGCGCTTTACGGGCCTTTCATCGGTGTCATACCAGGGCCGCATGCTAGGACCTTCCACAATCCGGACCTTCTTCTGTGGCTGATCTTCTTCCTCCTCCCAATCCTGTCGACGCCTTTTGCGGGCCGACTCCTTGGCTACGCTGTCTTGCCATCTTTTATTGGTGGCCCCTCATGGCTGCTGCTCGCCATTTGTTCTACAGTGCTCTGAACAGATGCCAAGCCGCTCGCCGTCGGAGCCACATGTTGTTGCTCCCGACTACTGGCAAGGTACTCCAGCGCATGTACAGGCGCCCAGGGTATTGTTGTGCTGGCGCGCAGCGGACCTTTGACTACATCGAATACGAGCCTTACGTATTTTGATATTCTGAAGCCTGGATGCGCCTTTACAGCCTCCATGAACTGAGTCTTTCCAGGGCGATAAAATTTACTGTGCTTAAGCTGACGGGGAGACTCACGAATCTCTTTCGGATTTCCCTCTCTTGCTCACTGCTTGGGATGGGGTGTTGTGCAAAGGCAATGATTTGAGCGGTCAGCTCAGCCTCCATCCTGATCAACACCAAAGCAGTGGCCATGTCGAATATGTAACGGTTGGTAGGGGATGGGAGGTTTCTTCTCTCGCGACTCCCCGGAACACGGCTTCCAGATCACGAGACCGTTTGACTGAAAAACCACCGAGTACTTGGGTCGGATGCTTTGATTTAGACAAAGTATACATATTGTTCGAGTATGTGGTACTTGTCCTAGAATGATTCAAGGAAAAACCTAGCGCTATTCATGCCGAATGCACTAATTGTTTGATCTTGAGTATAATCGCTGAGAACAGGCCCAAACACAATGAGATTCATCCGTTCATTATCCAGGGCATAAAATCTTACTCACCCGGAGGATCCAAGCCCTGGTATGGAATCTGCTCCCAAAGTCCGCCGCACCCTATGACAATTGAGCAACAAGATCGGGTCAAAGAAAAGGACGACTGACCTTCCCTGGTAGTACCCATATACCCGTACCTTGGAGTGAGCTGGCGTTCCAGTAGCCAGGTCCCGAACTTGGAGCCAAGCTGAAAGAAAATGGGTGTTAAGCCAACAAGGCAATAGAAGGATGACACATATAACTCACTCCCGTCTTTTGGTTCAACGATTCAACGACAAGTACAAACGGTGTCTGGCCAATCTTCATCATCATCTGCGGAAACATGAAAAAGTCAGCACTCTTCTATCCAGCTACGGAATAAGAGTCGCACCTTCTCATCAATAACATTCAACGTCGGCTTGTTGATGAGCCCCACATCCAGACCCTCGCCACGGCACCTCAACACCGCATCCCAAGCTCTATAAAGCATCTCTCCAAATGACACCACGTACCCCGCCGTCCCCTCCGCGATCACCTCGTCCTTCCCCGGTACGAATTGGTAATCGCCCTCAAAGAACCGGGTATGGCCGTCTTCACGGAGAATCCATGGCACCTTGGAGCGCGTCGAGAAGATGAAGCGGATCCCACGCTCGAAAAAGACATGCTTGACGATAGCGGTCATCTGGGCAGCGTCTGCGGGGAAGTAGAGGGAGGAGTGGACATCGGAAAGGCCATTGTCGCCGAACATGGTGTTAATGCCTGCGAGAAGGGTTATAAAGTGTCATCAGGAAGAAAGGACACGAACCGAAATGGCAAGTATTGTCAGCCTGGATGCCGTTATCAATTATGGAGATTCACAAAGGCAGGATCACAACATACCATCTACAACAAAAGGAGACGAGATCCTAGTCAGTATTGGACAAAGAATTCCGGAAAAATATACCGCGAACCTCATCGACTAATGAAAAACGTTAGGCTCAAGTTTTATGCTATGACAGCCAAAAACAAACCCACCTCCCGAATGCGAAAAATGACACAGCACATTACATTGATTCAACCTCGCCATCGTCAACTCCGACACAACCATCTCCAAGAACGCCGCAAACGTCGAGAACACCCCAAACTTGTCACTTTCAAACCCGAACCCAGCTGCCGCCGAAAAATTCCCCCGTTCCATGATCCCAGACGGAACGAACACCTCCGGGTGCTTCTGGTGGATCATCTTCAACCCCGTGGAGCCTTCCAGGTCGCTGTCGATTACCATGATACGCCTCTGCGCCTCCTCCTTCGAAAGCCCATCGAGCACCATGTTGACGGATTCCCCAAAGAGGATGCGGTTCGCGCCGACTTCCTTGGTGGACCCGATGTGGAGGTACGGTTGCGCGGCAACTTTGATGTTTTTGTAGAAGGACGTAAAGTCGGGATAGCCTCTGTCTTTGAAATACTTTACGGCAGAGTTGACGGGAATGACGTCGTGTCCATGCGTGCTCCCTTCGATATCTGGGATACCTGGTGCCATCTTGCGTTTCAAAACCACTGGCGAGGCCCACATCACGGGATTAGCGAATGGCCTTGGAGTACGAAGAACCATACTAACGCGCTGCAGGACCGCCATGAGAAACGATGTTACAGACACCAGCCCACACCGCATCAAAGTCCTCTCCTTGGGCATGAAATACCTTCAAGCCATGCCCGTCGAGCGTCCTCGCAATATCAAAGCCCTTGAGATACTCAGACGGATGGCCCGCGATGGTTACATCATTGTCGTCGATGATGAGCTTGACATTGAGGTGGTTCGCAACCGCGATACGCGCGGCTTCGGCATCGTTGCCTTCTTGCTGTGAGCCGTCCGAGCCGAGGCAGAAGACGATCTTGTCACGGTGGCCGAAGGCAACACCGTTTACTATTGGCCTTTGGGGAGAGTGAGTCCTTGAGTAGCAGGAAGAATGAACCGCATATATGTACTGACCAGAGGTGCCCAAGGCGGCCAGAAGAGAATTTGAGGCCAGGAGTGAGCCCCAGCTCTGGGTGACCGGGAAGCTTCGAGTTAGCTGCGCGGTAATTGAGGAGATGTTCTGGTGGAAAGGCTCCCTCCAGTGCGCAAAGAAGGTATTGAGTGGCGACGCGATGACCTTTGGAAAATATATGCGTCAATAAAGAGAGAATGGTTGATAAGAACGAGATCCTCCCCACCCGCTTCGTCAAAAATCACGGGGTAAAACCTCTCAGAATGATTGAAGAGGGCCAGAAGCATGCAGACCTCGGGTGCGGTATCGTACGCGCCGCCCGTGTGTCCACTCACACCTCTCGCCGCTCCCGTAGCTGTGAAAAACACGATGGCATCGCGAAAGAGCTGAATATTGGCACGGAGCGCCTCTCTCTCCTGCTCAGACAATCTGGGTTTTGCAGGGTCAAGCGTAAGCCTATCATGGTGTCAAGAATGATTTCATCAACAGCATGCGACGGTGATACACACTTTCTGTCGAACTTCGATAGGTCAATGAGGAATTTCTCGCCCATGGACATGATACAAGAGGTGGAGCAGAGTGGGGCTGGTCTAAGCTCACATTATGGATGTCTAAGGCCATTCATGACGTACTGTTCTGCCAAGTTCAAATTTTACAACTGTCTAGCGACGCTGTTCGATAATAACAAGGACAAAGAGGGCTTCTCTTGAGCTTAAGCTCGAGTGGAAACTCCCAAGACAACTCATTCATGGACCAAGTGTCGAAACCTCGCAAGCGCGACCGTTTTATGGCATTCATCAGCGGCCGTAAGACTCCTCGTCCCCATGAAACTCCGGGAAATGCAACCCCAGAGTCTCCCGACCAATCTCTCAGTGACCATCTGACGACTGGCTCCCGCCCTGAGACTCCTCGAACTCCAGTATCTCCCAAGAATGCGACCGCAGGGTATACAAACCAATCCCTCAGTGACCGTCTGATGGCGGAATCGGAGACTCTTCAACCCCCAGTATCTCCGGGAAACGCGGCCACAAAGTCTACCGACGTACCTCCTCCTCCATTTAAGAGGAGCGCAAGTTTCAAGAAAGACCTCGCCATGCTGTACATGGCATATCCTCTCGCCACAAATTCAGATCTCAAAGAACTCGTCCACTTGATCGTGATGATAAGCGCCGAGCGCAAGGTGACTTCATCTCTATCTGCTAGTCCTATCTTAACCAACTTGTCCTTCAGCTTATTGCTATCGCAGAAACATGCGCTAGCTTCAGCATCCAGCTTGCGGATTTCGCCGACGCTCACCCCGAGGAAGCCGCGCCGGCGATAACAGCATTTGCTCTGTAAGGATTCCATCTGATTGACGATAACAAGCTTACCACCCTATACCCCTCAGGCAGAACAGTCAAGGGGATTGACAGCGTCAACACCAGAGACGATGAGTACATAGCCAAGGCGATGCAGACAGTGGATGATTCTATCTTGGACATCAAAGTGATTGTAACCTCTTCGTCGTTGCGGCAGAGCTCACAATCATGCAGGGATCGATTACAGGTAGCCTCGAAGGTCGAAGCTCAGGCCAACTCTCCGAGCTTTTGACAACAGTTATCGGAGTGATCATCCCCCCTCTCGAAGTCCTGCAGGGGGCGAGTGGTGTGATACCCATTCCCTTCATCAAGCCTCTGGTCGCAGGTGTCACTGGCTTGCTAAAGGCTGTCCATGTGCGTAGTTGACACCCGCTTCTGCTCTCTGTGAGTCTCACGACGATACAAGCAAACTCGCTCAAATTTCGACGATATGAGGCAAATGGCAACCATCGCAGGAGAATTCATCGTCTCCCTTGCAGAGATCGGCTCGGATAATAAGATGATTTCAACGGATAAATTTAAGCAGTCCCTCGAGACATTTCTGGAGTGCGTATTACCTCGAAGAGCCAGTGGTCAATGCTAACAATCACCATAGAGAGCTCCAGGATATCGCAGAGCAATGCACCGCAATGAGCAAACTTTCCCTTGTCTTACGTTTCGTGCAACAAGGCGTCCACAAGGACAAGATTTTGGGGGTTAAACAGAAATTGCAGAATGCGATTGCACGTTTTCAGGTTCACTCCAGTTACATGATTTATAAAATTCCACTCATTGAAAAAACCAGGTGGTAGTTTCGTCCCTCGGATATGAAATTCTCACAACTATTGACCGGAAAATCGGTTGGTCCTGCATTGGTTAGCGCTAGAAGTTATCTAATCACTGATGTAGACATGGATGTACTGAAGAATCTCCCAAGCCTTCGTTCGTTTGTTGGATACTCTGACGATTACTTACCCGGAAGTCGCGACAATGCACTTTCTGACATCTGCACCTGGATAGACGAGTCCAATGAACTCGTCCTCTGGCTTCATGGCGCCGCTGGGGTGGGAAAATCAACAATGATGCACGAACTGGTCCGCCATCTCGGCTCCCTAGGGAGGTTAGCCACTTTCACATTCCTTGCCCTTGGATCCATCGATGATGCTGCGACAATGGTCCGCATGATGTCAAGGGAGCTGGCCGCGCAGCAGCCTGACGTGATCTCTGACATTGCGAAGGCGACTCGCAATTGTGATAGCACTCATGCATCTATGACGAAATACTTGACAGCGTATCTTTTTGACCCAATCCGTTCACTTCACTATTCCCGTTCCCTTGTCATTGTCATGGATGCTGTTGATGAATGGCCATATTATGAAGTGTTTCTGAAGGATCTTCAATGCCATCCAAACCCCTTTCCTCTAAAATTTATCATCACCAGCCGCCCTGACCCATCAGTCGAACGCGCGCTTGGGAAGGTCACTGTTAAACGATACCCGCTTGATCTGGTATCTCATGACGTCGTCGAGAACTACTTCAGGAGCCATTTCACCGAGATCGAGTGGAGGGGGAAAATGCCAGATCCTGCTCAAATCACCAGGCTAGCGGCACTTGCGGATGGCCTTCTCATTTGGGCAGCCACGGTTTGCTCGCTACTGTTATATAAGTTAGATCCCAAAGAACCGCACGAAAGGCTTGCCCAAATTCTCTCTTCCAACGGCGATGTTGTAGGGGGAAAGCGGCTTGAGACTTTGTATGCTGGAGCCTTGGAGCGCCTCTTTCCCGAGCCAGATGAGAAAAAGTTGCTTCAAGATGTCATAGGTGCAATGATGGTTCTTCAAGAGGAGCTGCCTGTGGGCGATTTTGCCCAGATTTTAGGGATGTCCACCTATCAAGTAGAGGAAATTGCATCACGGCTGAAGGCATTGCAAACGCGGGGCACATCACTATCTGGTGTCATACTTCCTGCCATCCACCAATTTCATGCTTCTTTCCTTGACTTTCTTCGATCTGATGCAATCTCTAACCCCTTGATTGTCAATGATGGTCTTGCACACTCTGCATTGGAAAATGCATGCTCTACTGTTTTCTCTGCGTTCCTTCCAACCAATGAAGGTACAAATGTCCAATCCTTTGACCTTCATGGCATCAAGATGTATGCGGTCAAATTTTGGGCTCTGCATCTCTCAATGGGAAGTGAACGGCCAGCCTATGCAGATACGCCAATACAGTTTGTCGCCCTGGGGAATTTCTTTCACAATCGCTTTAAACATTTTGGAGACCTCGCAGATATTAAAAGCTCTGTAACCAGCCATCAGAGCGCGGTTCAGTTCACTCCCGAAGGGCATGCAGAGATGCCCTCCCGGCTCTGCAACTTGGGAACCTCCTTTTGTGCTCTCTTCAGATGCACTGGAGATGTCGCCAACATTGAAAGTGCCATCTCCTATCAGCAGAAGGCGGTCTGGCTAACCCCTGATGGGCACGCAAAGATGCCCTCCTTCCTCCACAGCCTTGGAGACTCATTCTGCAGTCGCTTTCAGTTCACAAAGCACCTGGACGATATCATTCAAGCGATTTCTGCGTATCGTCAGTCCGTCACCCAGGCCTCTCCGAGTCAACATCTATCACAGCGCCCCCTACCCGCTCTTATCCCCTCCCACGTATCTGACCGATCGCAGTCATTGCGTGACATTGGTGTTGTAATTGGGCTCCTTTGCCAGGTCGCTTCACTCAGGCAGGTAATCCATAACCCCCACACTGACCTCGTCAACATATCTGATCTCGTTACCTCCGTGGTAACCACCACAATTGATGATCATGAAATTGCCGCCACTGTGGCCGCAATAAGGCTCCTTAAGCTTTCTCAGGTCGCTGAACAGGCGACCAACAACCATACTAACCTCATTAGCATGTCTGATCTCGTCACCTCCGCGGTAGCAGCCGCAATTGACAATGATGAAAATGACACCGCCTTGGCATGGCTTGAACAGGAACGCTGGTTAGCATGGAATCGACTCTGCCATCCTGTGGACGATTTGTGTGCACATGACCCGTTTCTCGCTGATCGCTTCTCATCGGTCGCGCGTGGCTTGGAGTTGTTAGGATCCCCACGAACGCAATCCAGGCAGTTTTCTGAGACGACCTTGGTGCAGGTGGTTGCGGCCCAAGACGAAACGCAGGCCGATGTATACCTTGCTAATGAATGGAACAACCTGCTGTCAGAGATTCGCCTCCTCCCCAGGTTCCGGGACTTCCTTCAGTCCCCAAAGGCTTCTAACCTCTTTGCGCGCTTGCCACAGGACGGTCCAATAGTCATCTTCAATATCCACGAGGATCGATGCGATGCCATCGCACTCATTTCCGGGGCTGAGACACCACTTCACATTCCACTTGAAAGCTTTAGCCATCGTCAGGCAGTGGAACTCAGGGATAGGCTGGGGAGGGGCCTGACACACGGCACCTTGAGGGCTTACCGTCTCATGCGTGACAAGAGGCCAAATCTCATCTCGAAGATCCTTCGTGACATGTGGACATTGGTGGTTAAGCCAGTATTGGAGGGCCTAGGATTCTCGGTATGCCATTTCTACTTCACCAATACCCTCACTAACCAAGCATTTTGTTCCAGTCCCCGAGTTCGAACCGCCCTCGCATTTGGTGGTGCCCAACCGGGCCCCTTGTATTCCTTCCCATCCACGCTGCAGGGATATACGGTAGTGAAAGAGAGGCTGGATCGTGCGTCTCCGACTTTGTTGTGTCATCGTACACCCCGACCGTGAGTATGCTACTTGAGAAGGCTAACGTCAAGGAGACAGCGACGAATGGTGAAATACCAACGAAAATCCTACTAATCGGCCAGTCAAATACGCTGGGATTTGCCCCAATCCCAGCTACCATAAGAGAAATACACAATGTGGAGAACCTGATGGGCGCCGCAGGCATCGGATCGCTGTTGCTTGAAGGCGCTGCAGCAACAATCAGCCAAGTATGGGAGGGTATGAGGACACACTCTTGGGTACATTTCGCTTGCCACGCGAATACACACTGCGACACCCTCAAGAGTGGACTCCATCTCCACGACGGGCTCTTGGAGGTCACGCGCCAGAGAATTCAGAATGCCGATCTCGCCTTCTTATCTGCATGTTCGACAAGCACCGGCTCGGACGCCGCCGTAAATCTTGCGGGTGGGATGTTGGCTGCTGGATATCGAGGTGTTGTAGCGACGATGTGGCCGATCCAGGATGATGATGGACCCGTGATTGCGAATCACTTTTACATGCATATGTTGGAGGAAAAGTTGGGAGATAGGCAGCTGAACAGTGCTAATGCCGCTCTTGCACTCGATTACGCTACACAAAGGATGAGAGAGGAGCTTGAGAAGCGTAAGGCAACAGAAATGGCCCTCTTAAGATGGGTATCATTCGTTCACTTCGGGGTCTGATTCATCACAAGCGCGAAGTCTACTTGTATATAATTTGCCGTACATGGTTTCTAT
>Ga0307516_10002422_pt1 | contig 24951 bp, 14 predicted proteins | sample 19_EM_MG_FD_203310 | JGI IMG/M metagenome (GOLD analysis project Ga0307516, IMG submission 203310) | Populus trichocarpa ectomycorrhiza microbial communities from riparian zone in the Pacific Northwest, United States - 19_EM | ecosystem: Host-associated > Plants > Roots > Unclassified | place...
TAAAGGTAATTAGCTAATGCCCCCCCCCCCCCCAATCTTTCCTCCAGCATCCTCAGGGCCTAACCTTTTCTTAGGCTCATCGTCCATCAGTACAATTACCTACAGAGAAAGTTCTATGGCTTCTCAGGCCCCGTAGTGTTGGTGGTATGCGCGTAAAATCGTCCGAGTGGGTTATAGAGATCGACACGCACGTCCTTGCTGCGTCCTTATCGCCCAAGCTCGTGGATGGAGACGATTCGAAGAGGGATTCGAACCGGCTGGAAAACGTTTGCAAACCACTCCGATGCTGGTGGGACGTATGTACATCGTTACGCCGGGGTTGGGCTGTGGCAACGCCATGCTATCGTCGCCGCCCGATCGGCTCCGGCAAATCCTCGCCGCTCCTCGGTGGTACAGCCGTGACTTCATAATATGTCACTCGTCGCGTTCCGTCCGTGCGGAGCGATGCGGCAGGTTTCCCTCCCCTTTTCTACGCATCGGATAGATGGAGTGCTGCAGGCGTCCTATCGTATTCCCGCGTCGTTTGCCGGAGTGACCGGTCCCGATCGGGGCTCAGTCGATGACTAAGCCACTCCCACCCGGGGTAATCTACTGATGCAGCGCTCTTTTTCCACTGCAAGTCTTTTTTTCTTTTCTTTCACCACTAATCGCATGCGACCCATCTAGATCATGGCGATGCACCGCACACAAATCCAGTTCCCGTCCACTGTCGTTCCAGCTCGTTGTGGCCACTTGCTTACTTATCTGCATAAGTATCCGGGCAAACAGCATCCGCCGCCGAGTGAGATCCGCACACGCAGTCGGACTGCGCGCGTGACGTCCAAGCAGATTACGTAGATAGCAGCCGGACTGGGCGGACAGTGGCGCGGACTCTGGCTGGACTTTCCTGTCCGTGCGGAGTATCTTGGATGGCAAAGCACGGAGAAGTCAGGGGGAGACCGACGCGCAGGCAGCCAACCCACCGCCGCCGCTCGTACTCTGTGTAGTTATGTATGTATGTAGAGTACCGATGCATCCACGCAGAGATGGCTGGTGTTCTGACATCAACGGGGAGGCAGGACCGGACCGGACCGTCCGCACGGACGCGAGGCCCGTCTCTTCCCCCGGTTGGCCAGCGCGGAGTGACAGCCCGTGCTGCGACCAATCACAGCGGCGATGCACGGCGCGAACGTGAGTCGGTCCGCCATGTGACGGCGGCTTCGCTCTCCGGACACCAGGCAGCGGACCAATCGGCCGGCTGCCAGCCCAGCAGTCCTCAGCCGGTCGCGAGCAGCTGACGTGGAAACAACGGGCTCGCGTACTCTCGTGATGTCGGTTTCACACTCGCCGCGTAGCCGCCGCCGCCCCCCTGTCGCGCCCCTGCTGCGGAGTCCTGTTCGCCGCCGTGCTCTTCTCGGTAGCGACAGGCGGACGGAGGAGAGGGTCACGTAACGCTGGACGGTGAAACTTGCCCCGCCTGGCCTGGCCTGGCCTGGCCGGGCCCTCGCACGGGACTTCTGCGCAGTGGGCGTGATGCGTGGATGTTGGGGGGATGTTTTTCTTCTCACTGTCTGTTTCGGTTTTCTTTCTCCTTTCCCCCTTTTTTTTTCCCTCTCCCTCGTTTTCGTCGAGTCTTCGGTTCTTGTAGGCCTGTCCATGTTGCGCGTGCGGTACCTACATCCACAATATCGCGATTACCGATTGCTGACCTGCAAGCGCCAAGGGCGAGACGTCCAATGTATTTACATAACTACACGCTTTAGGTGTTTTTAGCCGATTATACTCTACACGAGAAAGCAAGAGAGAGAGAAGACACGAAAGAACGAAAGCACCGCGCCGAACAAACTCCCGCCTTCCGTCGTTCCCATGTCCCCCGCCTAGATATTGTTCACCGGTCGAGGGCAGCACGCGCTCATCTCATCTCCAACCGCTGTCTCCCGTCGCCCCGCATTACGGTTGGCCATTAGTTAGTGTGAGCCAGGGTGAGACACAGGGAGCCAATCAAAAGCTGATATCTAGCTAACTAGCATTCAACTTTGAGGGGCCTGTTGGAGAGCTGCTGTTGGGATGCTGGAGATGGTGAATGAAATGCTCGGGCATCATGCGGAAGAGTGATCGGAATCTGCGACTGTTGCGGCGGCCGTGGAGAGTAGCAGACCACTGACGCAGAGAGCTCATGGGAAGGTCGGGATCCCGTGAGGGTCGAGGCAGATGTCGTGATGCCCGCCGCCTTCTTGAATAGAGGTATTGGATCTGATTTTGCTCTCCGTCCGTTCGTTTTGTGTCAAATGAGGTTAGCTCTAGCGCGGCGTTTCTCCCCAACGGTTCGGGGAAACAAACTTTGCTAACGGCCCACTTGATCCGTCAGCCAATCACCATTTGTTTCCACCGCACCTCGGCCAGGCTGATGCGCGCTAGTTAATTCTTGACCGCGCCTCCAACTCAACCACACCTTGAAGGAAAACAACCACACACACTTTTCGCTCGCGCGCACATCGACCCGACGCAGCGGCGGCCGGGATTGTGCTCGGCAGGGGGGGAAGGAACAAAGAAGAAAAGAAAAGAAGGGACGGGACGGGGATGAAACTCCACGCTGCTGTTGTTCTGCTACTCCCAGCGGGCATCGTGACTTTTTTGCATTTTTTGTCTCTTTGGTTTCGGCTTCGCCTCCGTTGTAACCTATCGATGCTGCGGACAGGAGCGAAAGAAAGCAGACGGTCCCACGGACGGACCCGTGATGGGCGAAATAATGGAAGGCTTTGAGCACCGTGCTGCCCGACGACAAACTATCCAACTACATAGTTAGTTCGCCGCCGACCGTCCAGCGTAACGACGGACGACACCACAAATCTTGACGCGGTGGACGGATAACAGCGGACTTCCGTTCGGCAAACCTCCCGCAGAGCCTCCTTCTGCCCTCCCTCGTGAGATATGTATGTACTGCTCCTCCCAGCGTGAGCACAGGCTTCGGATTACGCCCGCCCGGTGCTGCGGAGCAGGCTAACGGCCAAGCTGTCTGCAAACTAGTCCGATACGGTCGGTGTCGACGATGCGGTCCCTGCAGACTTCCTTTCCTTGTTCCTGCCCCGCCGCTCCGGGCTCCGCCTTCGTTTTTTTCGAGACTCACGCGCGCGGACGGGGACGGTGCGACGGACGGACCGCAGAAGGCAGCATGGCGATGCGCAGGCGGTTGGTGCGTGCACTGGGGACGCCAGCCTTGCGCGGCTTGTTTCGCCCTTGGCACAGCGTGTGCCCGCCCAACGTTTATAATGGCGCCGGCCTCCGCCCCTCCGTCGCGATCCGTCCGCTCACTGCTCCGTACACACCGCCGAATCCGTCCACCGCACGCCGAAGCCCATCACCGCAATGCTCCTCTCTCTCCCGCTCGAGCTCATGCTGCTGGTCCTCGAGAACCTCGCCCTGCCGTCGCTGGCCGACGCCCTCGCCGTCTCGCCGCACCTGACCGCGGCCATCATGGCGGCCGCGCCGAGCCTGGTGACGAAGCAGCCGACGCTGCTGCACGTGGCCGCCGCGCGCGACCACGCCGCGCTGCTGCAGCACCTGCTCGCCATCCTCCCCGCGGCAACGCTCGATGCGCGCCGACACACGCCGCTGTACCGGGCGGCGGAGGCGGGCGCCCTCTCCTCGCTGCGGCTGCTGCTCGCGCGGGGCACGGCCGAGCCTGAGCGGCTTTTCGCGTCGGAATCCCCGCTGGCGGTTGCTGCGCGACGCGGGCATCTCGCCGCTGTGTCGCTGCTGCTGCAGTCGTCGTCCGCGCCGGCGGTCGGTAGGGCGCTCGTCGCCGCGTCCGGCGCCGGCCACACCTCCGTTGCCGCCCTGCTGCTGGCGCACCCCGCCTCACGCGCCGTCCTCGGCTCGGCGCTGTGCGCGGCCGCCGCCGCGGGCTCGCACGAGATCATCGCCCTCCTCCGTGCCGCCGGCGCCAAGCCCGGCGCCCCCGACGCCGACGGCAGCACCCCGCTCCACCACGCCGCCCGCGCCGCCAAAGCCGACATCGCCGCCCTCCTCGTCGCCGCCCCCGGCGTCAAGGTCGACGCCCAAGACGTCCACGGCTGGTCCCCGCTCCATTGCGCCGTCTTCGCTGATGCCACCGATGTCGTCGGCGTCCTCGTCGCTGCGGGCGCGGACAGAGAGCTGCTCAACGACCACGGCGTTCCCGCCGGCGGATGGCCGCAGGAGGAGCCCGTGGCGGCGGTGGAGACGCCAGTGCAGACCGCGCTACCCGCGGCCGTCGACGTGCCCGTCGACACGCCCCGGGTCGTCGAGGTGGCTGCGTAGACGTTGTTTTCGGGTTGTTTCTTTGGTCTATTTTTTCTCTCTCGAGGCGGGAGTTCGGGCGCGGCGCCATTGCACACACTGGATACACTTGGGATGGCTTTTTTTTTTCTCTTCGTTTCCTTTTGCCTGCGACTTGATGCCGTTCGGATGGGTGGATAGATGCAATGTTTAGAGTACTATAGCGGATATTTGGAGAATTTACTGGGGATAATACTACAATGTACTTGCATTCGCGCGGCATGAAGGCGAATACGATGGCCGCTAAGCGGGCTGGACGGCGGGGAGAGAAGGACTGGCTCGGGACGGCGAGGACGAGTGCTGTCGGAAGACTTCCGGTACGACGGCTACCCCGTGGCTGCCCGGTCTCTAACCGCCTCTCATCGGCGACCACGAACCGGTCTTGAGGCTTCTCCATGCCCGATCGCACGAGCCGCGGCTGGCTTTGTTCTCGGATGGTATGTAGTGATCGAAATCACAGTTCTCGTCCTGTAAGACTGTCATATCGGACACGCGACACCAGCTTCGGCGGCGATTCCGGGTGGCGCCGGCTCCTGCTCCTGAAGCTGCTTCCTCCTCCGCGACCCCGCGGAACCGCAGGGTATTTCTGCCACAGGGTTGCCCGGTCCGGCTCGTGGAATCGCCGGTGCTGGCAAGTATCTAGATCCACATTAGCTTGCTGATATGTCCGCTCGCACTTGTGTCCGCCCGAAGATCTCCCCGGCCGTCTCCGTGCCGAGTCCCATATTTCGCGCAAACTGTTCGGAACCCAACCCACGGACACACTGCGTGACGATCCCAGAACGTAAGACGGAGGAACGTGGCAACGGAAGGAGTCAGCGTTCGCATTGTTTTCCGTTGCGGTAGCCATCGTCCGCGTGTAGAATGAGCGGCGCGGGGCAATCGCTCCGACTCGCCTAGATAAGTACATGTATGTACTGTACTTATGCGGCGAACGGTGAAGTCACCAACATCTTCTGTCGCTTCCCTCCCGCTGTCTTGTGTGCGTTCTAGCTGGATGTGTCGCTGCGTTCTCTCCCTATGTGGAGCGGGTGAGGGAATTCTCCTCTGCTCTACCCCTGGCTCCAACCCCTATTCGACTGGCGGGGGGAGGCGTCCAAACCTCTGCGCACTGCACTGCGGGAGTCGAACTCCTGTTCCCTACCACGGGCTTGTCGTTAGCCTCAATCGCAAGCACACGTTCTCCGCCATTCCTGCCGACTGCTGTCATTAGGTATCGCTCGGAACGCCCGCTGCGCGGCGTGTCGAGATTGTGATGGAAGTTTGATGGAACGATGAAGTCTTGTGTGTGTTGCATTGTCTTAGAGAGGAAGGCTGAAGGAGTGGAAAGATCTGAATATACGTATATGACGTGATTCTACGCATGGCAAAGCGGAACGAGTGAGATATTGCAACACGGCGTGCCGAAATGATGGATGGCAAAGATGAGATGATGGAGACGGAGAAGAGTGAGTGTATGTCTAGTCTAAGAGGGGAAAGCGGAGAAGAGAAAACAGAACATTAAGCAGAACGAGTGACAATGCAACACGGCGTCCAGACTGCGTCCACGAAGTAGGTTCCGCGCTGTTCCTCCCCACGCCCTCACTCATGGCCTCTGTGGAAGGGAAGCAGGGAGTCTGGGGGCGGCTTTCCTTTGTCTTTGTGATCCTTCGGCAAAAACACAAAATCAAGCCCCGTACAACAGCTACTAGTCCCACTGCTTTTCGTCAGCGCCGAGGAGAGCCCAGATACTCCTCAGAATCTTGGCCTTTGCAACGCTGCACCACGTCAAGGGCCCGAGAAGCCATAGGATTCGCTCTGCGTTGGGGTTCTAGCAAAGATTCTGGAGAAGCACCCTCCGTGTGTAAAGCCTGCGGCTTTAACTCTCTAGGTTTGGATTGGGGTCCGAACACTGTCCTGGCGCCCCGTGATGCGGTCTCTTGGGAGGTACGCCCTCCGCACACAATGCCAGCAGCTTCAGCTTTAGTTTTGAGCTTAGAGCCCAAACGCTGCACATCCCATGGTGCAGCTCCTCTGTTTGCGCAAATCTACCCTGACTAGTGAGGTCACAAATACTCGGACCGTCGGACGTAAGGATCTGTCTCTAAGCTCTCTAGGCCTGGGATGTCTGTAAACTCATCACTTTCCTGGGGAGAATAGAAACTCACCCGACGTAGACTGTCCGTAAAATATCTACTTACATGGGTATTTATCTCAGTGTCATACGCAATGGGCGCAGTATCATATGACGAGAGACCAGTATCACCGCACTATGTATGTGCATCACACTTAACTATATCGTATTCCAGCAAACAAAGTATACTCTATACAACACACGAGACACGTAATATTCCATTTCATAGGGGTGTCACCTTTCCACCAAATGGGAAAGCAGCCAGGAAAATCCTTGTATCACCAATTATAATTAGACCTCGCCACTATTTCCAAACTTCTACGGCTATGTAGGATTCAGTTTCCACGAGTTTCATGGCTTGTCGGGCCCCTTCAGTGAGTGTAAATCTCATCTCTCCCTCAATCCTCACCGTGTTCTAGCCAGGACTCCAGATGCGAGCAATGAAACAAAAAAAAAAAGAGGTTGCACCACGGCAAAGAAGGTATCTATCCTTCTTAGGGCTGTTAGGCGTACTAGAGATAGGGCACACTGGGCCGCGAGTGCGATGAAACCCAGTTCTTCGTGGATCTTGGGCGTGGTGGTCTTCGTAGCGGAGACAGAGAATTTCGCCCATATGGAATTATCTTCGCGCGGGTGCGAAGGCCGGGGATTCTGTCCGTATAGCACCTTCCTCGGGTGGGTTCACATCAGGGACCTCGGGGGCGGTGGTCTTCGTAGCAGAGGGAGGCGAGGAGACACCGGGGAGCGGGTGCACGTCAGATGTAACGCGCGCGTTAGCCTCGAGGGTCTGATACCACTTCCTCTTTCGTCCACGGCGCTGTGAGTTCAGTCGGCTCGCTCTGCGGATGCGGTCAGCTTCCCCGCACATTACGCACTGCCGAACGAAGGTGGGCCTACTTCTTTTGGGAGCTGTTTCAGGAGGAGGACGCAGCTGCTCGTCAGCGCTGTCACGCACCGGAGGGTAGAATTTCCCCACTGTGGTGTGCAACAGCGGGCTTTAGAGAGAGGATGTGATGAGAAAGGTTGGCTGCTGGCCGACCAGTAGTAGGAATTCTGGACTTGAGAGTGGCGGTGATGGAAGAGGGAGAGAGAGGCTGGAGGGCGCTAGCGCGAGAGGAACGACTGGGAAAGGGGGGGGGTATTTGGTCTGTCCGGTACGGGGGAGGGAAATCCATGGCCCGGATTCGTGAGCACGAAGCATTATGTACCTACATATGATGTCAGTGTGCTGGGCTAAGCGCACTGCGCGTTGACTAGCCCTGCGTTATCGATTGCCACCAAACCTTCTCTCAACCTCACCTCCTTCGCGCGTCGTCTGCCGCTCACCGCGTCGGCCCCTCTCACTATGACGCCGTTGCAAAATATCGACAACCACCAGACTATGGTATCGGGCGATGATGTTAGCGGCTCCGACATCGGCGGCTTCAGCGACCAGGACGGGTAACCACACCCTCCTATTCCTTTCTCTGGCTGCCTGCAGTTCACTTGTGCTGACTTGCACGAAACTCGCAGGGATCTCGATGAAGACTACCTCGCCGCGTACGCTGCCGACGACACCGACGACGATCCCGACTATTTCGAGGAGAAGAGCGCTCCTGCCGCTGCTTCCGCTTCCGCTTCGAACCCCACCGCCAGCGCGTTCGGGATCTCAAAAGACGACTACTTCGATCCTCCCAGCGGGTCGGACGACGAAGGCGACGAGGGCGACGGCGATGGTCCTGGCGCAGCGGTCATTAACGATGACGAGATGGAGGAGTTCCACCACAATCTAAAGGCGGCCCACGGCTTCAAGAAGGGACAGCGGCCACGCGGCAGCAAGAGCGGCGGACGCCGTACTATGGGCGAGCAGAATCTCTCTTTCGAAGTCAAGTCGCTTATGGGCGAGGCGAATCAAGCTTTCGCGTTTAGCCAGCTGGACAAGGCGATGGGACTCGTTAAGAAGGTGATCCAGATCGAGGCCGGCGTCTACTCGGCCTGGAAGATCCTGGGAGAGATATTCAAGGAGAAGGGCGAGAGCCACAAGTGCTTGCTTGCCTGGCTGACCGCCGCCCATGCGAAACCGAAGGACTGGGAACTGTGGCTCATGTGCGCAAAGATGAGTCTGGACCAGTACGGGCCTGATAAGAAGAATTACCGCGACCAGGCCATCTACTGCTACAACCGGGCTATCCATGCGAATCCGGACAACATCGATGCCATCTACGACCGCGCATTGTTGCTGAAGGAGACTGGTCAGCTCCACAGGGCGGCCGAAGGATTTGGAATGCTGAACAAACTGCTGCCGAACGACATGTCGATCCTAAGGGAGATCGCTGCCCTATACATCGAACTTAAGAAGGTGCCGCGGGCGATTGAATATTATACAAGAAGCCTGGAGTTTTTCAAGGCCACCGGCAACGCTGATAAAACCTTCGGCTGGTCAGAATTGAATATCCTGGTCGAGTTATATATGATGCTGAAGCGGTGGGACGATGCGATCAAGGTGTTGAAGACCAGTGCACGATGGCTGTATGGCAGGACGGAGGAGAAGTACTGGGATAAATTTAGCGACGACCGAGAGTGGGATAGAATGGATACCCGGCGGCAGTTGACCCGGGAATACGTTCCGGCGCGGTTCGATAAAGAAACATACACCCTACCCATCGAGCTGCGCGTGAAGCTGGGAGTCTGTCGAGTGCGTGGAGGTAATAAGAAGGAAGCTATGGTCCACTTCGAGTTTCTGAATGACGAGGATGCGGTCGAGTACTACGATGTGTTCCAGGAAGCTGGCGATGCCCTCTTCGCAGCTAAGGCCTACGGAGAAGCCGTTCAATACTACTCATCGGTGGTAGAGGGAACCCAATTCATCGACAAGACGCTCTGGTTCAATATGGCTACGTGCTACAAGGCACTCAACCAGGTCGAGGAAGCGGAGGATTGCTACGTCACCGTACTGGAAGCGTACAGTCAGGACACGAACGCCATGATGGAACTTGCCAGCATCTACGAAGTGTCGAACCGGAAGGCGGAAGCTCTGGAACTCGTCAACCAAGTCATCGCGCTCCGACGGGAAAAGGAGGCCAGAGACAGGGACAAAAACGTTCCAACGGAACAGGCCCCTGCTGACCCTGGCCACGACCCCATGGCCTTCTTCCCGAATCAGCCCCCGCCGCGGCGAGTCCGAAAGCGCCGTCCGGGTGCGATCACTAACGAAGAGCGAGCCGAGATGAACGCGAGGAAGACTGAACAGACGGCGATCAAGTATACGAAGCTCGAGTATCTCCGCACCAAGATGGAGGAGGGCGATCCGGAAACCATCAAGGACTGGCTCGACACGGCCGGAGAGCTGGTTGATGACTTCCGCAATACCAAAGCGCTGTTTCCGTCGGAGAAGGGCAGGACATTCAAGGGTTTTATCTCCACTGCCCAGCGCCGCGAGAAGGCAAAGGGTGACACAGAACAACTGGAGAGGATGCAGCATCGTCTCGAGGAATCGCTCTCATTCCAGGACGACCAGATGGACACCATCGCCACGGACGCCACCACGTTTCGAGGCCTCGACTTCGATACCTGGCTGTACATCTTCATGCAGTACGCCCTCTGCCTTGCCAAATACGACAACTACCAGGACGCCTACGATGTGTGCAGCGTCGCAAAGGAAGCCAACGTCTTCTACCTCGACAAGAGGAAAGTCTTCACGATCTGGACGACATGGCTCGCCTGCGCGATCTGGGTCAACGATTCGGAGTCCTGCAGTACTATCTCGCGGTGGTTCATGACCACGTACCAGTTCCAGACCGAGGCGTACTCGCTGTTCGTCGGCGCGCTAACGATGTCTCGCAACGGGATAGAAGTGTTCCACAACAATGCGAACCAGAAGTTCCTCCTGAGGCAAATCAAGATCATGGATGAGAGCATCGAGGGCAAGAAGCGCACCAACGCCGCAAGTCTTACGAATATCGACGATGACGGTAGGGAGTACAAACCCGAGCGACTGGATACCAATCTGTTGATGCTGTACGGACATATTCTCGCCAGCGGCAAGAGCTATATCTCCGCCCTGAGTACGCCTTCTTCTCCACCTCTCCAGGTTCCCCCCCCCCCCACTAATCCGCTTATGCACACAGACTACTACACCCGCGTCTACACTGTCGCCCCTCGCAACCCGATGGTGCTCCTCTCCATTTCCCTCGCCTATCTCCACCGCAGCATGCAGCGCCAGTCCGAGAACCGGCACATGCAAGCCCTGCAAGCGATAACCTTCCTCTTCGAATATTCCGACGTCCGGCCCAACCCAGAGACACCGACGCCGCCTACGCCGGCGGAGAAGGCAGTGCTCGAGCAGGAAGTCGTCTTCAACGCCGCACGCACGTTCCACCACCTGGGCCTAACCCACCTCGCGATACCCTACTATCAACAGTGCCTCGACATCTCGGACGCGTGGGCGGACAATGGTGGCGTCAAGGGGGACCTCAAATGGGAAGCCGCATACATGCTCCAGATGATTTACGTTACAAGTGGCAGTCTGGTGGAGGCACGCAGGGTTACGGAGAAATGGCTGGTCCTGTAGATTCCTGCATAGCCATATGTACATAGAAGCAAGCTCAATGCTCGAAATCGAGAACAACAACGCCGTCAAGCCCGCCTTCCAGAGCCGCAACCAGCCGTGCCGCGAACGCGGCGTGCGCGCTGTCCTTCTGGACGTAGTAGTCGCGGTCCTCGACGCTGTCGAACTCGACCACGTAGACGTGCGTGAACCCTTTCTACCACACGTAGTACGATATTAGCATACCGTCGTAATTCTAAGATATTGTGCGCCCACCTGCAGCCCTTCGATCGACATGTCCGGCCCCCCAGTGATCGAGCGGATGTACCCGTTGCCGTCGGCCTTCTTGCACTTGTGCACGAGAGAGATGAAGTCTGCCGTCAGCTGCCGTTGGTTTGTTAGCTGCTGCGGGGTGGATTTGGGGGGTAAGGGATAGGAGCGCACTTCGGTAGCAACGCTAACCGGAGACGCCGGGAGCTTGACGGAAACGATGTGCGTGACTCTGCCCATTGATGCTTATCGGCGGACGCTTGGTGGTGGTGGGAGATTGGTGCAGCGGTGGTGATGAGGGGTTGATGGTTGGTGGGGCTGGTGGGCTATGTACTCCGCGGGACGGAAGATGGGGTACGTACCTACGTAACCTACATAGCAGGGGTCACGTTTCGGTTAATGGTTTGCATAGTTAGATACATGTATATTGAGGAGATAGATAATGGGTGATATCTATGTAACGGGATTTTGGGGCCGAAAGGGGTTAGCGTACATGCGGGTCCATTGGGAGGGAGTTAGTCAGCACTGGGACTCATTAGCGTCCATCCTGTCCACTTCACGCAACCACTGGGTCACAATTCATTTTTCTCTCCCACCCCCACTTTCAGTTGTGACTCCGTCGCTCCCTATCTCTCCAGCCTAGGAATTACGTATCGGTATGTAAGCTGTTATTAATATCGGCTTTTACACAAGTAACTACGCTCAGTACGCCCCCGGCGGCCGCGAGATGTTCAGAGTTATGTACACCCCTCGGTGATGATGGTGATGATCATTGATCGTATGCGACCCTATTGGATCATGACGATATTATATACAGTCCTTTTTTCCTGTTCGCCGTCCGCTGCAACCTCGAACAGTCCGCCAGCGACCCGTGGCAACTCCCTGTACACCCCTCGGGTTTTTCTTATCTAGACTACACGCCTGCACCCCGCGAGTGATAAGAAGGCATTGACGCGGCCGCAGGAAAGAGCAACTGTATCTAGCATTTCCTTCGCCGAGTGAGTTCTATTCTACTTTAGGTGTGGATTTTTCGGCAAGGTCCTGCAGAAAAGCGTGACTGCACCTTCTTGGCACGGTCCGAATTGGGGTAACGGGGTGGGTGAACCTCTCGGAGGCGCCCCACAGAGCCAGCGCTCTTTGGAACTGCTGGCCTACCGTAAGACGTGTTTCGGGCAGTAAAGGTGGTGGCACCTCGGACGGTGGGAGGTGAGGAGAGGGTGTTTTGGGACTGTCGCTTTATGTATGAGTGAAGGAGGTGCTACTTACGATTTGATTCAATTCCAAACATAAAAAAAAAGCAAAATTCCCTTCCCTTCCGATCCTCGAATCTAACGAATTTCCCTACTTGCATTATTTTTTTTACTTACTGCTGCTGCTGCTTCGCCTGCTTGGCCTTCCAAGCTTCGTGGGCCTTCTTCTGTTTTTCCCAAAGCTTCCTCAGTGCCTTGCTTCTGGACTTGGTCACATCCTCGCCCTTGGCATCCTTGGTCGGAACGCCGTCGGCGTCCCACTCACTCCACTCCGCCGTCCTGAAGATCGTGGCGGGATCCACCTTGGCGGCCTCATCCCTCTTCCGCTCCTCCGCCTCAAGCCTCTTTCGAGCCTCTTCCTTCTCGCGCAACTTCCGCTCCTTTTGTTCTCTCTGGGCGCGGATTTCCTCGGCAGGGACGAACTTCACGAGTGCGGGACGACTAGCATCGCGGTCATCCAGGGAGACGCCGAGGTCGGCCAGTTCGGCGTCCCGGAGTCGGTCGCACAGAGCGAGGATCTCCTTGGAGGTGGCCGAGGAGGCGTCGGCGATCGCGGTGGTGCGGATGCGGTCGCGGAAGGACGAGAGAAGCTGGATGTATGGCATCGCCACCTCCCCGGTGTTCGCCGCGACGGTGGCTTCGGTCGTCCAGCCGACGGTGGATTTGGGGGTGGCATCGAGGCCGAAAATTGTCGTGACGCGCGTGATCCAGCGAGCAACCTCCTTGACGAGGGACATGGCAAACGTGTGTTTCATGTATATGTTTGTACGCGAGATCAAGTCGAGGATGACAGCCATGGCTGTGGCTGTGTTGAAGCTGTCGCAGAGAGCGAGATCAAGCTCCCTACGCGCGTTATCGAGTGACTTCGCTAGGGACTGCTCGGCTGGGCCGTAGGGTTCGGGTTGAGTCTTGCCAGACGCCACCAGACGTTCCTCTTCGGCCATGAGCGCCTTGATGTTGGTGAAGAACTTGTTGACCACCGTTTCCCAGTTCTTGGCTTCGGCCAGGACGCCCTCGCGGACTTCAATTCCGTCCTTCCATCCGCCAAGCAGAAACACGATACGGAGTCCGCGAGGAGTCCACCCTCCGCGCTGCAGCGCATCTCGAACGGAAACAAAGTTCTTGAGTGACTTGGACATCTTGCTGCCGTGGATCTGCAGGTGACCCATGTGCAGGAAGTAGTTGACCCACTGGTGCTTTCCGTCGGCGGTAGCACACTTGCCATCCGCGCAGTCCCAATAGGCTTCGCTCTGTGCGATCTCGTTATCGTGGTGAGGGAAGGCGAGGTCCACACCACCGGAGTGGATGTCGATCTGCTCGCCGAGGATGGCGGAACACATCACCGAGCACTCGATGTGCCAGCCGGGACGGCCCATGCCCCAGGGGCTCGACCACGACGGCTCGCCGGCTTTCGAGGCCTTCCAGAGGGCGAAGTCGTGTTTGGACTTCTTGGTCTCAGGGAGAGAATTGTTAACGGTGTTCGGGAGGGTGGACGCCTTGGATGAAGCCAGTGCGCCTTCGCCGTCCGCGATCAAGCTCTCATCGCCGCGGTTCCAAGGCTGCAGTTTGGCGTAGCTGTGGCCTGCCCCTTCGTACGCCGCGATGTCGAAGTATACGGATCCGTCAGCAGTGGGGTATGCGAATCCTTTCTCGACAAGCTTCTCAACGAATGCGACGTTCTGGGGGATGTATTCGGAGACGCGGGTGACCACGGTGGGCGGGAGGACATTGAGCGTTGCCATATCCTCGTTGAAATGGCGCTCCCAATAGCTCGAAAGCTTCGAGAAAACCTGGGGCGGGTAGTTTCGGTCCTTGTGCCGGGAGTCGAGGTAGGGCAGGAGCACCGGCGCTGTGGCAGCGTAGAACTGGTCGGCCGTGGTGGGCGGAGAAAGAATAGCGCGCGACGCAACAAGCAACGTTTTGAGGTGCATTTTGTACTTCGTCTGCTTCTCGTCCAGAACGATCTCGTCCTCCAGTGTCCTGCTGGCGTCTTGCGCGATGAGCTCCATCAAGATCCCATGCTTGCTGTCCGACCATTCCGCAAACTGAACTGGAGTCGTTTGTACGTCCTCCGGGTCTAGTGCTGCATTCTTGTCGAAGTACGCATGCCACGCCTTTCCGACTGTCACCAGCACCTCCGATGAAACCTCTGGATTCTGCTCCGTGAACTCGTCCAACAGATGTTTCTGACGGGCGCGCAAGATGATCTATCCCATGTCAGCCAGTCCTCCCAGTCCTCTGATCCTACGGATCGAACCTTGTCATCGACGTCGGTGACGTTCTGCACAAACGTCACATCGAACCCGAAGTAGTCCCTCATGATCCGCCGCAACACATCAGTAGTGACATAGTTCCTGGCATGACCGAGATGCGCAGCATCGTAGACTGTCGGCCCACAACAGTACCACGTCACCTTCCTTCCACCATTGTCGATCGGAATGAACGGATCCTTCCTGCGAGTGAGCGAGTTGTAGATGGTCAGCGGCGGCAGCGGCGCGGACGATTCAGGCGAAGTCCAGGGTGGCTGCTCGCGGCGGAGTGGGGTTGCGGATGCCATTGTGTTGGTCCTGAAATGAATCCACAGACCTGGGGCGGACGGTCTCAGAAGTGGCAAGGACGAGCGTCCGATGGTGGATGTGGCGGTAGCGGGGGATATTGTTTGAAACAAGATGCGGGGGAGGGGCATCTCTCGTATACTTCAGGTTCCACTTTCCCCGACTTCTCTTCTACTAGCTGCTAGTTTAGGCGAACGAGGGTCTGTGGCGGTGCTGAACCCTGTGTCGCTCTCGAACCCTGTGTCGCTCTCGCCGAGCCACATCTATCACATCACCAGCCACAGAACTCTTCCAATCAATTTTTCTCGCGAGAGTTTGCGACGAATTCCCGTTATCCACTACTCCAACCACCCCCGGCGTTCAGCAATGACCTCCGCCGATCTGGCTTCCTTCACAGCGGGAACCGTCTCACCCTTTCTCTCACTCCCGTCCACCGTCACCGCCTCCTCCGCGCCGACAATAATCCACCTCAAGCGCGACAACAATCAGGCGATTGCGCTCTCCCCCACTTCGACGCTGCAGACCCGCTTCGGTACCTTCCCGCACACTTCGTTCCTGTCGCTCCCGCCAGGCTCCCAAGTCCGCGCATCCGCCTCGCACCCCAATCCGCGCGACCAACGCAAGCGCAAGCGCGCCTCGCCTGAAGAAACCTCGGACACCGCCGTTCCCAGCGCCTCGGGCTTCGTGCATGTTCTCGCGCCGACCGCTGAGCTGTGGACCGCCAGCCTCCCGCACCGAACACAAGTCGTCTACACCCCCGACTCCTCCTATATCCTACACCGCCTCAACGTCGGTCCCGGCAGTCGCGTGATCGAGGCGGGTGCAGGGTCCGGATCCTTCACCCATGCCGCTGTCAGAGCGGTGTACAGCGGGTACCCCGACGGGCGCGATGGGGTCGCCTCGACACACATCCAGCAGAAGGGGAAGGTTTGGAGTTTCGAGTTCCACGAAGAGCGCGCGGCAAAGCTGCGGGAAGAGATCGAGAACCATAATCTTGACGGACTCGTGCAGATCACACATAAGGACGTATGTGCAGAGGGGTTTCTAGTGCCATCATCGCAACTCCGGCCGGCGGCGGAGAGCAGCAGTAGCGGGGGAGTGGTTTCGCCCATGGGAACAGCAGTGTTTCTAGATCTTCCAGCGCCTTGGCTGGCAATCCCACACTTGTCCCGGTCCGGGAACTCGCCGCTCGACCCTGACCGGGAAGTCAGTATCTGCACTTTTTCCCCCTGTATCGAGCAGGTGACGCGCACGTGTACCGTGCTCCGCTCCCACGGCTGGGTGGACGTCCAGACGGTAGAGCTCCAGCACCAACGCCTCGAAGTCCGCCGGCAGCTGCCCCGCGGCTACGACGACGGCGCGGGCCCGCGGTCCATCTCGGAGGCTCTCACGCGCCTTCGTGGCGTCAACACCTTCCGTGAGCAGCGGAAAGATCTGCAGCTCTCGCACGCCGCCGGGGAGAAGCCGATCTTCGAGGGATTGGGTTTCAAGAAGGCGAGTGGCCGGAAGAGTTGGGGCACAGGCGAGGAGGGACGCGTCATCTCGCGCTGCGAGCCGGAGCTCAAAACGCACACCAGCTTCCTTACCTTCGCAACGCTCCCACGCGAGTGGACGGACGAGATGGAGGCCGAGGCTGCGGCGTGGGTGGCGGCGAACGAGACGAGAGGCGTGAACAAGGGGGTTGTCGGAGAGAAGGAAAAGAAGTGGCTGGGCGAGAAGGCGGAAAGCAATAGGTCCAAAAAGAGGAGGGAGAGAGGGGCGAGGAAACTAGCGGACGGCGTGGAGGGCGCTGTCAATAGGGATGGCGAGGTTGCGGTAAATTTTGGAGGAATTGATGAATAGGCGCTGGTTGCCACCTGTACATAACGGCGGTCTACGGATAGACGTAGAGGAAGTTGACAGCACTCCCAGCAAACAGTCCACAGTATATATGCGAAACCTCCCCCAGTGGCGGCCCCGGTCGCTAGAACCCGTGCATACAACCTCGCCACTTCGCCGCTTGTGGTGCTTGTACCGACGCGGCAGGTGACTGTATATATCGCAGCTGGACTGGCCACGGGTGGGAACGTTCTTCTGTGTGGGTGTGCGTCGCGGCAAAGTGCTGGCTGCAAACCGGCGAGCGAGAGAACCGTCGGCGCGAGTGGCGGAGCGCAGGGAGAGTTCCATTACCGCTGTGCAGTGACGAGCGAAAATGCGATTTGGCTCACGAGCGAGCACTCGACATCCGCCGCCACCTCGCCGTGTTGGGCAGTCCATCTTGTCTCCGATCTTTCTTTCTTTCTCTTCTCTCATCGGGGGACAGGCCGGGCGGGGGCAGGGGGAGTCGCCGCGAGCCGCTGGCGGACTGCTCGAGGGCGCAGCGGACGGCGAACGGGAAAGGACTGTATATAATATCGTCATGATCCAATAGGGTCGCACACGATTAATGAATCATCATCATAATCATCTTGTCTCCGATGGAGATAGCTATGTACATAGAGCGCCTCACGCCGAGCTCTAAACGGGCCAGGACAAGGTCCACGCCGCTTCAATTTTTCCTCTGTTGCCCACTATCCATCTGCTCTTCCCCCGAGGGCGCGGCCATTCCTCATTGGCCCCCACCGTGGCAGGTGGCCGGTCGACCGCCGTAGGACCGTGAAGGTGACACCCCTCGGAGCGCAGTGGATTGGCTCCAACGTCGCGTAGACGCAAGTACTGACGTATCTGAGGCTGGCATACTACTGCCGTGGTTGAAAAATACGTCGCTTCTCGTCGTTCTACTGTGTGGCCGTATTTGTTTGTGAAGTTTCCTTGGTACTTCTCGCCGGGCCGTCCACAGATCGTGCGACATTGACAGTGTTGGCAACCGTGCGTGCGGCCCGGGCGGCTGTTCCCACAGCCGGAGACGAACTGATATGACAGGACCCAGGCCCGGCCGACCTACTGCAGACCAGCTTTGAGATCTTGAAATTGGTTGCCTAATAGGGCCCAGAGAGGTGTGCTGGCTAGATGTGGTGGCGGATGTGTCGTGGCTAGTGTCGTGGCTAGCACCAAGAGTCATGTCACCCAGATACCCGATGGTCGGATTTTTCTCGCGGATTTGATGATGTCTGCTTGCTCTTGCATTCGTTACCAGGACAATGTGGCCATGCGGTCGCAACCATCTATCACCTTAAGGCAAGAGCTCTACATGCCTAAGACCCTTTCTCGTGGCAATTGGGTTGAAACCTACAAAGCCGACATGGCACCGTTCGATTTCGAGTGCTCCAACAGGCTGACCAAGCTGGACTCGAACTCGCTGCGTCGGGTAGAAGATAGTGGAGAAAGCGAACTCGAGCCTCAACCTCGCAAGCCGCCCTTGGCCAAGATACCTCGGGGTATGTCTGCTAAAAAGCGAGCAGAAGGGCGACATGCGGAGGGAAGGGTAATAAATTCCCGCCACGCTGTAGCATCTGCAAGGGTGCAGGTCACTATGCGCCTAATTATAGGCAGTCGCATAGGTAGAGATAAAATCTGTTTTTGTTGTGGTGAAGAATTACCCTACTTCAACCTCAGTATGAAATCTTGTGTGGGGTCCATCGTGGATAGAGGGGTCCTTGCTGGGTATTTCGGCACTGGAGGGGTCCATAGGGGATAAAAGCCATTTTATGAAATATGTCACGTGCTATTACGAAGTGAATGGGAATTTAAATTTTACTCTGCCGAAGACTCGCACCCCTACCACCACCAGTCCAGAGGTTGGGCGGACGGCTTGAATTTAGTGTCGTCCAGTCCGAGGCCAGGACGGACGGACTGGACTATGCAGAACACTGAGCCGTAGTAAGGTTTGGTTAGATAGGTGGGAGTGCGTGGGATGTGGGCGTCTAGGGCTGGGCGCAGGTTCAGGATACTCATTATGCGTCACTCGGGTTTTATAATTCCCCCTTCAAAGGCTTAAATATCATATGATAAGGCAATTTAGGTATTGGAATCGGTCTCTATGACATCGATATACCAATTCTAAGAGCTTCAGCTGAATTCTGAACCTTTTACCTCGTCTGCAGATGATGTGAATTCAGTATTCCACCTACTCTTCTCCAATTATCAGTTTTTTTTTAGATAGTCCTGTTTGTCTTATCTTCCCGGTACTCTTCCGCGCATTTTCGATATTCTGTCCGTTGTGTCGGTGGCCGAAACCTCCCAGCAACAGGCCAGGCGTAGCCCAAAACCCGAAAACCCGCCCACAACCCAAGAAATGCGGACCGGATTTCCCTTACAACTCCACCATCTCTTCTCCGATTAACAGAATTTTTGAATAATTCTGACAGTCTTATGCCCTGGGTGCTCTTCCGGGTATTTACGATTTTCTGCCTGTTGTGGGGCCGGCCGAAAGCTCCCAGTAACAGGAAACCCACCCACAACACAAGAAATGTAAAACGTCGGTGCGCTACGCGCGCCGCCGGCTGAGGAGATAATTGATATATATTTTTTTTTGTCTGTTTAGGACATTTGTATCAGACTGGGTTACTAATGGGTGCCTGAAGCGGCGCTTGATGTACGGTCGGAATCTCAGTTTAGATCCCGGCCTCCCATCGGATTTCGCTTACAGTGTCACCATCTCTTCTCCGATTAACAGAATTCTTGGATAATCTTGTTCACCTTATATTTCCAGCGCTGTTCAGGGTATGTACGATTTTATATCTGATGTTGTGGTGGTTGCCGAGAGCTTCCAGTAGTGGTTTAGTTGTAGTCGAAAACCTGGAAGCCCGCTAGTGGATCATGAGATCTCCCTCGTTTCCCTGACCCGCGGGCCGTGGACTAGCATGGACTGTATCTTGCAGGCCAGACCAGGCCGAGGCCAGGACTGGCCCGGCCGGACTGTTGAGACCCCTGTATATTTGCTCGTGTAAGGTGTTTGCTCACGCGGGTTGTGGATGCTTGGGTTCCTGTATATAATGAGGGTCATTGCCCACCGTAGATCGGTACGCGCCAACTTGTTTACGCCGTCGCCGTGTCCTTGTCCTTGTCCTTGTCCTCGCATGTCCGCTTGCGCGCCGGCTGCCTCGCCTGCCCGCCGCCCGCCGCTCGCTTACTCGTCCGCTTACGCGTCGGCCACGCCACTTGCTCGCCCGCGTGCCATTACCTGGAGCCCCGTTGGACCCGTCCGTTACAGTACTTGACCGGAGACAGATGTTTATCGTCCTTACTCTTAAATCATGAAGGTTTGTACTCTCAGACTCGTCGTGATCTAGATAGGTTGCATGCGATCAATGAAAAAATAAAAAAAGTACATATCTAATATTAAGTATTTACACACTAGATACCTTTACTGTCGGTATCGCTGTAGCTACTAAATTACTCTTTATTTACTGGCTGCGATACCAATTGATTCTGCGCCCACACCTTGCAATGTGAGCGGCGATGGAGAACCGTGTGGTGAGGCCTGTACCCTGTCGATGGTATTCATGCTGCAGTACTTAACTAGACAAAAGTGTTCGTGATGTCTCAGAGCTCGGACCATTCCTCAGCCCAGGGTCCTTCCTCCTCGAGCTCTCCCCGCCACAACAAACATCATGCCACCCGCCGCGAAACATACACCAAAGAAATCTCGAGGGAAACTGAAGCCTCGCATGCTAAAGCTTCCCAAGTACGAAAGAATCCATGGAAAGCGAAGATAATCGAGCAATGTTGCGAAGGGTATGATCATCGCTTTCTTCGTTGTCTAGATACGGCACAATCTCTGCAGTCTCCCTCATTCTCCGTCATCCTTGGCCGACTGCCGAGAGCTTCCTCCAACGATACCACAAGCGCGGTAATACGGATAATCTCCCACGTTCCGGTCGAACGGAAGTTCTTACCCGACGTGATAATCGAGTTATCCTACGAGGAGTCCGGAAGAACCGGCAGTATACACGCGAGCAAATCCGTCGGATCTAAGCCCTCCCCATATTTCCATAGACACTCCCGATCGGCTTCTCCGTGAGCACAACATCAAGAAGTGGCTAGTAAGGACGCGACCAAAGCTAAAGTTAGAACACGCGAAGGCACGGCTCCAATGGACACTGGCACACAAGGATTGGACTGCGGAGGACTTTCAACGGGTAATCTATAGCGGCGGGTGTAGTGTGGAGAAGGAACCGGCAGGGCGACCGAAATGGGTTTTCCGTACCCCTCCAGAGAAGTGGATTGTAGACTGTGTCCGTCCTGTAAGGCATCGACAAGCGAAGTTGATGGCATGGGGTTGTTTCTGGGGCAGGCAACGCGGTCCGCTTGTTCCCTTGATGCATGGTTCTGCTAGCGCCTGTGTCTGCCGCGAACTACTGCGCCGCTGGCTTATTCCTGTCCTTGAGGATGTGCGCGCTGCCCTCGGTAGTCCTCTCTTTCAACAGCACAATGCGAAAATCCACACTGCGCAGATTATGCTCTCGTTTTTCGAGCGCTATGCAATTCCACACGCGAAAGTCACCCTGCGTACTCCCCCAACCTTAATCCGATCGTGCATGCCTAGGCCCTACTCAAGCGACAAACTTCTCGCAGATTACCCGGACATTGGCGACTATCCAGGCGGCCCCGAGAAGGTGACCAAGAAGCTGGCCGAGGTTCTTCCTCGCTGCTGAGAGAAGATTACGCCCAAGCAGTCAAGCAGTTTGAGACTCTGTGGAGGTCCATGCCTGACCGGGTGCAGGCCGCCATTGAAGCAAAGGGGTGCTGCACTCGCTATCAATTCATGTACTGAGACTTTCTTACTCTTCTCCCATTCTCTTTCTCTCTTTTTTATACTGTGGATCTACTTTAATATACGTTGGAGGCCCGGCGAATTGGGGAGGACGTCGACTGGGGGGCTGGAACACGGTCCGAGCTCTGAGACATCACGAACACTTTTGCCTAGGTAAGTACTGTACATATATAAAAAGGGTTTCTCGCAAAGAACGAGTGCCTACTGGCCAGGCCGACGAGGCAGTTGGGTAATAGTGGTCCTTCTTTTGTATAGTCCGCCGCGCCGAAAACCGGCCCGACACACGCGGGCGCTGCGATTTCTTTTTTCCGCGCTGCATATGTAGGGTATGTACCTATGTACCTCCTGGTGGGGCACATATTTGCTTTGCAGTGTGTGGACGGACGTGAACATGTACACTCCAGCCCCAGATTTTCAGCCCCAGCCGACGAGAAGCGAGAAAGAGTTCAGCAGTTGCCATCTCCATATTCTCCATCTCCACCATCCGCTCCTCTCCCTCCTCCCTCGGAAAAAACACCACGCACAAACACACAGATGCGCCTCCACCACCTCGCCCTCTCACTCTCCCTCTGCATCGCGACGGCACTCGCGCAGGGCGACGGCTCGGTTGCGGGCAACTCGACGGTGCCGATGCCGACGTTCCCGCCGGGCCCAAGCTTTCTGGGGGGCAACACGCCGCGGAAGCCTCCGCCCACCGGTGCGATAGTCGGCGCAGTCTTCGGCGTGCTACTGTGTTTCTTCGCAGGCCTGGCCGTGTTCCTATGGCGCCGCCGCAAGAAGCGCCAGCAACCACCGCCGCCGCAGCAGCAGCAATGGACTGCTGCCGAACTTGGCGCCAACGCCGCCGCCGCCGCCGTCGTCCCCCCATCTCCACCGCCACCTCCTCTTGCTGTGCCCCCGACATGCGAGAAGGAAACGGTTCTCGTCCAACCACCGTTGGAACTCCCGGAGCCCCACCAACAACAGCAGCCCCAACAGCAGCCCCAGCAGCAGCCCCAGCAGCACCACGCGGACATAGCTGAAGTCGGTGCGCCCGTCCACATCGCCAGCCCCGAACCGGACAGCCAGCGCCCGCCAGCGCCCGCCGCCGCCGTCGACCCCGACTGGCTCGCCGGCGAGGAGCGCAAGGTACAAGAGAGGGCCGCCGCGCTGCAGGAGCTCCGACGCCTCCAGGAGGGCGAGGCCAGTCTGCGCGAGCAGCAGCGAGCCGTGCAGGAGCGCCTAAGGGAGCTGTAAGTATCTGCCGATGGCTGGGGGGATGGGGAAATGTGTGAAAAGCGTGTGTCGAGCTGTCAATCAAACTGGTCTCGCCGTGCGAATGCGTGTCTGTCCGTATCCCATCGAGCCGAACTCGTAGCTCCGTCAATCCCGCGGCCGTCGATTCCAGTCCTGTGGCATGCGCGGCCCGCCAAAGGCCAGTCCGCCAGTCGTCCAGTCCTCTAGTTTGTCAACATCTTCTCCCGCCCGCCCGCTGGGCTTTCGCATGCATGCGGAAGTGCGAGTCCGCTGCCCCCGGTGCTCGTTTCCAAATGTGTATACTTGCCTCCATCGGGTTCTGGTCCACGACAAACAAGTGGCTGCGCTGCCGCGTGTGTTTTTCGTCGGCTGTCCGGAAGGAGAACCTCCGCCGCCGCCGTGTCGGCCTGTCGGTCTCACCCAGAACACCGCCCTCCCTCCCTCCCGCAGTACGGAGCTCCACAACCGGGATGACCAGCCCCGGAATCCACCTGCGGCGCGAGCGCTGTACATAGATGACGAGTGCGTGTGCGGTTGCATGCGGCAATCCCACTCCCGCTGCATACTTACACACCTACGACGTGGCGCTTAGTTAAGTAAGGCCCATCTGCAAGAAAAGGTTCTATATGATATACCATGGACGACAGGGGGTAGGGTTTAACATGCCATGAATGCCATCGACAGGGTACAACTTTCACCGCGCAGTTCTCCATCACCGCTTCTGTTGTGGAGTGCGGCCACAGAATTAATAAGGGGAGAGTCAGTATTAATAGGGAGCTGGTGCAGAATGAATGGGGAGAAAAGGTATAGATTTAAAGGGAGAGTGGGCATAAATTTAATATGGAGAGAGCGGGAACACAGAAGCAATACGAAGAGCGGGTATGCATTTGCAGGTACATAGAATACAGATGTTGTAGAATTGCGGGCTGCGATGATAGGCGTCACGGTGTCGCGAGGAGGATGTGATGTTGCGCGCCACTGGGAAAATAGGTGACGGCTTAGAGAAAAGGGAGCTACGGTGTCGCCATAGGAGAATGAGATAGAAGCAGAAAGAAAGTGCCCTTCTAAGTGAAAACACTTGCATTGAATATCAACTGTTGACAAGGCAAAGAGTCAGAATTCGGCTGGAACTTGTACAACAGGTATATCATATAGTAGGGGCCGATTTCAGCACCCATATAACCTTTTCTCTACAGTAGTTGTGGCCTTAAGGGTGAATTCTACATTCGTCGCTCGAAAACCAGAGTGACGTGTAATGAGCATGCTTCACGCTCCCAGACATACTCACCCAAAGGAAAAATAATTACATAGATATGTATGTAAGATGTACTTACTTGTCATTGGATATCTCTTGACATCTACCAATTTGCAATTCGTTTCCCCCACCATCATAATGCACCGAGGAACATGGAAACCACTAATAACAGCAGTTCAGTTCCAACAAAAGCGGTGATGAAGAATTGTGTGGTGAAACATGTACCCCGTCGATGGTATATAACCCCTGTCCTCCATGGTGCATCTATGTACATACGGAACCTCTTCCCCACATCTGCGTGCACCCACCCCGGTACCGGCCACTGCGGTCAGCACCCCACAGCAATCCCCACATTCGATCGGCAGCGCGTGTGCAGCACGGCCAGGGGCAGGGTCCGCCGGCTACATAAAGCGGCGCTGTGGCGCGTCAGTCCTGTGCAACCCAGCAGATCGTGCGCATCACATTACTCTATGTAGATGTGTACTTAGAGAGCATCCACGCACGTGGGCGATGCAATATATTGCCCCTCTCCCTCTCATATGTAAAGTACAGGGACAAAAGTTTCCGTACAGGGGCCGTTTTACACCAAAAATGCCCGTTTTCACAACCAAAAACCACTCTTTACTTGACCGAAAAAAACTGTGCCTTTCACAGACGTCTTAGAATCGTAAGAATCATCATCTATAAAAATCTTGACAACTTTTATTTTATATTGGTGGCGCACGAAATTGTGTTATGCACGAGTTGAAAAGTGACT
>Ga0307516_10002423_pt1 | contig 24944 bp, 20 predicted proteins | sample 19_EM_MG_FD_203310 | JGI IMG/M metagenome (GOLD analysis project Ga0307516, IMG submission 203310) | Populus trichocarpa ectomycorrhiza microbial communities from riparian zone in the Pacific Northwest, United States - 19_EM | ecosystem: Host-associated > Plants > Roots > Unclassified | place...
ATCCTTCTTTTGCGTGCGGTTACGGCTCCGGGCTCATAACCTGTTGAAAGAATACCGATTAGCGATGAGGATAGAAATGAACGATAGGAGTTCGATCAGTCTGAATGCTGTATGAGATGAGGAAACATGAGGCGTATGGATTCTGGTACTTCAAGCGGTTCACAACTTCGTTGTAGTATTCGATGGTGTAGAACAAAAGAAGAAGAGAAAGAACCCGCTGAACAAAGATCCTCCGCTCACGCAATCGTGTCCTCAACAAACTCTGTCCTCAACAAACTCTAAGGTACAAGCGCGAAATCTAAACGATGCGCGAGAAGCATTTCCAACAGTGGCGGCCTTCCGTCCTGCTCGGCATGGCAGTCAGTGTGCACGGCAGGCTTCCTTCATGCATGGCGGTCTTTCGTTCTGCCCGGTGCGGCTGTCAGTAAGCGTGACGGTCTTTCTCCCTGTCCGGTACGGCTGTCGGTGTACGCAGCCGGCTTCCTTCATGCACGGAAGTCTTGTGTCCTGCCCGTCACGACCATTGATATGCATGGTGATCTTCCATTCTGTCCGGCGCGACCATCGGTAGGCACGGCAGTCACCCTGAGGGGCTTCTGGTGTGAGCGTCTGTCTTTGGTCGTACCATACGAGGTGTTTTGGGTTCGTCGTAGACGATTCCGGATCACTTCGCCGCACTGCTGGATGACCCGGTGGTCACCGGTGCAGGTGATCCGAGATCCCGGTACTTGTCTCGTTATGCCGCTCAGAGATGTGTGAAGGTAGGCTAGGTATGTGGATAATATATTGTGTGGAGAAGAATCTCCAGACAAGCTAGTACACCCTCCTGTTATACCCATTCCTCCCTTTCCTACCTCATCATGGCCTGACCGCAAGCCTGACATGACTCCTTCCGCCGACCGCTTTGCAACTACTCGGAAACACAAGATAGCACTTGCAGACCATGTAACAACACTCAACCCAAAACGCATACGCAATGAGGAAGGGAAGAAGGACACGCAAGCATAACAAAGCACAGACAGCATACGTAACGACAACAGGAGAAAGGACGCATAACATAATAAAGCATAGACAGCATACGTAACGACAAAGGAGAAAGTACGCGCAATCGCAATATAATGGAAACATGGGCCGGGGCAGTAGTCGGGTCGAGGCCCTTCCAGATGTTGGCTACTAGAGTGGCATGGTGGCGAGGGCGCAGGGGCGCAGCGGTTAGCCGTGTAGGGCAAGAGAGGTGGTGGCGCTAGCAGCGGCGGCGGAAACGAGGATGACCCATAGGCCGGCTATGGTTATAGTGGCGCCGGTAGCGATGCTAAGAAGCCTGTCATGCCAGGTTTGTGGTACTGGCAATACCACAAACATCCCGTGGCGTGCCGCGCGTCATGCAATACTGCGAACATCCCATTGCGTGTGGAGCATCCAGTAACGCTGAAAACATCTTGTTGCGCGCGGAGAATTCAGCTACAGAGCATATCCCCAGCCAAAAGATTCCTACGAACTCTAATCATCCAGTAACGCCGCAAACATCCTGTTGGGTGCCGAGCATCTGCCACTCAGCAGATATCCAGCCATAACATCTTCTGGAACTCTGATTATCCAGTAATGCCGCAAACATTCCATTGCGTGCCTCGTATCCAGTTATGCAGAACAGATCCCGCCAAAATATCCATTTGAACGCCGATCATTTAGTCTAGCAGCTAAACATCCTGTCGATCATTGAGTATCAAGTAATGGCACAAACATTCTATTACCTCCCGAGAATCCAGCAATGCTGCCAAAATCCCGTCGAGCACCGAGCATCCAGCCACCTAGCAGACATCCAGCTAAAGCATCCTGGCGAACACCAATCATCCAGTGTCAAAAACCTTGACCCCGACTTCCATTCTCTGTCTTGTGCTTGACCGGCAACGTAGTTCCTCGTTCTACCTACTCTGTAGGGCTTTCATCTGCTATGGAGGGTGGTTCGGCTCTTGGGCTGTTTTCGTTCACCTCTCTGGCACGGGCAAGTACTTCCCACTTTTTCAGATGAAGTCTAAGGATGTCCCTCGGCGTAGCCCTTGGTGCCGGTAAGTCGTCGTGCTTCCAGTCTTCTCTGCTGCCGTAGGAGGTCATATTCTATCCCTCGTCTACTGGCACCCAGTGGTCTTGCGTAGCATGGTTACGTTCTCTCGTTGCTGCTCGTGTCCCAGTGTCGTTTGATGCACATGATTACAGATCACTTGTCATGCTCATTCCATCAGTTGACTGGGTTGCGCTGCAATCTCCATCACGCCCGGCATGGCATTGTCGCAGTGGCCTTCTTCATGCCTTGCGTGGTATCACGGTAGTCGTTTTCCCGCCCGGCATGGTATCGTCACGGTAATGTTCCTCACGCCTTGGGTGGGATCGTTGTTCTTCACGTCTGGCATTGTATTGTTGTTCCTCACACCTGGCGTGGCATCGCGGTAGTCATCCCCATGCCCGGCGTGGTATCATCGCAGTAATCTTCTTCACGCCTTGCATGGTATCCATGGTGTACCGTCCTGCCCAGCGTGGCCTTCGGTATGTGCAGCGGTCCTCCGTCCTATACCGCGTGGCTGTCAGTGTGCACAGCAGACTTTCTTCATGCGCGGTGGTCTTCTGTTGTGGCCGGCTCGGAATACGGAGCGGACTTCCATTCGGCCCGGCGCGGTACACGTGGCGGTCCTCAGTTCTGCCTGGCACCGTATACGTGACGTTCTTCTGTTTGGCCCATCATGGCATACGCGGCAGTCTTTCGTTCTGCCTAGCGAGGCCTTCGGTATGCGCGACGGTCTTCCTCCCTCTCCGGCGCGGCTGTCGGTGTGCATGGCTGACTTCCTTCATGCGTGACGGTCTTCTCTTCCTGCCCGGTATGGCCATCGGTATGCGCGGCGGTCTTCCTTTCTTACCTGACACCGCCGTCGGTTTGTGTGGCGCTCTTCTACCCGGCGCAGCATGGGTGGCGGTCTCCCGTCTTACCCGGTGCAGCTGCCGGTGTACGCGGCAGACTTCCTTCATGCGCGGTGGTCTTCGGTTCTGCCCGGAGCAGTCCACGTGGTGGTCTTCCATTCTACCCAGCACGGCTATTGGTGTATGCAACCGGCTTCCTTCATGCCGTGCGTGGTGTTGCGGGTTCGTCACATGTGGTCCCAGATCACTTGTCAGGTTGTCAGATAACCCGGTGGTCATCGGCGCGAGTGATCCGAGATCCGGGCGCTCGTCACGCCACTCAGATATGTGTGAAGGTAGGTCTAGGTATGTAGATAATATATTGCGTGGAGAAGAATCTCCAGACTAGCTACTGCACCCTCCTTTTATACCTGTCCCTCCTTTTCCTGGCTCATCATAGGTGGTCCGCAAGCCTGTCATGACTCCCTCCACCTACCGCTTCGCTACCACAGGAAAACACAAGATTGCACTCGCAGACCACGATACAACACTCAACCCTAAACGCATACGCAATGGAACAGGAGAAAGGACGTGAAACCATAATAAAGCGGAGATAGCATACTTAACGACAAAGGAGAAAGAACACGCAATCGCAATATAATGGAAACATGGGCTGGGACGGCAGTCGGGTCGAGGTCCTTCCAGATGTTGGCTACCATAGTGGCATTGTGGCGAGGGCGTAGGGGCACGACGGCTAGCCGTACAGGGCGAGGGAGGTGGCGGCGGCGGCAGTGACAGCTGCGGAAATGAGGATGACCCACAAGCCGGCTATGGTTATAGTGGCACCGGTAGCGGCACTATGAAGCCTGTCATGCCAAGTTCATGACATCCGGTCATGCCGCAAACATTCCATTGTGTGCCAGGCATGCTGCAACACCGCAAAGATCAGGACGCCCGCCGAGCATCCAGTCATATCGAAAATATCACGACAAGCACCGAGTGTCCGGCAGTGCTGCAGGCGTCCCATTGTACGCTGAGTATTCAGCAACTCCACAAACATCCCATTGTGTGGCAGGCATCCCGCGCAGGGCATCCAGCTACGCTGCATTCATTTTGTCACGCACCGCTTACAGTCCAAATATCTGTTGCCCGCTAGGCAATCGAAATATAATGCTACCTCTGACTATTACTAGTTTAATATTCTCCTTGTGGGCTTGTGTGATAGTTTGCCAAAATATCCACTCCATCTATTATTTTTTTTGGCAGGAAACGAAATAACAAAATTGCCACCATGAACAGTTGCACACCAATGCTCACTCGCAGACCAACCATGTCGCACGCACTGCGGATCTAGTCATTCTTGTAGGACATGGATGTAAGTGGAGATAGGTGAGGCCTTGGTTGTCAGGGTGGATATTGTGTGGGAATACAATGGAAAATTTAAACAGAAAAAGAGTATTTGGAGTAAATATAAATTTCAGATCTGATCAACACTAACCCTAGTGGTGGCAATGCCAAGCCTGCCCCCGGTAGTTTCTGGTTACACAAAGAGTTCGTAGTTTTTTGGGATGCTCTTGTGTAACCAGAACTTTACTTGTGAAATCACTCGGTTATTTGCCTTGTCTGCTACACCACTTGCTGATTTGCTCAGGTACTTCCTTTTCCCATTGCCCACGAGGATCACTCAGGTAGTATTTCTCTTGCCGGCCACGCTGGTTGTCAAGTAACTGCAATAGAACAGAAGGAAAAGAAAAACAAGAGACGACAGGAACTGAATCCCTTAGTTTAATCTGTTGTGAATTGTTGAAAACCTGACAATATCTCTGTTATTAACTCTACTGTGACTCCAATGATGCATGTACACCTCAGTCACAATCACTAACTCCAATCTCAATATATAACAGTATCAAATCACAGAAATTATGATTTTGTGCGCTTACATGACGGCTTGCTGGTCGGATGACATGTCAGATATGTAATGGTGGCGGCCAAGACGGGGTTCTAAAGTACTCTGATGGATTCAAAATGCAAGCGGAGCGAGAACGGGAGCAGGAGCGGAAAACGGGAATGGACGGGAACGGGGAACCGGACAGAACCGGGACAGGAATGGGGAATGGGATGGGAACGGGACTGGAACGGGAACGAGAACTATCGTCACATCACTCGTCGTATTGTTGCCTTTCATACACTCGTTGACGGCTTTCCCGGCGGCTCACTCGTCGGATTGCTCACTGGATAACGTCTCTTTTCTTTTCGCAGTAGGTAGCCCGTCGGATACTTGTCGGATTGCGTCTCTTTTTTTTACACTCGGTGACGGCTTTCATGGCGGCTCTCTCGACGGTTTACTCATTGGATTGCTTGTCTCTTTTCTTAGTTGATGGCGGAGACTCGCCGGTCAGATTACTTGTCGGATTGCTCGTCTCGCTTATGACACTGATCAACTGCTTTCGTAGCAGCTCGCTCGTCAGATTACTCGTCAGATTGTGCCTCTCTTTTCTTACACTTGTCGATGGCTTTCGCAGCAGCTCACTCGTTAGATTACTTGTCAGATTGCGTGTCTCCTTCTTTTACTCATCAGCGGCTTTTATGGCGGCTCGCCCGTCGGATTACTCGTCAGATTGCTCCTTTCTTTTCTTACAATCTTCGACAGCTTTCCCCGCGGCTCACTTTACAGATTACTTGTATGATTGCGTGTCTCTTTTCTTACTCTCCTCGACCGCTTTGGCGTCGGCTCACTTGTCAGATTACTCGTCAGATTGTGCATCTCTTTCCTTACACTCATCGTCAGCTTTTGCAGTGGCTAGCTTATTAGATTACTAGTCGGATTACACGTCACTTTTCTTACTCTCCACGACAACTTTCGCGGTAGCTCACTTGTCAGATTACTCGCACCGCAATGGTTGTCGAATAGTGCATCGGAATGCTCATGGCTTCCACTCATTGACGGCTATCACTATGGTTTGCACGACGCCATGCTCATCGAATGGTGTGTGGGATCGCTCATCGATTCCGCTCGTCGACGGCTATTCCTGTGGTTTGCATGATGCCATGCTCGTCGACAGCTGTAGCGACGGTTTGCACATCGCAATGCTCGTCGACAGCCTTCACGATGGTTTGCGCGCCATACTTGTCGTCCAATAGCGCATTGGGTCACTCATCGCTTCCGCTCGTCGCCGGCTATCCCTACAGTTTGCACGCCGCAATGCTTGTCGACAGCTGTAGCGATGGTTTGTGCGCTGCAATACTTCACCATGGCTTTGACAATGGTTTGCGCGACGCCATGCTCATCGAATGGCGCATGGGATCGCTCATCGATTCCACTCGTCGACAGTTATCCCTACGGTTTGCATGACGCCGTGCTTGTCGACAGCTGTAGCGACGGTTTGCACGCTGCAATACTTCACCACGGCTTTGACAACGGTTTGCGCGATGCCATGCTCGTCGAATGGCGCGTCGGATCGCTCATCGATTCCACTCGTCAACGGCTATCCCTACGGTTTACGCGCCACGATACTTCCCCACGGCTATCCCTATAGTTTGCGTGACGCCATGTGCGTCGAGTAGAGCGTCAGCTAGCGGATGTGGAAGCGGAAGATGACACGTGGAGCAAGGTGTCGGAATGGGAGCTCCGGGAGCGCCAGGATCGGGAAGAGGAAAGGAGGGCGGAGAAGCATGGTGCCGAGGAGTAGCCGGGGTCCGGGGAAGGAACACCGCTGTTCCTACCCACCCAGCCCTTTATGGCATCGGCGGATGGATAGCAGGGGGGGGGGGGCGTCATGACTCTGTTGTTCTTTGTTTTGTGATTTCCGTTGTGCGCTCTGACATCTTCGTGGGATAGGCTTAGGCGGAGGGTATGGGTGAGCCTACGCTATGCCGCTACACATGGACTACGGCCGAGAAACGGACTGTAGATACTCCTCGCCATGATCTATCTAGGTCGCATGAGAGTAATGAACAAACCAAAATAATATTCACTGGCTTGCGGATCCGATTGCACTTATGTACGAATGTTAGACGGGCTGCGCCTAAAAGGTGGGTCTCTCTTAAGAACGTGTGATGATGTCTATTCTTCTCCTCTTTTCCTAACTTGAAGATCTATCTAACTTCTCCTTGGCACCAAGTGCTACCTTAGTCAGCCGTGTCTTGGCGTGGCCCTCTCCTTCCTCCATAACAGTCGCCCCGGACCCAAATTCTCGCCGACCCCGGTGACCCTTCATCAAGACCCACGCTCAAAGCTTTCCAAATCAAACGAAACAAACCGACCAACAAAACAAAAGTGACAGGAGTATTAAGGCATGCTTTTATCGAAACCAGACGCAAATACGGCAAATCAACACAACACACAAAACAAAAAACAAGGTTCCTTCGTAATCCTCTTCCATCAAACAACTTCCTTCCTCGCTTTCAGCACCCTATGCTCCGTATCGTAGGCCAGGATCATGTCCTTCGCGTCTCCCAAGTCGCGCCTCGGCATCCATCGATCGTATTCCGCTCCAACTCCCTGCCACCGAACCAAATACTCTATCGGCTTGTTCTTCTGATGTCTCTTGTCCAGGATTGCTTCCACTTGCCATGCAACACTCTCGTTGTTCGGAAGACCAACGACTGGTGAGAGCAAATCGACTCCAAGGGTTCCCTTCTATGGGTCGTCGTCCGGCACCGGCGCGGGTTCAAGGTGTATGATCGATATGACGTTATGGATGGTGAAATGTTTCGGTAGCTACAACGCAAATGCGCGTCCTTTCCCGTGAACACTGAGGATTTTAAATGGGCCGATCTTCTGTGGGGCCAGCTTCAGCTTGTTGATACCTGGTAGGCTGTATCCGTTGCCGAGCTTCAGGAACGCCCATCCGGACTCGAATACCGGTATCGGCGCATGCTTTTGATCGTAGAATCTCGCCATCGCCTTCCGTGCCAGATGGACCGTATCCTCTACCTGCCTCCATAGCACCTCGCGTTGCTCCACTATTCCCAGCACCATTCTCGAGGCTTTGTCCTTCTGCCCCAGCACCACATCTAAACCCAAACGGACCCGCTTGCCCATCAGCATCTCATTCGGTGACAGCCCCGTCGTCGTCGAGGGCATATTATTGATTGCGGATTGCAGAAAACGTAACCGTACGAGCCATGCCTTCTGCTCGGTATCCACGAAGAAGCGCAGCATCACCTCAACGGTTTGATTGGTCCGTTCTGCTTGTCCATCGGCTGCCGGATGATATGCTGCCGTTGCGATAGACTGAACACCTGCCATCTTGAACAAAGATTGCCATAAGGCAGAGAGAAAACGCCTGTCCCTGTCACTGACGATTGTAGCCGGATACCCCCATCCGGCCAACACCATTCCTTCATGAAGGGCCTCCGCCCACTTCTCCGAGCCCCAATCCTTTCTTCCTGGGATTAACTTTACAGCTTTCGAATACCGATCCGTAACCGTCAATATCGAGTCGCAGCGCGGGCCTCCCTCTACGCTCGCTTCATCTGGCAGATCTGTCACAATATCGATGTTGACTGTATCGAATGGCTCGTTAGGTGACAATACAGGCTGCAGCGCGCCGTACGGTCTATGATGCGAAGGCTTGTTCCGCAAGCACTCTGGGCAGTATCGCAAGTAACGCATCAAGTCCTTGCCCATCCCTGTCCAGTAGTAGCCTTCCAACAGTGCGTAGGAACGTGCCAATCCTGCGTGAGAATAGTTATGGGCCAAGGCCATTGCTTCGTCTTGCAATGACTTCGCAGGCAAGACCAACCTCAGTGAACCGTTCTGTCCTTTAAAATAAAGCAGATCTTCCTTCAAGACATATGCCGACACCGCAAGCTCCATATATCCCTCGGTATGCTGGAGGCCGATGTCCTTCAAGGTCGCTCGTATCCGACTCCACTTCTGATCGGCTGCCAGTGCCTCCGATACCCGAGCTCGAAAGGTCCCGGACAATTCCACCGTTGCGGCTATTTCTTCGGTTATCATGGTGGCGCTAAATCCTTCATACACCTCAAATTCTTTCATAGAATCAGGTGCCGTCGCCCCCATCTGGGCTGCCGCCTCCTGTAAGGCCCTAGTGCTAGCTCCGACACGCGTCTTCAACCTTAACAGAGCATCCAGACACGACAACGTCTCGCCCCTGGCATACACCACCTTCATCCTATCCCGAAACATTCCGATGAAGTTGCTCCACGTCTGCAACCGCAAACTACTACAGGCAGTTGATGTCATAGCCAGCGACTTCATCTTCGCTAGGTCGGCTGCCGGCTGGTGGTCGGTAACAAATGTAATGAAAGCCTATTCCAGGTAGGGCCTGCACCGGTGCACCGCCCATACCAAACCGCTCATCTCCATGTCCGTTGGCCAGTACCATTTCTTGGCGTCGGTAAGCTCTCTCGACATGAAATGGAGTGGGACCAATCGTGCTTTCTCATATGTGGACTGATCGCCCATCAGTTGATATACCGCCAAACCACATCCATATTCCTTTGAGGAATCCAGGAATGCGTAAGTAGGGCAGCCAGGCTCGAAATGATACCGGCGTGGCCGGTCGACAAGCGCTCCCTTTACGTCCTCAAACGATCGCCTAACATTGTCCGATTCCACGATGGGTGTCCGCGAGGCATATTCTTTTCTTGTGTGGCCACCAAGAGGTGCTCCCCATAACAACTGTGTCTTGAGACGCTGCAACGGCTCCATCCTCTGAGAGAAGAATGGGATTAGGTGGCGGTTCCAATTTACCAAACCTATGAAGTATTCCAGCTGCGTAAGAGTGACCGGGAACGCAATGTTGCGTATCGCTTCTGCTTTATTGGTGGTGGTTGTACTCCCGAATCGATCCACCAAATATCCCAGCAATTCCAGACTATGGAAACCTAGAAAACACTTCTTCGCCTTGAGTGTAATACCCAGATTCGATAGGATGGTGAACACCTCCTCGCAGGCCTGTAAGAATTCGGCGAATGTGTCTGCATATATGCAAATGTCATCGACATACACCGAAACCACCCGCCAGGTCAAGCCTGCGAAAGCCTTATCCATCAACTTTTGCTGATGCTGCACCGACCTCTTATAGCCCATCATTGTAACCGCAAATTGCTCGTGTCCCCTATGAGATATCACTGCTACACGATATCTGTCGTCTGGGTGAAGAAGCCGCTGATAAAAGGCGCTTGTAATATCTGCTGTGGCTAGCCACCTCTTGCCTCCAATACTCTCTGTAATTCGTGATTGGTCCAGCAACGGGTACCCATCGTGAGGAACCAAAGCATTAAGCTCGCGCATGTCCAAGACCGGTCTCTCCTTCCCATTCGCTGCGTACACCACGAAAACCTGAATCGTATACGGCGATGGCTTGTCCACCCGCTCCATCCTTACTGCTCGTATATTCTCGTCAAACTGTTTATCGATCACGGTGCGGCCTTTCGGGTTCATCTTGTAGGCGGGTTTAGGCTTCACCTTCAACTCCAAGGTTGGGTCGACCGGAATACGCAACCAATCGTCTGGAGATTCTCGGATGCAACCCATCTCATCGTTGAAGATCGCTTTGTGCCTCCTCAAAAGCAGCTTCATTGCGCGAACTTGCTCTGGTGAGACGTCATCCTTATCGTTCACGTTCACCTCTTCCCATGTGGACGTTTCTGTAGACGGCGTCTTAATCCCCGGTGGAAGGGAATACGCGTAAACGGGCTTGTATTCTTCCTGAATCCATGACGGAAACTCCCATTCTTCTTCCCTGCAGGGCTTCTCCGCCTGGTGTGTCGTTGGAACCGGACTCTTCCCTGGAACCATCCGGGCTCTGTGCAAAAACTCCATATCTCCTCTGGCCTGGCTCTCCGTAGGCGGGAGATCCATAGACGAGATGGCGTCAGGGTCGAACACCGGTCTACATACTGGCTGGTTCGACGATGGCTCCTGCGCCAGAAATGGAGATTTCTCCCCAAACATTGCTAGTACCTCCTTCTGCGCTTCTTCCCAGACGACATAATGGGCGCTGCCCATGGGTTGCATGGTCCCGATAACGGTTCCCCTGAAAAGCTGAACAGGCGTGTCCAGGAAATTGGTGAACGCGATCTGATTCTGATCATGGCTCACCATTGCGTGAGGTGCACCGATACCCGAAGTGGAAGCGGAATGCAACGCAGAGGGCGAAAATATGTAAGTCTCCCCCGAGCTCAACTTCTGGCTCAACCTCACGTCCACTTTCATAGTCCTTCGTGGAGGTAACTTTATCGCGCTGCGTACCCTCACCAATATTTTCCGATACTGCTGCTCCTGCTTCATGGTCACCGGAACCTGTATTCCCCCGCAGGACCCGATCGTCACCATGGGTTTCGGCTTGAAGGTAAGAACCATATCTTCCGGCGCGATGATATCAATACCCACTAAAAGGGGTACGGAAAGGTCCTCAAACACATGAAAAGGTCTGGTGAAAGTTGCTGTCCTACCGTCCTTCCCTCGTAAATAAATCGTGAGCATCGCGACCTCGTCCAGCAGCTTCTTTCCTCCGCCCATTCCGAGCACCCACTGCGGTTGCGGCAACGTGATCCTGGCAGCATCGGCCCCATGCGCCTGCAAAAAGGCCTTATCGACCGCCGAGTTCCCATAGCCTGTATCCATACATGCCAAGTGGGTTGCTCCTGCTATATCGGTGGCAAACGGTAACTTAACGTAATGGTAGTCCCTCAAGCCAGCTGTCAGGTCCATTCCCAACCTAGCCTTGGATTCCACTACCGTTGGTGACTGGCCGACCGCCCTGGTATGCTCCACTTCACGCAGATGGTGATGCAAGGTGTTCCCTGAGCTGAAAACCTCCCCGCACAAATTGCAGGTATGGGATGGCGCTCCGCCCTTACTTCCTGATTCTGGGGTCCGTATCAAGGCATGAAACCCGGGTTGCGTTGCAAAGTACAGCTCACAGAAATGGGCGGCCTGAGCGCGATTGTATCTGTCTGCCGATTCCTCATCCTTGTCCAGCTCCTTTATTGCGAGACCTTCTTCCGTACCATCGGTCCCTTCGCTGTCCATGACTTCGGCTCGTATATTGTATGAACGAGTGACCTTCGTGGACTGAGCTCTTCCATACAGTTTACACTCCCTATCCCAATGTTCCCCATCCCCGCACTCCGGGTGGGGATAGAAACGACATTTCCGCACTCTCTCGGCTGCCCTCTCGGCTGATCGTCGCGAGCGCGTGGGGCCGGGAGGTACCGCCGGCACATACGGGATCATCAAGGCCGCCTTTCTGTAGGCCGATTGCTGCTCAGATGCGGAACCGACTGCTGCCCGAGGCTTATATTCCGTCCTACTGTTCGTTGGCTGAAAACGTCGGTTCTGTCTGATGGCCGTTTGCGACCTTGCTTCGTCGTGAATCTTCTGCAAAGGCCCCTGAATCAAAGCCAACTGAGCTTTATATACCGCCACCGTGTTCCCGCGTTCCAGAACAAAAGGCTGCAATGCCACAGTCAACGTCGGTGTTGCCTGGAAACCAGCATGCACCGCATTGACAATTGTGTCTTGATCGGAAATCCAGGCTATTCGGAGGAGGCTAATCTTTTTCGTGGCGTCTTCCATAGGTGTTCGACCTTGCGTCCTATTGAACTGCTCCGAGATCGCTTCCAATTGCAGGGTTCCCGATGGTGGCATGAAATCCCGCCTCAGATAGGTGATCCAATGGGCAGTAGACGCGTTAATGTTGTCTTTCTCCTCAAGTGAGAGGCCAGCCAACCACCTCTGGGCTTCTGTGGACTCGCAACACCTTCGCAAAACTGCTCTCGTCCGGTCCTCCCCATATATCCGCACCGAGTACGTGATATTATCGATAAACTGCTGGGTAGCCACTGGGTCGCGTGTCGACTTCGGCTCGAATTTCCCCACGTCGGTAGCCTTAAGCTGGAACTCATTTCCCGTGCGCCGTGGGATTTCTGGATGCTCCTGCTGCCCTTGAACGCGACCCGTCTGCACCATTGCTTGCTGAAAAGCCGCGAACTGTGCCGCCTGCTGCTGCTGCCCCGCCGCCAGCTGAGCGACCAAATCAACTAGCACCTGATTGGTACCTGCCACTGGTTCGGGTGTTGCGGGCTGATGCTGGCCAATCGAAGCGGCCTGCATTCCCGCGATGAGCTGTGGCAGCCAAGTGGGTATAGGATCCATCGGTCTCTGCGGTTGGGAATCGTCCTCCATCGCTGTTGACCGCAGGCTCTGCGAGTCGGACTCTGATGAAACCGGTTGCGAGCATATGCTGGTAAACTAGGACGGAGGCAACTGGTGAGAGGCGTTCGCGTCGGGTAGTTCTTTGAAGGTCCTGGACAATGGTAACTCCGGAGACTCCAGCGACTCGAGGATACCTTGCGCCGCAAAGCGCTCCAATGGCAAATCGTACTCGGGGCTGGGTAGGTGGGATGCTGCTGGGTCTGAAACCTCTTGCTGGCCAACAGCTTGGGAGGGAACGGGTTGCTGAGTAACAGCCTGCTGGGAAACAGCACGCTGGGTAACAGCCTGCTGGAAAACAGCTCGCTGGGTAACAGCCTGCTGGGGGTGCTCGGAAAAGTACGAAATATGTCTCTGAACTGGCAGGGTGGATGTCCCTGCAGAGGGTAGCGTGTTGCAATGGATGTGCGGGGCTTGAAGTGGGAATGGGGTGGAGAGTACTGGGTCAACTCGGTAGCTAGAGTCTGGAGGTGTGGGTACCGCCAAGCGTCCGACGGGCAGGGGTGGTAACCGTGTCAATGCGCCGAAGGTGCTCCCCCCAACCTTGTCGGTCTCCGCCTCTGGGAACTCCTCCTGCCTCTCCTCAGCTTCCGCTAGCAGTCCCAATGGTTCCAGAGTCGTGATCCGAGGTTTCTTCACCCTACTCGCCAGCCATTCCTTCTGTCTCTCCTGTATTTCGAGTTCCACTCCTTCCAGCAAGTTGAGGTCCTTCATGTAGACCCAAGTGATGACTGCACTCACAAACCGCCGTGCTGAGGCTTCATAATCGGATAAAACCTGACCTTCCTGTGCCTGATCGAGCAACCCGTCTAGCCGCTCAATAGACACCAGTGATGTAATGCGAAACAAATACGTCAGCGTGCGAGCACCAGGGACCGCGTTTCCCTTCCTATAAGAATGAATAAGTGATGCTGCTAAATTCAATATGGGGACTAGTGGCTTGGCTTCTCCTTCGCGGGTGCCAACCATACCCTGAAGAGCCATCATATCAGATACGGATCCTCCCAAAAAGAGAACCTCCTGCTCCATTTCCTCCTCGGCTTCCTCCTCGGCCTCCTTTTCGCTGTCCGATCGGATCTGACCCGCGACAGGACCGTCTCTTCCTCCTTCGCTTGGCGCAGTCATCCTCCTTTTGCCTCGGGTGCTCCTCTCCATCGCACCGGGCTGTTATACGGGAAGCGAGGGAAGCGGGCGCGTGTTGGTGATCTGAATGAGGACGCGCGTCGAGCTGATAATCGAGGGGCCCCCTCGAGGTCTCCGCGAGATTGCGCGGATCTCCTCTCTCGCTCCATATCAACAGGCTCTCCTCCGACTCTCTCGAACCCCTCTCCGTTTGCGGCGAATGTTCGCTCTGCTGATTATTCCACTGCCTATCCGCGTGCTGCAGCTGGTCTTGCTGAGACCTATGCAAGGCGTCCAGGAAAACGGTAGCGGCCTGTAGAATTGCAAGGTCCGCGGGTGCAATCAGCTGCTGGTCAAAGTCCGGCTGTCCCTCAGGGCTCACTGGTGGTCGTTATGATGGTGGTGTTGGGGGTGCTGCTGTTGGCGCCTCTCTTGATGCTCCTGACGCTCCTGCCGGTGCGGGTTCCAAGTCCGCCTTGGTGGCATGAATCGTGAGAATCCGGTGACGGTCGAGGACGATGTTGCGCAGTAAAATTTTTTTCGAGCAATCATCAATGGTAAGTTAAGCGTTGGTGTATTGTGCGGAAGCGTCACAAACGGGTAAGTGGTGGGAAAACCTCCCAATGGCGGGTCGCCCCGCTGGTAGAGGTGTTGCTACCAACTGTTAGGCGGGCTGCGCCTAAAAGGTGGGTCTCTGTTAAGAACGTGTGATGATGTCTATTCTTCTCCTCTTTTCCTAACTTCAAGATCTATCTAACTTCTCCTTGGCGCCAAGCGCTACCTTAGTCAGCTGTGTCTTGGCGTGGCCCTCTCCTTCCTCCATGACAACGAATGATAATTCCTGATACAGAGGAAGGGTGATAATCTATGATGTCAAATCCGAATGATAAATCATGATGACATAAATAGAGTGATAATCTATGACGCGCAGCCGAGTGATAAAGAATGATTACAGATAGGGCGATTTTTGGCCAATGATATACTGGAATGTGCACTAGCCACACCAAAGTTGTTCACCGCACACAGCGGCAACAACTACACCGCACAAATTCTGCAGTCAGCGGTCTAAGAACAATTAAGTTTTTTTGACCTGTGACTAGATTATAGATAACATGTCAGCAATTCATGTGCTATCATCCGATTTTTAATTGAAGCAGTGGTTGTTGAGTTATTGTTGCAGAAGTGGGTTTGCAGGACTCTATAAATGAGCGCTCCTGACGCCCGGCACTGCAGCAACATCTTACTACGCTGTAAAATCTTGAATTATTGCTTTCACCAGCCAGTTATAGGTGCACCACCAGCTGCTGCCACCACAAGCCACTGATTTTTTGCTTTCACCAACCAATGAAATCACTGGAGTGTACACTTGCCACTTAGTTCACAAGGGGCAACTGCTTACAATGATATGGAACAAATTCTACACCCAGCCACATAAAAACAATAAAGTTTTTTTGACCTGTGACTAGATTATAGATAACATGCCCGTAATTCACCGCTCGTCAACAGCTTTCACGACGGTTCGCGCACCGTATGGCTCAGTGGATGGCATGAGATTGCTCATACCTCCACTAGTCAACGGCTTTCACGACGGCCATTTTGCTCAGCCAATGGCAGCGGATTGCTCATTCTTCCACTTGTCAACGGCTTTCACGGTTTGCGGGCCGTTTTGCACAGCAAATGGTAGCGGATTCCTCTTACTTGCGGTAGTCAATATCTTTCACCACGGTTTGCATGCCGTATTGCTCCGCGGATGGCAGCTGATTGCTTATTCTTCCGCTCGTCAATGGCATTCACGGTTTGCGCGCCGTTTTGCACACAGAATGGTAGCGGATTGCTCATCCTTCTGCTTGTCAACGGCTTTCGCGACGGTTTGCATGCTGATTTCCTCAGCGGATGGCAGTGCATTGCTTGTTCTTCCACTTGTCAATGGCTTTCACGGTTTGCGCGCTGTATTGCTCAACGGATGGCAGCGGATTGCTCGTACTTGTGCCCGTCAATGGCTTTCACTGTTTGCGCGCTGTTTGCTCGGCGAATGACAATATATTGCTCGTTCTTCCGCTCGTCAACGGCTTTCACGGTTTGCACTCAGTATTGTTCAACGGATGGCAGCGGATTGCCCGTTCTTCCGCTCGTCAATGGCTTTCACGGTTTGCGCGCCGATTTACTCCGCGGATGTCTGCGCATTGCTCATACTTCCACTCGTCAAAGGCTTCCACCACGGTTTGTGTGCCGTATTGCTCTGCGGATGTCAGCGGATTGCTCATAATTCCGCTGGTCAAAGTCTTTCATGGTTTGCACGCCGGATTGCTCAACGGATGTCAGCGGATTACTCATACCTCCACTTTTCAACGGCTTTCCCGACGGTTCGCGCCCCGTATTGCTCTGCGGATGGTATTGGATCGCTCCTACTGCTGCTCGTCAACGGCTTTCCCGACGGTTTACGGGCCGTTTTGCTCCGCAGATGGCATTGTCTTGCTCGTTCTTCCACTTGTCAAAGGCTTTCACGGTTTGCGTGCCGGATTGCTCAATGGATGTCAGCGGATTGCTCATAGCTCTGCTTTTCAACGGGTTTCCCAACGGTTCGCGTCCCGTATTACTCTGCGGATGGCATTGGATCGCTCGTACTTCCGCTGGTCAATGGCTTTCACGACGGTTTGCGCCCAGTATTTCTCTGCGGATGGTAGTAGATTGGTCATTCTTTCTCTCGTCAGAGGCTTTCACGGTTTGCATGCCGTATTGCTCATCGGATGGCAGCGGATTGCTCATACTTCCGCTTGTCAATGGCTTTCCCAACGTTTCGCGTATCGTATTACTCAACGGATCGTAGCGAATTGCTCATACCTCCGATTGTCAATGGCTTTCCCGATGGTTCGTGTGTCGTATTGCTCAGCGGATGGCAGCGGATTGCTCATACTTCTGCTGGTCAAAGTCTTTCACGGTTCACGCACCGAATTGCTCAATGGATGGCAGCGGATTGCTCATACCTCTGCTCGTCACTGGCTTTCCCAATGGTACGCGCGCCGTATTGCTCAGCGGACAGCAGTTGATTGCTATACTTCCACTCGAGGGTGATAAACAGCATCCGTGGAGCAGTATCGGGGGCCGTACAAGTCAAAGCAACACCGGACGTAGCGACTCCTATGGCTTTCACAACGGATTGCGCGCCGTATCACTCAGCAGATGGCAGCGAGTTGCTCGTTCCTCCGCTCAGAGACGGCTTTCCCTACCATTCGCGCACCGTATTCCTCAGCGGATGGTAGCAGCTTGCCCGTTCTCTTACTTGTCAACAGCTTTCACGGTTTGCGCGCCGTTTTGCTCAGCGCATGACAGCGCATTGCTCATTCTTCTGCTCATTAATAGCTTTCACTGTTTGCACGCCGTTTTGCTCAGTAGATAGCAGCGCATTCCTAGTTCTTACACTCGTCAACGGCTTTCCCTGTTTCCGCGCCGTTTTGCTCAGCGGATGGCAGCGGATTGCTCATTCTTCCGCACGTCAACGTCTTTCACGGTTTACGCGCCGTTTTGCTCAGCGGATGGTAGCAGATTACTCATTATTCCACTCGTCAATGGCTTTCACAACGGTTTACGTGCCGTGTTGCCCAGCGGATGGCAGGGCATTGCACATTCTTCCGCTAGTTAACAGCTTTCACGGTTTGCCCGCCATTTTGCTCTGCGGATGGTAGCAGATTGCTCATTCATCCGCTGGTTAACGGCATTCCCGATGGTTTGCGCGCCGTTTCGCTCTGCAGATGGCAGCACATTGCTCATTCTTCCGCTTGTCAATGGCATTCCTGATGGTTTGCACGCTGTATTGCTCAGCGGATGGCAGCGGATTGCTGATTTTTCCGCTCGTCAATGGCTTTCGCGACGCTTTGCGCGCCGTATTGCTCACTGGATGGCGCTGGATTGCTCATTCTTTTGCTGGTTAACCGCTTTCACGAAGGTTTGCACACTGTATTGCTCGCCAGAATGCTCGGCGGATGGCACTGCTGCCCGTTTGTGGGTTCACTCATATCTTCTGCTTGTCGATGACTTTGCTAACATTCTACGTGCCATAAATTGCTCGCCGTAGTGCTCATTCTTCCACTTGTTGACATCTATTATCCCCGGCCGCTTCGTGTACCGTATTCCTCAGCGGATGGCAGTGGATTGCTTATTCTTGCACTCGTCAACAGCGTTCACAATGGTTTTCGTGCCGTATTGCACTGCGGATGGCACAGGATTGCTCCTTCCTTCACTCGTCAAAGGCTTTCGCGATGGTTTGTGCCCGGTATTGCACAGCAGGTGGAGTAGCGATCGTTCGTTCCTGCACTCGTCAAAGGCTTTCACAACGGTTTTCGTGGCGTATTGCTGTGCGGGTGGCAGCATATTGCTCATTCTTGCACTCGTCAACAGCTTTCACGACGGTTTTCGTGCCGTATTGCTGATCAAATGGCAGCTGATTGCTCATTCTTCCGCTCGTCAACGGCTTTCACAACGGTTTGCGCGCTGTATTGCTCCGCAGTTGGCAGCGGATTGCGTGTTCGTATGCTCCTCAATCGCTTTCACAATGGTTTGCGCCCCGTATTGCTAAGCAGTTGGCAGCGGATTACTCGTTCATACACTCCTCAACGGCTTTCACCAAGGTTTGCACGCCGTATTGCTCAGCAGATAGCAGTGGATTGCTCGTTCTTATGCTCGTCACCGGCTTTCACGACCGTTTGGGTGCCGTATTGCTAAGCAGTTGGCAGTGGATTGCTCGTTCTTATGCTTGTCAACTGCTTTTACGGTTTGCGCAGCGTATTGAACAATGGATGGCAGCACATTGCAAATACTTCCACTTGTCAATGGCTTTCACAACAGTTTGCGTGCCGGATTGCTCAGCGGATGGCCGCGCATTGTTGATTCTACCATTCGGCATTGGCTTTTGTGGTTTGCGCGCTGTATTTCCCAGTGGATGGCAGCGTATTGCTCATACTTCCACTGGTTATCGGCTTTTACGACGGTTTGCGCACACTTCTGTTATGCAGTTGGTGGCGGATTGCTCGTTCATACGCTCGTCAAACCCTTTCACAACGGTTTGCACACCGTATTGCTCAGCGGATGGGAACAGATTGCTCATTCTTCCGCTTGTCAACGGTTTTCACACCAGTTTATGCGCTGTATTGCTCAGCGGATGGCAGCGGATTGCTCGTTCTTTCACTTGTCAACGGCTTTCACGGGTTGCTCCCCATTTTTCTTAGCAGATGGCCGCACATTGCTCATGCTTTCATTCGGCATGGGCTTTTACGGTTTGCATGCCATATTGCTCAGCAGATGGCATCGCAGTGCTCATACTTCCGTGTGTCAATGGCTTTCACAATGGTTTGCACCCCATATCACTCATTCTTACGGTCATCTAGGAATTTTCCGACATTTCTCGTACTGTATTACTCGACGGATTGCACAACATCTTGACGGTGGAGGTAGCCCTATCATCCGCTTGTCGATGACATTGCTAACGTTCCACGCACTGTAGATTGGTTGCCGTATCACTCATTTTTCTGCTCGTTTATGGCTTTCCCAACGGTTTTCCTGCCAAATTATGAGGTGGATGGCACGGCGGATTACTCGTTCTTCATCTCGTTGACCTTTCACGACAGTTTGCTCGCCGTATTACTCAGCGGTTGGCGGCGAATTGCTCATTCTTCCGCTTGTCAACGGCTTTCATGATGGTTTGCGTGCAGTATTGCTCAGCGGCTGGCAGCAAATTGCTCATAATTCACCTCGACAATGGCTTTCACGACGGTTGCGTGCCATATTGCTTCCAGATGGCCCTGTGTTGCTCGTTCTTCCACTCGTTGTCAGCTTTCACGAGGGTTGCGCGCCATATTGCTCTGCGGATGGCACTGTATTGCTTATTCTTCCACTCATCAACGGCTTTCCCGACGTTTCACGTGCTGTATTGCTCAGCAGATGGAAGTGTATTGCTCGTTCTGCCGTTTGTCGACAGCTTTCACGGTTTGCACGCTGTATTGCAGAGCGGACGGCAGCAGATTGCTCCTTCTTCCATTTGTCCACAGCTTTCATGGCGGTTTGCATGCTGTATTGCTCATTCTTCCGGTCGTCTACAACTTTCACAATGTTTCGCGTGCTGTATCACTCAGCTCATGGCAGCGCATTGCTCGTTCTTCCGCTTGCCGACGGTTTTCATGGTTTGCGTGTTGTATTGCTCAGTGGATGGCGGCGGATTGCTGATCCTTCCATTCGTCAACGGCTTTCACGAAGGTTTGCACGCAGCGTTCCTCAGCGGGTGGCAGCAGATTTCTCATACTTCTGCTCATCAATGGCTTTCACGACGGCTGCGCGCCATATTGCTCCATGGATGGCACCGTGTTGCTTGTTCTTCCTCTCATCGACGGCTTTTACGGTTTGCGCGCTGTATTGCTCTGACGATGGCAGCAGATTGTGTATTCTTCAGTCGTCAACTGCTTTCCCAACGCTTTTCTCGGCATATTGCTTAGTGGATGGCAGCGTATTGCTCATTCTTTCACTCATGAACAGCTTTCATGATGGTTTGCGCACTTTATTGCTCAGCCAATGGCAGTGCATTGCTCATTCGTTCACTCCTTGACGGATTTTCTGACGATTTGCACGCCATACTCCTCAGCGGATGGCAACATATCACAATTTCTTCCGCTCGTCAACGGCGTTCACGGTTTACGTACCATTTTCCTCAGCGGATGGCACCACGTTCCTTATTCTTCCACTCGTCAATAGGTGTCATGTCAGTTTGCTTTCCATATTGCTTACAGGATGGCAGCCCATTGCTCATTCTTCCACTCGTCAAAGGCTTTTCAGACAATTCGCGCCCCCTATTGCTTGGATGGCAGCGAATTCCACGTTCTTCAGCTCGCCAATGGCTTTCACAATGGTTTGTGCGCCTTATTGAGCAGCGGATGGCAGCGCATTGATCATTCTTCTGCACGTCAACATCTTTCCTGACAGTTTGCGTGTGTCATGAACCTAGCGTGACAGGCTCCTTGGTGCCGGCGCCGGTGCCACTCTCACCCTTGTCGCCCTGTGGCTCGTCCTCGTTTCCGCTGCCGCAGCCGCGGTCATCCTCCGCGCTTAGGCACCGCGACCGATCTCCGCCATATCGCTCTGGTAGCGATATCCCCGACTGCTGGCCGGTCTAGACCTCTCTCCTTCATCTCCGTTATGTTACTTGCGCGTCCTTTCTCCTATCCGCTACGTTTGTTGTCTTCCATTGATTGAGCTTGCACGTCCTTCTCCCATATTCGTTACGAGTATTGTTTTCCCTTGATTAAGTTGTATGTCAGTCTTCCTTTCCTTTACTGTTACTGCTTGCGCGTCCTTTCTCCTGTTACCGTGAGTAGAGTGTTGGCCGCACGGCGGCCAAGTGCGATCATGTGTTTTCCTAGAGCGCGGCGATCGAGTCATAATGTTAGACGGATGAACTGTGTCAGTCTTGTGGGCAAGCTGTGATTCCACAGAGGGAAGGAAAAGTATAAAGGAAGGGTGTGGTAGCTAGTCTGGAGATTCTTCTCCATGCAATCTATTATCTCTCACCACAGCCCTACCTCTCTATCCCCGTGACCGGCGCTGGGACCATCCCTCCCCAGAACAACAAGCCCAAGCAAGGCATGTGAGAAAAAGCCGCGAAGAGACCACGCCGGGCGTGACGGATACCGCGAGAACAACGAGCCCACGCAAGGCATGTGAGAAGAGCTGCGAAGAGACCACACCGGGCGTAACGGATACCGCGAGAACAACGAGCCCACGCAAGGGGTGTGAGAAGAGCCGCGAAGAGACCATGCCGGGCGTGACGGATACCATGAGAACAACAAGCCTACGCAAGGCATGTGAGAAGAGCCATGAGGAGACCACGCCGGATGTGACGGATACCGCGAGAACAATGAGCCCACGTAAGGTGTGTGAGAAGAGCCGCGAAGAGACCACGCCGGACGTGATGGATATCGCGAGAACAACGAGCCCACGCCAGACCTGTGAATACACCGGAAGTGTGAGTACAACGGAAGTGTGAGTAGGAGCGCTTGCTCCGCAGACCCAAGCCTACATTGCCTGTTGAGTCACAACAGAGAAGTCGAGGCAGGATCGTGACACTAGATTACATCTCCCCATCGACACCTGACGTAGCAACGAAAAAGACGCAGTGGATTCCCAGGACGAAAGCACTGGAGACCCCCTCAACCTTAGCGAATTCAGGGACGTCCCTGATGACCAGTGAGCGCCGAGCCCAGTAACCCCCGAACAAAGTTCTAGACCCCAGAGCTCCGAGTCCCCCGAACAACTCAAAAGCATGACGGAAGCCCTGGGACCCCACCTGTTGACAACAGAAATGCTGCAAACACTTTTAGCTGCACGCGACCGACCGCCGCAGACCAGTTACCGAAAGCTCAGGGACCCGGAACCATTCGAAGGAGAAAAAACGAAATTCAAAACGTTCCTGGCCCAGTACGAGCTGAAGTTTAGAATAGAGGGAAACCGATTCGATGACGATGAGAAGAAAACAGGATATGCATCCTCCCTACTGCAAGGGGTGGTATGGAATTGGGTGGAAACCTTTCTAAATCAGGAAGGTGGAATCAACCTGACTTGGAAAGAACTAAAGACTAACATGAAGCACGCCTTCGGCCAGGTAGACGCCGAGAAAATATCGTTCGAGAAATTCCAGAAGATCCAGCAGGGAAATCGGACAGCGGCCACCTACTGGGACGAATTTCATCGAATCAAAGCAGACCTCGCATACGCGGACAACGTATGCATTGCACGATTCCGAGACGGATTACACCCCGAGGTAAAAAGGCACCTAGTCATGAGCGAAACCCCCACAACAGTCTGGGTGGACTACGCCACGGCCGCCATCAAAACGGATAGCCGCCTATGCAACCTCGGAGTCATTAATCGATGACCTACCACCAACCCAGAAGCGCACTTCCACGTCAACACAAAGGAGCCTCCGTCGACACCCCCGGGAGACCCGATGGACTTCGATGCCACCCGATGATTCAAATTCACAAGGGGAACGCTGAACCGATTCCCATGATGAGCAATCACGGGAGAATGTTACAACTGCGGAAAGAAAGGACATTTCACAAAAGAATGCCCCCAGCCCAGGAAAGAACGAGTTCCATGGAGAAGACCATACAGGGCCGCGGAAGCCACCTTCGAGGAGACGACCGAAGAAGAACCGTCGGGAAACGACAACCCTCGGGAATAAGTGCTGAGAACCACCACCCGAGGGAAACACCTGTTGTCAAACCTGAAGAAGACCCCCCGTACCGAGTACGAACCGCACGATACGACCATGAGGAGAAAATTATGATCAAAGTACGAATCCAGGGGACAGACGGGAACGAATGCACCACTACAGTCTTTGTGGACAGTGGGGCATCAGAAAACTTCATTGATAACGCCTATGCTGAGGCCAGCGGAATACCTATGCAACAAAAAACAATGCCAAGATGAGTATTGACAGTCAACGGAAGTGAGGTCACTGGCGGGCCAGTAACACACAACACTCAAATCTACCTAACCATCAACCATCACGAGGAGGACATCCGGCTACACTGCATCACGATCGGGAACGCCCCGATCATCCTGAGACTCCCGTGGCTCAAACTCCATGACCCAGTGATAGGGTGGAAGAATCACAACGTGAAATTCCACTCTGACCACTGTACCGAGAAATGCCTACCCAGCTTACCAAGAGCCAACACAGTCCCAGAAGAAAAGGCCACAGAGCAATACTATAAGAAAACACCGGCAGAAGAGGAGAACTGGGAAATCGGCGAAACAGACCCATGGGAGGTATGCCAGACAGTAATCGACGAAATCAAAGAAACCTCCAGGACGAGCAAGAAACCAATTCCCCCAGAATATCACGAATTCCTCGATGTATTCACCGAACAAGAATCAATGACACCCCCACCTCACCGCATGCAGGACCATCATATCCCACTGGAGGAAGGGAAAACGCCCCCGTATGAGTCCTTGCGACCCCTGAATGACGAGAAAATGAAGGCTCTCAAAGAATACTTGGATGTCAACGAAAAACGAGGATGGATCTGTGCATCTACTTCCCCGGCCGGAGCGCCGATCCATTTTGTAAAGAAGAAGGACGGAGGACTACGCTTGTGCGTAGATTACCGACAATTAAATGAAATCACGGTCAAGGACCGGACACCATTGCCATTGATCGGAGAATCCCTGGATCAACTGTCCAGTGCTACCGTCTACACCAAACTCGATATCCGAGAAGCATATTACAACCTCCGAATCGCAGCAGGAGACGAGTGGAAAACAGGCTTCCGAACCCGGTACGGACTATACGAATACTGTGTCATGCCTTTCGGCTTGACCAATGCACCGGCGTCGTTCCAACGATGGATAAACGAGATTCTGAGCGAATACCTGGATATTTTCTGTGTGGCTTATCTGGACGACATCCTCATCTTCTCGCAAAATCTGGAAGACCACCGGAGGCACGTCCAAACAATCTTGAGACGAGTTGAGGAAACCAGGCTCACGCTGAAAGCATCTAAATGCGAATTCCATACAACGGAAACAGAATACTTGGGATATGTCATATCACCAAAGGGACTGCGAATGGAAGAAGAAAAGATCCGAACAATCAAGGAATGGAAAGAGCCAACGAATGTAAAAGGAATCCAGAGTTTCCTGGGATTTGCCAACTTCTATCGTCGCTTTATCAGAGACTACAGTAAGATCACGACGCCCC
>Ga0307516_10002426_pt1 | contig 24923 bp, 25 predicted proteins | sample 19_EM_MG_FD_203310 | JGI IMG/M metagenome (GOLD analysis project Ga0307516, IMG submission 203310) | Populus trichocarpa ectomycorrhiza microbial communities from riparian zone in the Pacific Northwest, United States - 19_EM | ecosystem: Host-associated > Plants > Roots > Unclassified | place...
CATGCGGCCGACCATCATCTGGAAGATGCCGGAGTTCACGCCGCCGGCCGAGATCACGTCGAACACCTTCTGCAACGACAGGCCGGCCTTGGCGGCGGTGGCCATCGCTTCGGCGATCGCGGCCGCGGTGGTCATCGCCAGCATGTTGTTGATCAGCTTGAGCACGTGGCCGTGGCCGGGAGGGCCGACGTGGATGATGTTTTCGCAGTAGGCCGCGAGCACCGGCTTGAGCAGGTCGAAGTCGGCCGGTTCGGCGCCGACCATCGTGTTCAGGCGCCCTTCTTCGGCTTCTTTCGGCGTGCGCGCCAGCGGCGCGTCGATGTAGCGCACGCCGCGCGCGGCGAAGTCGGCGCGGATGCGCGTGCTCGACGCCGGCTCGGCGGTGGAATGGTCGACGACGATCAGGCCGTCGCGGGCTGCGTTCAGCAGACTGTCTTCACCGTAGACGTTGTCTTCGACCTGCGGCGTGCCGGTGACGCAGAGCACCACGATGTCGGCACCGCGCACCAGCTCGGCGCGGCTGGCCACTTCGACGGCGCCGGCATCGATCAGATCCTGCAGGTTGGCGCGGTTGCGGTGCACCTTGAAGCGCACCGCGAAGCCCTTGGCGAGCAGGTTCTTCGCGATGCCGTGGCCCATCATTCCGAGGCCGATGAAACCGATGGTCTTGTTCATGAAGTCGTCTTTGTCAGTGAATGGGTGGGGTCGCCGGCGTAGGGCATGCCTGCCCTCGCCTCGCACCACAGGAAGATCAGGCGCAGGTAACGTTCGGCCACCTGCTCGATGACGCCGGCGTCATCCAACTCGCCGGCGAACCAGGCGGCGGCCGCGTCGGCGAAGATCGAGCGGCCCACGGCGAAGCCCTTGCACAAGGGCTGGCCGGCCGCCGCGCGAAAGCCCTGCGCCAAGTTCGCTTCGCTCGCTTCCAGGCCGAGCAGCAGCACGCCGCGGCAGCGCGGGTCGCGGGCGCGGATCACGTCGTCGATCGCTTGCCAGGTGGGCGCATCGGCCGGCGGTGGCAACTTCCACCAGTCGGGGTTCACGCCGCGGGCGTAAACCTGCTCCATCGCACGCGCCAGCGTGTGCTCGTCGGCGGGCATGTCGCGCGGCGGAATCACTTCCACCAGCAGTTCGTGGCCGGTGGCGTGGCACGCCTGCGCCAGCTGCACCAGCGTGTCGAGCTGGGCGCCAAGCAGGGCCGGCTCGTCGTCGGGGTGGTAGGCCAGCAGGCACTTCACGACATGCTCGGCCGGCCAGCTGCGCAGAGCCAGCGCCACGTTCGAACCCGGCTCGAAAGCGAGCGGGCGCGAGCCCGGCAACTCGACCGGCCGGCCCACCCACCAGCCGGAGCCGGTGAGGCGGCTGAGCGCCACTTCGCCATGCCGGTCGTCGATGATCACACCCGGTGACGGCAGGGCCGTTGCGTCGGGCACGGCGAGTTGCGCCGAGCGGTAACCATGCTCGGCCGCTTGCCCGACCAGCAGTTTGAAATCGGCGATGCGCGCGGCGCTCGCGCCATGCTGGGCGGCCAGTTCTTCGAGCTGGCTGCGGTGATCGAAAGCCAGCACCGCGAGCGACGGCCAGCGCCGCGTGCGCGTGCTGGCGCGGTGCAGTTGCTCCAGTGCCTCGTCATCACGCAGCCGCGTTGTCAACGAACCGTGCTGCAAGAAGTGGTTCAGCTCGTCCCAGCTCGGCATCGCCGGCGCACAACCGTGGCGCGACACGACGATCGCACCGCAAGCGTTCGCGTAACGCAGTGAATGCTGCAAGGGCTCGTCGCGCACCCAGCCGCGCAACAGGCCGGCCATGAAGGCGTCGCCGGCCCCGAGCACGTTGAACACCTCGACCGGGAAACCCGGGCCGGCCACGCCATCGTCGAGCTGCGCAGGAATGGCGCCGGGGTAGGCCACGCAGCCCATCGGCCCGCGTTTCATCACGATCAAGGCGTTCGACAAGTCGCGGATGCGGCGCAGCGCGGAATGCGTTTCCGGGCTGCCACCGGCGATGTGCACCTCTTCTTCAGTGCCGACGATCAGGTCGCACAGGGGCAGCACGGTCTGCAGGTGCCGGCTCACGTTGTCGGACTGGATGTAGCGCTGCTCGCCGAGGCCGGGCGCCGTCAGGCCCCACAGCACCGGGCGGTAGTCGATGTCGAGCGCAACCCGCGTGCCAGCGGCGCGCGCGGCGCGGATCGCCGCCATGCAGGCTTCATACGTCAGCGGCTGCGACAGGTGCGTGCCCGAGAGCAGCAGCACCCGCGCCGAGCCGATGAACTCGGCATCGACGTCGTCGGCGCACAAGGCCATGTCGGCACAACGATCACGATAGAACACGAGCGGAAAGGTCTCGCGATCGCGGATGCCGAGGAACACCAGCGCCGTCAGGCGCTCGGGGTCGGTGCGCACCTGCGACACGTCGACACTCTCGGCGGCGAGCGCCTCGCGCACGAAGCGGCCGTTGTGCTCGTCGCCGACACGCGTGAGCATCGCCGCGCGCAGGCCCAGCCGCGACGCACCGACCGCTGTGTTGCAGGGTGAGCCGCCGAGGTACTTGGCGAAGCTCTGCATGTCTTCGAGGCGGCCGCCGATCTGCTCACCGTAAAGATCGACCGCGGCGCGGCCCATGCAGACCAGTTCCGGCGCACCCGCCCTTGAATAGAGTAAACGTTCTTTCATGATTCAAATATAGAACACATGTTCCATCGTGTCCAGCACTTGTTCCATTTGTTCTGCGAGGGTTTTCAGCAACAGGGTGCGCGGGCCGTGCAGGCCGGCCGGTGGGCGCGGAACTCAGGCGCTCGTGGCGCTCTTCAGGCGCGCGCGCCGCGGCTTGGGCACCGGCGCTTCGGCCAGCTTGTGGCCAGCGCCGACAACGAGCGCTTGCGCCAGGCACATCGGCGCGACCAGCGAACGAAACACTTGGTGCGAGCCTTCGCCGAGCTCGAAGCACACACTCGCCGAAGGCTTCAGCGGCGACAGCGCGCTGTCGGTCAGCGCGATCACCGCCACGCCGCGCTCGTGCGCCGCGGCCGCCGCTTCGATCACCTCGCGCGAGTAGTTCTGAAAGCTCGCGACGATCAGCAGGTCGTCTTGCGCGATGCCTCGCAGCGACTCGGCCAGCATGCCGCCCATACCGTCGATCAGGTGCGTGCGCAGTTCGAGCTGGCCGAGCGCATAGGCGAGGTAACAGGCGACCGGGAACGCCCGCCGCTGCGCCAGCACGTGCACCCTGGTCGCGCCGCAAATGAGCTTGATGGCTGCGGCGATGTCGGGCGCGAACACGTTCTCTTCGAGCTGCCCCAGCTCGGCCACCGCGTCGCCGACGAACTGCTGCAGCACGCCACCGCCCTCGGGCTTGACGCGGCTGGTGCGGCGCAGCTGGTCGATGCGTTCGCGGTAACTGCTGGAGCGCTCGATCAGGTGGCCACGGAACACCTGCTGCATCTCGGAAAAGCCGCCGAAGCCGAGCGCGTTGGAAAAACGGATCACCGACGAGGGCTGCACGTCGGCCGCCGCCGCGATCACCGCCACCGTGCCGAGCGCGAGCTCGTCGGGCTTGTCGAGCGCGAAGCGCGCGATGCGCTGCAGCTGCTTGGGCAGGTCGGGGTAGACACGCGCCAGCGTTTCTTTCAGCTCGTTGTATGTCGGCACACTTTTCATGTTGTCGTTCCTGGGGCGGTTGAGCGGCCTGTCGTGATGACGATCGAAGAATAGATCAAATATTCTTGCATTTGAATAGCGTAGAACATATATTTCAACCCGTCCAGCCCTTCTTCCATGAGCCACCCATGTCTGCCGACCCTCCGAAAGCGAAGCTGATCACCCCGCCGATGATTGTCACCGTGCTGCTGCTCGCCAGCACACCGCTGTGGCTGAAGCAGGCTGGGCTGTACCAGTACCTTGCCCTTGAAATCATGATCTGGATGCTGTTTGCACTCGGGCACAACCTGCTGCTGGGTTACGCCGGCCTGCCTTCGTTCGGCCACGGCGCCTACTTCGGCATCGGTGCCTATGCGCTCGGCCTGCTGCAGTTGCGCGGCGGTGCGGGGCTGCTGCTCGCGCTGCTCGGCGCCACCCTGGTGACGGCCGCGTTCGGCGCGTTGGTGGCGGCCTTCATCTCGCACCGGCGCGGCATCTACTACGCGCTGCTGACGATCGCCTTCGGCCAGTTGTTCTGGTTCGTCGCTGGCAAGTGGCATTCGCTGACCGGCGGTGAAGACGGCCTGCTCAACATCAAACGCAGCGTGCTCTCGCTGCCCGGCATCGACATCGACCTGCGCAGCAACGAAGCGCTGTTCTATTTCGCGCTGGTCGTGTTCTCGCTGGTGCTGATCGGCTTATGGCGGCTGGTGCATTCACCGTTCGGGCGGGTGCTGCGGGCCGTCAAGCAGAACGAGATGCGTGCGGGCTTCGTCGGCCACAACGTCTGGCTCTACAAGTGGCTGGCCTTCGTGATCTCGGCCGGCATCGCAGGCCTGGCGGGCGGGCTGTTCGCGCTGGCCCAGCAGTCGGCCTACCCGAACGTGATGAGCCTGCAGAACTCGGGTTTCGTCGTGATGATGGTGCTGATCGGCGGCGGGCTCGTGAGCTTCTGGGGCCCGGTGATCGGTGCGCTGTTCTTCATCCTCGCCCGCGACCTGCTCGGCGCCTACACCGAGACCTGGCTGCTCTGGTACGGCATGCTGTTCATCGTGATGGTGCTGTTCCAGCCCGACGGCGTGGCCGGCGCGTGGCAACACTGGCGCGGCAAGCTGGCCGCGGCGCGGCGCGGCGCGCCGGCGACCGTCGTCAACGGCAACGTGACCAAGGTGGCATGACCATGGCCCTCTTCGAAACCCATCAATTGCAAAAACGTTTCGGCGACCAGGTGGTGCTGCAAGGCGTGAACCTCTCGGTCGAAGAAGGTGAACTGGTCGGCATCATGGGCCCGAACGGGGCCGGCAAGACCACCTGCTTCAACGTGCTCACGGGCCGCTACCGGCCCGACGGCGGCTCCGTGCGTTTCGCCGGCGAAGACATCACCGGCCTGTCGCCACGCCAGATTGCGCGCAAGGGCCTGTCGCGTTCGTTCCAGATGATGAACCTGTTCAACGACGACACCGCGCTCTACAACGTGATGCTCGCGCTGCCCGAGGTGCGCGCTCAGGGCTTTTCGATGTGGCGCGACCTGGGCCGCGACGAATCCGCGCACGCGCAGGCCGAACAGGTGCTGGCGCGGGTCGGCCTGGCGGGCAAGGCAAACGTACCGGCCGCGCGCTTGTCGTACGGCGAACGGCGTGCGCTCGAGATCGGCGTGGCGCTGGCCGCCAAACCACGCCTGCTGTTCCTCGACGAACCCACCGCCGGCCTCGGCAGCGAAGGCACGGCGCGCCTGGCCACACTGATCGCCGAACTGAAACGCCAACTCACCATCGTCATCATCGAGCACGACATGCCCTTTCTCTTCGGCCTGGCCGACCGCATCTGCGTGATCCACTGGGGCCAGGTCATCGCCCAGGGCACACCCGCCGAGCTGAAGACCAACCCGTGGGTCGCACGCTCGAACCTGGGCCTGCTGTCATGAGCGCGGTGCTGAAACAAGACCCTTCGTCGGCCCCGATGTTGGAGGTCAGCGACATCAGCGCGTATTACGGCGAAAGCCAGGCGCTGTTCGGTGTGTCGCTCAAGGTCGCGCCGGGCGAAGTGCTGGCGCTGCTCGGTCCCAACGGCGCCGGCAAGACCACCACGCTGCGCGCCATCCTCGGCCTGACACCGGCGCGCGCCGGGCAGATTCGTTTCGACGGGCAGGACGTGACCCGCGCGCCGACGCATCGCATTGCCGGCATGGGCATCGGCTGGGTGCCCGACGATCGGCGCGTGTTTCCCACACTGACAGTGGCGCGCAACCTCGCCATCGCACGCAAGCGCACGCGCTTTCGGGCCTGGAGCGAGAAGGAGTGTTTCGAGATCTTCTCGGCACTCGAATACCTGATGCAGCGCGAATGCGAAAACCTCTCGGGCGGCGAGATGCAGATGGTCGCGATCTCGCGGGTGCTGATGGGCGCGCCGGGCCTGGTGCTGTTCGACGAACCGAGCCAGGGCCTGGCGCCGAAAGTGGTGCAGGACGTGATGGCCACCGTGTTGCGACTCAAACGCGAAGGCGTGGCCGTGCTGCTGGTGGAACAGAACGTCGAGAGCGCGCTCGCGGTGGCCGACCGCGTCTGCGTGATGAACCTCGGGCGCATCGTGCACGAAGGCCCCGCCGCTGCCTTGCGCGACAACGCCGCCCTGCGCCGCCAACTGCTCGGAGCTTAGGATGAACAGCCCCAATCTCACTTCGTTCGCTGCCCCCGAGGGGCGCGTCAGCGCCTTCGGGCGGCCGGGCGGCACTGACATGACGATCCCCTTGTTGCGCGTCGAGCGCCTGGAAAAACGCTACACCCGCGGTTGGCCGAAGCGCCAGACCACGTTCTCGCTGGAGGCTGATTTCGAGATCGGCGGCCCGACCATCGTCGGCGTGATGGGCGCCAACGGTGCCGGCAAGACCACGATGTTCGAGCTGATCACCGGCAGCAACCTGCCGACCGCGGGGCGCGTGCTCGTCGCCGGCCAGGACATCCACCAGGTGCGCTACCAGCAGCGCAGCAAGCTCGCGCTGCACTACCACCAGTCGTACCAGGTGCGCTCGTTCACGCGCACGCGCCCCAACTTCATGCTCGAGCATGCCGCCGGCGACGGCGCGATGGTGCACCTGTTCGACGAGCCGCAGTTCAACACGCAAGACGGCTACATCGGCTTCATGCTCGACTTCTTCCGCAAACTGCGCGCGCAGGGCAAGCTGGTGTTCCTGTGCCTGCACCCGAACGAGCCGGTGCACCTCGACATCCTGGCCGACGTCTGCGAGCGTTTCATCTTCGTGCACAAGGACGAAGGCACGAGCCGGCTGATGCAGGCCGACAGCCTGGCGCAGTTGACGCGCGACGAGCGGGTGCGGCGTTACCTCGGGCGGCTGGCGCCGCAGGCCGAAGGCTCGGCGCAGGAGGCGGGCCTCGTCACGGCCTGAAGCTGCGCGGTGGGCTGGCGATGTCGGCGGCAGCGCAGGGCCACCCCGCCAGCGCCACTCACGGCATGTTCATCGCCTGCGCCAGGTGCGAATACACCGTGGCCACCCGGCGCAGGTGCCGCGACTCGGGATGCGTGAGTAACCACAGGTCGGTCTCGCACTCGGCCAGCGGCTCCGTCAGGCGCAACACATCGCTGCGGCCTTCGGCCAGGAACATCGGCACGATGCCCACGCCGAGCCCGAGCGCAATCAGTTCCAGCACCGAAAGAATGCTGTTGACGCTGTAGCGCAGGTTCGCCTTCGGAAAGTGGCGCTTGCGCCAGACCACCGAAGGGTGGTCGGGCAGCGCTTCGTCGGGCGCGATCCAGTCGGCCAGGCCGGCCTGCACATCGGCGAATTTGCGCGTGCCGCCCTTCCTGGCGGTATACAGCGCAACGCGAATCGGCCCGATCTGCTTGCCCACCAGGTGCTGCGGCGGGCGCTTCGTGGCGCGCACCGCGATGTCGGCGTCGCGCCGGGTCAGGCTGGCCAGTTCGTTGCCTGCATGGAGCTCGTAGCCGAGCAGCGGGTGAGCCTTCTGCAAGCTGCGCAGCGCGGGTGCGACCAGGCCGTGCAGCACGGTGTCGGTCGTCGTGATGCGCACGGTCCCGGAAATCTGTGCCGGCGCCGCTTCGATCGATGAGCGCGCCGCTTCCAGCGCCACTTCCACCTGCTCGGCGTGCTCGGCCAGTTGGGTGGCGAGCTCCGTGGCGAGATAGCCCGAACGCGTTCGTTCGAACAACAGGCGCCCCAGGCCGCGCTCGATGCGTTGCAGCGCGCGGAACACCGTGGAGGCATCCACGCCGAGGCGGTCGCCCGCCGCCGCCAAGCTACCGCCGCGCAGCAGCGCGAGCGTCAGGTCCAGGTCCGCGGGTGTCATCTTGTATTGCGTCTTTGCAATCATCGTTTGCCGTTCAGCCTATTCCCATTTCCATATGGCAATCCTACAGTCTCTGCACCCTTCAACCCTTTCGGAGAATTTTCATGAAGCTCTACTACGCTCCCGGTGCCTGCTCACTGGCCGTTCACATCGCGCTGCGCGAGACCGGAGCCCGCTTCGACGCCGTCGCCGTCGACCTGGCCAAGCACACCACGGCCGAGGGCGCGAACTTCTACGACATCTCGCCGCGTGGGTATGTGCCGCTGCTTCAGCTGGACGACGGCTCGCGCCACACCGAGGCCGCGTCGCTGCTGCAGTACGTGGCCGACCTGGATTCGCAACAGCGCTTGATCGGCGCCGTCGGTTCGGCCCGGCGGCTGGCCGTGGTCGAGTGGCTGACCTTCGTCAGCACCGAACTGCACAAGACCTTCAGCCCCTGGCTGTGGCACAAGGAGACCGCCGACTCGACGCGCCAGGCCGTCAAGGACAAGCTGGCCCTGCGCTTCGCCGAACTTGATGCACTGCTGTCGACACAGGACTACCTGGCAGGGGACTACAGCGTGGCCGACGCCTACGCTTTCACGATCGTGAACTGGGCCAACTTCCTGGCGCTGCCGCTCACGCCCTACCCGCACTTGCAGGCCTACCTGGGCCGCGTGTCGCAGCGGCCACACGTGCAAGCCGCGCTGCGCGCCGAAGGGCTGGCCAAGTGAGTGCGCCGCTGGTGCTGGTGTCGCACGCACTGTGCCCTTACGTGCAGCGCGCGGCCATCGTTCTGGCTGAAAAGGGCGTGCCGTTCGAGCGCCGGGACATCAACCTGGCGGACAAGCCAGACTGGTTCGGACAAGTCTCGCCTTTGGGCAAGACGCCGGTGCTGCTGGTGGGCGACGCGGCGATCTTCGAGTCTGCCGTGATCTGCGAGTACCTCGAAGAGACTGCCCTGCCGCACTTGCACCCGAGCAACGCGCTGCGGCGGGCGCAGCACCGATCCTGGATGGAATTCGGCTCGGCGCTGCTGAACGCGATCGGGGCGTTCTACAACGCCCCGGACGAAGCCGCGCTGGCGGCGCGCGCCGGCGAGATCCACGCCCGCTTTCGCCAACTCGAAGCGGCGCTCGGCGAAGGGCCGTACTTCGCCGGCGAGCGCTTCAGCATCGTCGACGCCGTGTTCGCTCCTGCCTTCAGGTACTTCGATGTTTTCGATGCGCTCGGCAACTTCGGCTTCTGGGATGGGCTGCCGAAGGTGCAGCAGTGGCGCCGCGCACTGGCCATGCGCCCTTCGGTCAGCGAGGCGGCGCGCCCGGACTACGCCGAGCTGCTCGGCAAGTTCTTGCTGGAGCGCCACTCGGCGCTGTCACGGCGCATGGCAGGCCCGGTGGCGCGCAAGCCCATCGCAACGCCCAGTCAAGATGGCGGCTCGACCGGCTGAGGCCGAACAAACATCTGCAGGAACTGCGCCGCGCACGTTTCGTCGCCCTCGAGCGACAACTCGCCTGTGCGCCGCGCATGGGCCAGCGTCTGCTGGCCGAAGACGACGCGTCGCAAGCAGGCTGTCTCGGTGGTGATCGCCGCGTCGAAAGGCTTGTCTTGCCCGCGCTCGATCGTCAGTCGCCGCCGGTCAATCAACAACTGAAAGACGTTCGTGCCAAGCCGAAGCTGCACGCGTGCCTTCGTGATCGGGCTCGCACCGGCATCGAACGTCGTCTGCAACGCCATCATCAGGGCGTCGGCGCTCAACTCCTGCGCGGACGTCATCGCTGCACGACTGCCCCAACGCGCCAGCGACTGCAGAACCGATTCGAGCTCGCGCCCCCAGGTTGTCAGCTCATAGACCGTGGCACCGGAGGGCTGCGGCAACACGCGCTTGTGCAGCACGTGGCACGCCTCGAGCTCTTGAAGGCGCTGCGACAGCACATTCGGGCTGGCGAAGGGCAGCCCGCCGCGCAGATCGGTGTACCGCTTCGGGCCGAACAGCAACTCGCGGACGATCAGCAGCGCCCACCGCTCGCCGACGCAGTCCAGCGCGCGGGCGATGCCACAAGGGTCGTCATAGCTTCGAAGAGTCGACATTGCGCGATTGTGCAATCCTGAAGTAGGATTTTCTAGTCCTAAATAAGGACTAAGCAGAACTGATTGTTTCCCACCCACCCCACGCAGAGGCGATTCACATGGGCAAACTGATTGCAATCACCAGCATCTCGCTCGACGGCTACTTCACCGACGCCCATGGCGACATGGGCTGGGCACATCGCTCCGACCCGGAATGGGACGGCTTCGTCGCCGGCAACGCACGGCATGACGGCATGCTGTTGTTCGGCCGAGTGACGTATGAGCAGATGGCGTCGTTCTGGCCGACGCCGGCAGCGCGGCAGATGGCCCCCGACGTGGCCAAGGGCATGACGCGGGCGTCCAAGGTGGTCTTCTCGCGCAGTCTGAAGAAGGCGGGGTGGTCCAACACGCGGCTGGTGGGCAGCGGAATGCTCGACGCGGTTCGCGCTCTCAAGCGCGACACGCCGCAGGATCTCGTGGTGCTGGGCAGCGGCAGCATCGTCTCGCAGCTGGCGCAAGAGAACCTGGTCGACGAGTACCAGACGGTCTTGATCCCGATCGTTCTCGGTTCCGGCAGAACCCTGTTCGAAGGGCTGGACCACCGCCAGCCTCTGCAGCTCACCCAGAGCCGAGCCTTCTCCAATGGCAACGTCGTGCTGTGGCACCAGCGGAGCCCCGCATGAGTAAGCTCATTCTCCAGATGCAGATGTCGGTCGATGGGTGCATGTCGGCCGACACGGGCATCGACTGGCAGGTCTGGAACTGGGGTGACCCCTGGGCCTGGGACAAACGCCTGAAGCGCCGCTTCAATGCCGTCTTCGACACCGTCGACTGCATTCTTCTCAGCCGGAAGATGGCCGAGGAAGGCTACTTGGATCACTGGGAACGCGTCGCGCGCGACCATGCAGGCGACCCGGACTACGCCTTCGCGCGCAAGGTCGTTCAGTCGCGCAAGGTGGTGCTGACCGACAAGCTGCCGAGCTCACGCTGGGCGCGCACCGTGCTGGCCCTTGGCGGCATGGCGGAGGAAGTGAACGCGCTGAGGCAGCGCATCGAAGGCGACATCATCGTCTTCGGCGGCGTGGGCTTCGCCTCCGCACTCGTGGCGGCCAGCTTGGTCGACGAGTTTCAGCTGTTCGTGAACCCCGCCGCGGTCGGCGCTGGGCGCTCGATCTTCGGCGAGCTGCCCGATGGCCTGCAACTGAAGCTGCTGGACTCGGCCGCCTACGACTGCGGCATCGTCCTCAGCCGCTACGCGGCGGCCGCGATCGCTTGACTTGCGTGGCGCCGACCATGTCGAGGCGGCGCCCTCGGAATTCGGGATCGTGGAAGCGGACGGGCCGAACGATGACGATGGAACGCACCTCGGCTTCGTCGCGTGCCAGCGCCGCGGCACGCGCGGCGATGTCGGCGGTTCAGCGTTGGTGACAGGCCACGCACGCGTAGGTCGACGAAATCATGATCTTCTCGCCCGGCTGACCCCGCGCTGCGTTCGGGCCGTTGAACACGGCCACATTGGATTGAGCGTTGGCTATGCGCGCCACAAGTACCGGCGCGTACGTCCAGCTGTCGAAGGTGGGCGACAGCTTTGCGTTGGAATAAACCTTCGTCGCGGTCTGCCAATCGCCAGACTTGACGAGCATGTCGCCCATGTTGAGGAAGAAGCCCTCGAAGTTGTGCGGGGCGATCCAGGAGTTCCAGCACACCCGCGTTGCACCCGTCGTGACGGCGCGCGTCATGAAGCGCGTGAAGTCAGGGTTGCTGCGATCGATCTTGGAGCCCACGCAGGCGTCCAAGTTTTGCCACTGCCACTCCAGGCCCTGTTTGAAGCGTTCGGATTCGACCGGCTGGTTGCTCATCATGTAGCCGGCCGTGAAGAGGTTGAACTCGGGCCAGGCAGCGATCGAGTCCAGCAACGTGAAGTAGCCCTGTCGTCTCAGCTTTTCGTCCTTGTGGATAGTGCCTTCTGTCAGTCTCGCCGAGCCGAGGAATCCAAGGAAACGTGCATCCGAAGGATCGAGCGCCACTGCTTCCTGGAAGTAGCGCCGCGCCAGCACGGCATCGTCAGTGATCGTGGGGGAAATCTTGGCCTGCCGCGCGCTTTCGGCCAAGCGCCAGAAGTGCATCCAGCCGACATGGGCTGCAGTAGTCGCATCGTTCGGGTCCTGCAAGTAGGCAGCAGTGACCGCCTCGGTCGCCTGCGGGATGCCGTCGTAGTTGCCGCTGTGCAACGTCTCCCAAAACAGTGCGTCCGCCTGCTTGGCCAATTCACTCCGTGTGGCGGAAGCCACCTTGGCAGGTGCGGTCTGAACGGCGATGGCGCCACACCCGGCGACCGCGACAGCTGTTATGGCGAATGCGAGGCGGTATGACACGTTCATGCTGGGCTCCGGGCGGTTTCGATGCATCGCAGCGTAGAGATCCGAAGCCGCGGGGGCGAGAACAATGCGACGGAATGTCGCCAGCCGGCGCGAAAGGTCGCCGGTATGCGCGAAACGCCGGCCGTCTTCGGATGCCCTGCGCCCCGGGTATGGGGGGGCGCGCGCCGTGTCCCTCTTGACGGTCTGCGCGTCTTTCAATAACATATCGGTTATGCAACAAGCTGGGTATACACAAACCAACGCCCGTCGCCTCGACATGACGTTCGCGGCGCTTGCCAACCCGACGCGGCGTGCCATCCTCGCGCGCCTGGCTTCGGGCGAGGTGTCCGTGAACGAGTTGGCCGAGCCGTTCGCGATGAGCCAACCCGCGATCTCCAGGCACCTCAAAGTGCTGGAACGCGCCGGGCTGATTTCATCCGGCAGCGACGCGCAGCGCCGGCCACGAAAGCTCGAGGCCGAGCCGCTCGCGCAGGCCACCGCATGGCTGGTCGAGTTCCGCCGGTTCTGGGAGACGTCGTTCCTGCGGCTGGACGACTTGCTCGGCGAATTGAAGGTCACGCAGCCACCACGCCCCCGAACCACCCGCAAGAAAAGATGAAGGGCCCCCAACATGTTCTATCCCGACAGCTTCAAGCTCAGCACACCGAGCGATCGTGAAATCGAAGTGACGCGCAACTTCAACGCGCCGCGCCAACTCGTGTTCGACGCATTCACCAAGCCGGAACTGGTCAGCCGCTGGCTGCTCGGCCCGCCGGGCTGGACCATGCCGGTGTGCGAGATCGATCTGAAGGTGGGCGGTGCGTACCGGTACCGCTGGCGAAACGAGGCCGATGGCCAGGAAATGGGCCTGAGCGGCGTGTTCCGCGAGATCGTGTCGCCCGAACGGCTGGTTGCCACAGAGCGCTTCGACGAAGCCTGGTATCCCGGTGATGCCTTGGACACGACCGTCTTTGTGGAAGACGGCGCCATCACGCGCATCACGATCACCGTGCTCTACGAGTCCAAGGCCGCACGCGACACCGCGCGCGCTTCCGGCATGGAGCACGGCATGGCGGCCGGCTACGACCGACTCGAGCAGCTGCTGTCGTCGATGTTCACTGGGGACGCGGGATGACTGCGCGGGCGATTCCCTCCGCCGCGCAACCCCGCCGTGTCGCGCGAAGCGTCGGCGCCGTGCTGGCCGGATTTCTCACCGTTTTCATCCTCTCGCTCGGCACCGACCAGGTGCTGCACGTGCTCGATGTCTACCCGCCCTGGGGCCAACCCATGAACGAACCCGAACTGAATGCGCTGGCGCTCAGCTACCGGATCGTCTACACGGTCTTCGGCAGCTATCTCACGGCACGGCTGGCGCCGCACGCACCGATGCGCCACGTCTGGATCCTGGGATTCATCGGGCTCTTCTTCGGCACCATGGGTGCGATCGCCGCGATCCCGTTGAACCTGGGCCCAGCCTGGTACCCCATTGCGCTCGCGCTCACCGCATTGCCATGCGCGTGGTTGGGTGGCGTGCTCCATCGCGCGGCGAACCCCGCCGAGCATTGATCGGCTGGTCGTCTCGAAGAAGAAGGGAGCACGTGTGCGAACGACCGGAGCGGCCACCAGCCAGCCGCTGCAAGACGAAGTGCAATCCGCACTGGAGTGGTTGAAGTCCCACAGCACACGGGCAACGCTCGACGGCATGGCGCGGTACGCGATCCCGTCGGACAAGGCACTCGGTGTGGCCATGAAAGACATCAAGGCCCTGGGCAAGATGCTGGGTCACCGCCAGGAACTCGCGACCGCCCTCTGGGACACCGGTGTCTACGAGGCGCAGATGCTGGCATCGTTCGTCGGCGATCCGGCTGCGATCACGCCCGCGCAGATGGACCGCTGGTGCAAGGCGTTCGACAACTGGGCCTTCTGCGACGCGATGTGCTTCAACCTGTTCGACCGCACGCCGCACGCTTGGGACATGGTCGCCCAGTGGGGCCAGCGCCGCGGCGAATTCGAGAAGCGCAGCGCGTTCGCCTTGCTGTGGAGTCTGTCCGTGCACGACAAGCGCGCCGGCGACGATCGGTTCATGCAGGGCCTCGCACTCATCGAACGCGCCGCCGCCGACGAACGCAATTTCGTCAAGAAGGCCGTCAACATGGCGCTGCGTGCGATCGGCAAACGAAACGCCGCGCTGCACACGGCGGCCTTGGCACTGGCCCACCGCCTCGCGGGCTCCGCAGAGCCGGCGGCGCGGTGGGTGGGCAAGGATGCGGCCAAGGAACTGGCATCTCCCGCGGTGCTACTGAAGATCGGCGGCAAACGACGGTGATGCCCCGCAAGCTTGTCAGCCCACCGACGGCACGCGCGGCAACACGCGGCCGGTTTCGAGCAGCGTCTTCATGTTCGACAGCACCGCCGGCCAACCGCCCGAAACGCCTGCGAGCATCTGCGCGTCGAGTTCGTCGTGCGTGACGGTCAGGCGAACCAGGCCGTCGAGGTGCGGCTCGATGTCGAAGGTGACGCGCGAGTGTTTTGATTCGTCGTCGGCTTCGGCCGGCCGGGCCCACGTCAGCACCAGGCGGCGCGGTGGTGCGCTCTCGACGACCTTGCCGACGATGTCGACCGTGCGCGGCGCGGCTTCGACGCGTTGATGTTCCCAGCGGGAACCGGGCTTCCAGTCCGACACGTTGACACGCGCACAGCTCGCGGTCGGGCCGACCCAGTACTGCGCCGTCACGTCGGTGTCGACCAGCGCCTGCCACACCTTCTCGGGAGTGGTGGCGATGTAGGTCACGTAAACGAAGTCAGGTTTTTTCATCTTCATTTCCTTCCAGTTTTTTCTTCAGATCGCGCAAGACGCCGAGGCGCTTGTGCTCGAATTTTTCGATCCAGCGCGTGTAGATCTCGTGCAGCGGCACGGGGTTGAGGTAGTGCAGCTTTTCCCGGCCTTGCCACACGACGGCGACGAGGTTGGCCTGTTCGAGCTGCTGCAGGTGCTGCGTCACGGCCTGGCGCGTCATGTCCATGTGCTCGCACAGCGCGCCCAGCGTCTGGCCGTTGTCCGAATGCAGCAGGTCGAGCAGGCGCCTGCGGGTCGGGTCGGCCAGCGCCTTGAAGACCTTGTCGACGTCCAAGGGGGGTTCAGTTCCAGTTGTCGATCTTGATGTCGTTCGGGTTGGGCGCACCCTTCCCGGTTTCCACCAAGGACTTCAAACTCATCAGGAAGATCGCCCACTTGGTGCTGCAGTGGTGCATGAATTCCACCGGCTCCTTCCAGCCCTGGTGCTTGAACAGGACGATGCAATAGTCGCCGTCTTGTTTGAGCTCCCAGCTGATCCGGGTGCCGATCCATTCGGCGGGGCCGTCGAGCACTTGCCACAGCACTTGCTGGGCCGGCTGAAGCTCGAGAACTTTCATGTCCATGCCGCCGATCTCGACCCCCCCGGCTTCGAAGCGGAAGCTGAGCATTCCGCCGACCTTGCTTTCCCCTTGTGTGTTGTTCGTCCACCAGCCAGCCAGACCTTCGCGTGAGGCCAGGGCCTGGTAGACCGCATCCAGGGACGACTTGATTCCGACTCTGTGCAAGATTTCCACGATGACTTCTCCTTGCGGGTTGATTGAAACGACTGCGCGCCGTGCCCTGGCCAAGACATGGCGAATGATATGCAGGTATTTGCTTGCATGTCAAGCGGTCGACGAATCGAATCACGGCGCCGCGTGCCAGCCTTCGCTGGCCGACGCCCCGCCCCAGAATTCACACTTCGGTTGTCTCGGCAACGACGAGCGGCTGCAGGCCTTCGATCAGCGGGTCGAGCAGCCTGATCACCGCCTCCGTCAGGCTGTCGACCTCGGCGCGCGCCGCGCCGCGCGCACAGGCTGCTTCAAGGGCCGCGGCAGCGCACTGCAGCGCCGCCATGCCGAGGGTGCCGGAGACGCTCTTCAGGTCGTGCGCGTAGCGCACGCAGGTGTCGCTGTCCCCGGCGGAGAGCGCCTGGCGGAAGCGCTCGCCGAACAAACGCTCGCGATCACGGAACATGCCGAGCAGGCGCCGGTAGAGCACATCGTTGCCCATCACCGCCGCCAGCCCGGCGCGGGTGTCGATGCCGAGGAGCACCGGCAAATCGACCTCTTGCGCGCCCCCCTGCGGCCGCACCCAGCGCACGAGCGTCGCGAACAGCTCGTTGACGCGGATGGGCTTGGCGATGTGGTCGTTCATGCCCGCTTCGATCACCTTGTCGCGATCGCCGGCCATCGCGTTCGCGGTCATCGCGATCACCGGCACGTTCTGCAGGCCGGGGCGGCGGCGCAGTTCGCGGGTCGCCGCGTAGCCGTCGAGCACGGGCATCTGGCAATCCATCAGCACTGCATCGAACGGCTGCACCGCCAGCATGTCGAGCGCCTGCTGGCCGTCGACGGCCAGGCTCACCTCGATTCCGGCGCGCTCGAGCAGGTCGCGCGCAAGCTCCTGGTTGATGGCGTTGTCCTCGACCAGCAGGATGCGCGAACCCGCCAGCCCGGCGTGGCGCGCCTGCAGGATGCTCTGATGCTGTTCGAGCCGGCTGGTCTGCAGCACCGGCAGCCCGAGCGCGTCACCGCAGGCGTCGAGCAGGGCCGACGCGGTGACGGGCTTGGTGAGCAAGGCATCCACCCGCACGCCCCTCGCAGACAGCCCGCGCTGCACTTCCTGCCGGCTGAAGGCCGTGACCATCAGCACCGTCGGTGCCGGGCTGCGCAGTTCGGTGCGTGACAGTTGCTCGACGCAGTCGATGCCATCGATGCCGGGCATCTTCCAGTCCACCAGCATCAGCGCATAGGGCTGGCCTGCCGCATCGGCGCGTGTCACCGCCTGCAGCGCCTGCACACCATCGGCCACCGACTCGGGGCGCACGCCCATCGATGCGAGCAAGCCGCACAACAACTCCCGTGCGCCGGCGTGATCGTCGACGACCAGCGCGCGCGCACCGACAAGGCCTTCGAGCCGCACCGGTTCGGCCGGCGGCTCGTTCTGCACGCCGAATCGGGCAGTGAAATGGAAGCAGCTGCCGCGCCCGGGGGTGCTGCTCACACCGATCTCACCGCCCATCATCTCCACCAGGTGGCGGCTGATGGCCAGGCCCAGGCCGCTGCCGCCGTAGCGCCGGCTGGTCGAAGCATCGCCCTGGCTGAAGGGCTGGAACAGGCGTGTGCTGTGCTGCGCGTCGATGCCGATGCCGCTGTCGTGAATCTCGAAGCGCAACAAGGCCGTGTCACCTTCATGGGACACCACCGACACCGCCAGGCGGACTTCGCCGTGCTCGGTGAACTTGGTCGCGTTGTTGCCCAGGTTCAACAACACCTGCCCGAGCCGTGACGGGTCGCCGATCAGCGCCACCGGCAGCAACGGCGGAAGATCGAGCAGCAGTTCCAGCGCCTTCTCGTCCGCACGCACGCCGACGAGGCTGACGAACTGATCCAACACATCGCCCAGGCGGAACGGGATGTGTTCCATGTCGAGGCGGCCGGCCTCGATCTTCGAAAAGTCGAGGATGTCGTTGATGACCCCGAGCAGCGACTCGGCCGCGCGGTGCACCTTGTCGATGTAGTTGCGCTGCTGCGTATCGAGCTCGCTCTGCAGCACCAGCCACGACATGCCCAGGATGGCGTTCATCGGCGTGCGGATTTCGTGGCTCATGGTGGCGAGGAACTCGCTCTTCGCGAGCGTGGCCGACTCGGCGGCCTTCTGCGCGCGCTCGAGCTCGCCGGTGCGCTCTTGCACGCGTTGCTCCAGGCCGGCGGCCAGCGCGCGGACCGCGTCTTCGGCGCGCCGGCGCAGCGTCGTGTCGGTGAACACCGCGACAGCGCCGCGCACCCGGCCCTCGGCGTCGCGCAGCGGGCGCGCGGTGGCGGTAAACCAGCGCGCCTGCTCGACCGGCTCGCCGCGCAGCAGCAGGCACAGTTCGAGCCCGTCGACAGACTCGCCACGGGCCGCGCGCACGAGGGGCAGGTCTGCCGTTGGGATCGGCGTGACCCGATCGGGCAGGTACAGATTGAAGCGCTGGCGCCAGTTGCCCTTGGGGCCGATGCTCAGACCAGGCCCGGTCAGCGCCTCGGCGGCTGGGTTCAGCATCAGCAACTCGCCACGCTCGTCGGCAACGAGCACCGAGTCGCCGATGCCGTCGAGCACCGAGCGCAGGATGCGCGTCTGGCTCGCCAGCGCTGCGCGCTCACGGCCCAGCCTCTGCACGAAGGCGAAAGCGCCCGCCAGAGCAATCGCGATGCCAGCCAGCAACGCCCACAACCAAGCCTGCTTCGCGACCGATTCGTACAGCGGCGCCGCGAGCACGCTGCACGGCCACCACGACAGCATGCAGAAAAGACTCTTGCGGCAGCACAGCGGCCCGGCCGCACGTGACCCGCGCGCCAGCGACGTGCTGCACCGCGTCACCAACGAGATGTGAGGTCCGTGCACGCAGGACCGTCCTTTCCGATGATCAAGACCTCGGAAATCGTCCACGATAAGGCGGCCATGCGCAATCGGCATCTAGCCCATGATGTGCCGCGAGCTTGAGCCGACCCCCCGGGTGCGGGGCGCACCTGGGGGGTCTACAGGAGCGAACGCGAAACGGCGCCCGTCACTTCGCCGTGGGCATCACGAACTCGGCGCCCTTGGCAATGGTGGAAGGCCAGCGCTGCATGACCGATTTCTGCTTGGTGTAGAAGCGCACGCCCTCTTCGCCGTAAGCGTGCATGTCGCCGAAGAGGCTGCGCTTCCAGCCGCCGAAGCCGTGCCAGGCCATCGGCACGGGAATCGGCACGTTGATGCCCACCATGCCCACCTGCACCTGGCGCGAGAACTCGCGCGCCACGTTGCCGTCACTCGTGTAGCAGGCCACGCCGTTGCCGAACTCGTGTTCGTTGACGAGCTTGACCGCCTCGGCCAGGTCTTTCACGCGCACGCACGAGAGCACCGGGCCGAAGATTTCTTCCTTGTAGATGCGCATGCCGGGCGTCACATGGTCGAACAGCGTGCCGCCGGTGAAGAAGCCGTTCTCATGCCCCTTGACCTTGTGGCCGCGCCCGTCGACGACGAGCTTGGCGCCTTCTTCGACCCCGATGCCGATGTAACCTTCGATCCGCTCCAGCGCCTGCTTGGTGACGATCGGCCCCATCTCGGCATCGAGCTCCATGCCGTTCTTGATCTTCAGCGTCTTGGCACGCGCTGCCAGCTTCGGAACGATCTTGTCGGCCACGTCGCCCACCAGCACCGCCACGCTGATCGCCATGCAGCGCTCGCCGGCCGAGCCGTAGCCGGCGCCGATCAGGCCGTCGACGGCTTGTTCGATGTCGGCGTCGGGCATCACGACCATGTGGTTCTTGGCCCCGCCGAGGGCCTGCACGCGTTTGCCGTGGTGGGCGCCGGTCTCGTAGATGTACTGCGCGATCGGGGTGGAGCCGACGAAGCTGAGCGCCTTCACGTCGGCATGGCTCAGCAAGGCGTCGACGGCGACCTTGTCGCCCTGCACGACGTTGAACACACCATCGGGCAGGCCGGCCTGCTTGAGCAGTTCGGCCATGAAGATCGACGGCGAGGGGTCACGCTCGCTGGGCTTCAGGACGAAGCAGTTGCCGCAGGCGATGGCAACCGGGTACATCCACATCGGCACCATGCAGGGGAAGTTGAAAGGCGTGACGCCGGCGACCACGCCGAGCGGCTGGCGCAGTGTCCAGTTGTCGATGCCGGTGGAAACCTGGTCGGTGAAGTCGCCCTTGAGCAGCTGCGGAATGCCGCAGGCGAACTCGACGATGTCGATGCCTCGGGTGACTTCGCCCTGGGCGTCGGTGAAGATCTTGCCGTGTTCGGCGGTGATCATCGCAGCCAGGGTGTCGCGGTGCTGGTTGAGGAGTTCGAGGAACTTGTTGAGGATGCGGGCACGCCGGATCGGCGGCATGTCGGCCCAGGCGGGGAAGGCAGCCTTGGCCGATGCCACGGCGGCATGGACCTCTTCGACGGAACCGAGGGCCACCTGGCGCGCCACGGCGCCGGTCGAGGGGTTGTAGACCGCCTGGCGACGACCGCTGGTGCTGGCCACCACGCGGCCTCCGATGTAGTGGCCGACTTCGGTGGTGGCGGTGAAGGCTTCGGGTGCGCCCATGGGAGCTCTCCTGCAGTGGGTGGTGGGTAGTGCAATGTAGTCAGCCCGCCGGTCCCTGCCAAGACCGCGGCGCTGGATTCATTGTTCAACATGCTGAACAATCAGGCCATGAAGAATGTGAAAACAGAAGCGCTGTGGGCCCACGTGCACTGGCTGGTCGTGTTGTCGACCACCGGCAGCTTCACCACCGCGGCGCAGCGCCTGGGCGTGAGCAAGGCGGCGATGAGCCAGCGCATCGCCGCGCTCGAACATGCAGCGGGTGTGCCGCTGGTGCGGCGCACGACCCGCAGCGTGCGGCTCACCGAAGCCGGGCAGCAACTCGTCGACGCCACCAGCAGTGCCTTCGACCAGATTGAGCGCGGCCTCGCCGGCGTGAAAGACCTGTCGCAGGCGCCGCGCGGCCTGCTGCGCGTCACGGCGCCGGTGGCGCTCGGGCGACAGCAGATCGTGCCGCTCGTGCCGGCCTTCCTGAAGCAGCACCCCGAAGTGCGCATCGAGCTCGAGCTGGCCGACCGCATCGTCTCGCTCGCGCAAGACGGCTTCGACGTGGCTATTCGCCACACCAGCGTCGTGCCCGAGACCCACGTGGCCTGGGCGCTGTGCGAATCGCGCGCCTTGCTGGTCGCCACACGCGGCTACCTGCGGCGCTGCGGCATGCCGACCGGGCCCGAAGACCTGGCCCGACACGATTGCGTGCGCTACCTGCGCAGCGGCGGCTCGTCGACCTGGCGCTTCGAGCCGGTCAAAGGCCGGGACGAACCCGTCGCGGTGGCGGTCCAGGGCGCTTTCGCTGCGAACAACAGTGAGGCCTTGCGCGAGGCGGCGCTGGGCGGTGTGGGCATCGCCCTGTTGCCCGACTTCAGCGCCCAGCGCGACCTGCTTGCCGGCAAGCTCGTGCACGTGCTGCCCGGCTGGCGCTCGGTCGGTGCATTCGGCGCCCATGTGTACGCGATGCGCCCGTACAGCCCGCACGTGCCGCACGCCGTGCATGCCTGGGTCGCTTATCTGCGCGCGTGCCTGAAGGGCGGCTTCGCGTTTGCCTAGGCCCGGAATCGTTCGGCGCAGGGCATCATCGCGGCGTTCGATCATCGCCACCTCCTTCATGATCATGTCCCTGCCTTGCTCACCCGTGTCGTTGCGCTCCTTCGCGCTGATCCTTGTGCTGGGCTTCGGCCTGGCCGGCTGCGCCAACCGTGCGCCCAAAGCACCGCCCGACCCGATCCGCCCGCTTCAGAAGATCGCGTTGTTGCCCACGCTCAACCCTGAAACGCTGTACCGCGGCAGAAGCGGGCCGAACGGCACTGCCGTGGTGCCGATCCAGCCGATGTCGCCCGGTGCCGCGCTGGCCACCATCGGCTTCGGCTTGCTCGCCTTCGCCATCCTCGACAGCAAGGAAAAGGAAGCGAGCCGGCTCGCTGCCGCCGTGGCGGCCGTGGGCTTCGATCCCGGCGCGCGGCTCGACGAACGCCTGAAACAGCGCCTCGAAGACGAAGGGCTGGTCGTTGAGCTGATCGACGCCACCACGGCCCGCCGCGTACGCGAGGCCGGCGACTTCCGCAGCCTTGCCGAACAGGCCGAAGCCGTGCTCGAGATCAATCTCGGCGAAGTGGGCTACTACGACGCGGGCGGCTCCAGGGGCTATTCGCCGATGCTCGGGTTGAGCGCGTCGCTCACCACCACCGCCACCAACAACGACCCGGAGTACTGGTCCTTTTATGCCGACTGGCGCAGCAGAGACAAGGACACACGCTGGTTCCAGACGCCCTCGGCGATGAACCGCGCCAACACGGCAGCCATCAGCGCCAACGCTGCCGAAGCGCGTGCGGACCTCGAAGCCACGCTCGACCGCATCATCGAGCGGCTGGTGCAGGACGTGAAACGCCGCGCCTCGGCGCAGCCCCGGGTCTGACGCCGCGCCGGTACGGGTCGGTGCGTCAGCCGCCGCCCGCTCGGCTGAAGCGCATCACGCCGTCGTCGACCTTGCCGAAGTCGAGCACCATCAGGTCGAGCAGGTAGTTCTGGTACAGCCGCCAGGGCTTGCGGTCGCCTTGCTTGGGCAGCATCTCGATGGCGCGCTGAACATAGCCTGACGTGAAGGTGAGAAAGGGTTCGGGCGAGACCCCGGCGTCTCGTGCGGGCATGGCGATCGCCACACCGCGTCGGTCCATGTGCTTGAGCAGCCGGCACACGTAGCGCGACGTGAGGTCGGCCTTCAGCGTCCAGCTCGCGTTGGTGTAGCCGAAGACGTTGGCCAAGTTTGGAATGCCGCTGTACATCATGCCTTTGTAGACAAGCGCCTGCGCCATGTCGACGGCCTGGCCGTCGAGGCTGAGCGCCACGTCGCCGAGCACATTGAGCTGCAAGCCGGTCGCGGTGACGACGATGTCGGCCGGCAGTTCTTCGCCCGACTGCAGCCGGATGCCGTGCTCGGTGAAACGCTCGATCCGGTCGGTGGCGACCGCGGCGCGGCCTTCGCGGATCGCCTTGAACAGGTCGCCGTCGGGCACCAGGCAGATGCGCTGGTCCCAGGGGTTGTAGTGCGGTGTGAAGTGACGCGCCACGTCGAAGCCGGCCCCGAGTTCCTGCTGCACCAGGCCGACCAGCCGCGCCTTGGCCTGCACCGGGTACTTGCGTGCCAGGCGGTAGAAGTACATGCCGATCAGCACGTTCTTCAAACGCACCAGCCGGTAGGCGAGCCTTGGCGGCAGCCAGCGCCTCAGGCTGTCGGCGATGGCGTCGATCGACGGGCGCGAGACCACGTAGGTGGGCGAGCGCTGCAGCATCGTCACGTGGGCCGCGCTCTTGGCCATTTCGGGCACAAGCGTCACCGCGGTGGCGCCACTGCCGACGACCACGACGCGCTTGCCCGCGTAGTCGAACGCCTCGGGCCAGAACTGCGGGTGCAGCACCGTGCCGGCGAAACGCTCGATGCCTGGGAGCTCGGGCCGGTAGGGCTGCGTGTAGTTGTAGTAGCCGCTGGCGAACAGCAGAAAGTTGCAGCGCAAGCGGCTGCGCTCGCGCTGCGCACCATGTTCGACGACGACCGTCCAGCACGCGTCACGCGCCGACCAGTCGGCGCTCAGCACGCGGTGCTGGAAGCGGATGTGCCGGTCGATGCCGTGCTCGGCCGCGGTCTCGGCGATGTAGGCCCGAATGGCCGGCCCGTCGGCGATCGCCTTCGCGTCTTTCCATGGCTTGAAGATGTAGCCCAGCGTGTACATGTCGGAGTCGGAGCGCACACCCGGGTAGCGGAACAAGTCCCAGGTGCCGCCCATCGCTTCGCGCGCTTCGAGCAGCGTGAAGGTCTTCCCGGGGCATTGTTTTTGCAGATGCACCGCCGCGCCGATGCCCGACAGGCCGGCGCCGACGATGATCACGTCGTGGTGTTCGACGCTGTGCTCACGGCTCGCCTCGCGCAGGAAACGCGCCGCCGCCTGCACCGAACGCCGCGCTTCGGGCACACGCCACAACAACTGCCACACGTGCGGCACGCCGGGGAACACGCGCAGCTCGACCAGCACCCCGGCCGCGCGCGCCTTTTGCGCCAGGCGCAGGCTGTCGTCACGCAGGGCTTCGTCTTCACCCACGTGCAACAGCAAGGGCGGCAGGCCGCGCAGGTCGCCCAGCAGCGGTGAGGCGAGCGGCTGCGCGGGGTCGGCATCACCAAGGTAGGCGCGCTGCAAGTTTTCGAGCTTGTCGCCGCGGAACATCGCGTCGCGCTCGGCGTTGCCCAGCAGCGAGGGGCTGGCGCCGGTCAGGTCGGTGGCGGGCGAGAACAATACGGCGGCCGCGGGCAGCGCCTCGCCGGCATCGCGTAGTGCGAGCATCAGGCCGAGCGCCAGGTTGCCGCCGGCACTGTCGCCGGCCACGACCATCCTGCCCGAGTGCGACGCGCGCAGTGCACGCCACACGGCCTGCGCGTCTTGCGGCGCGGCGGGGAACGGGTGCTCGGGGGCGAGGCGGTAGTCGGGCACGAACACACGCAGGCCTTGCAGCGCCAGCGTCGCGGTGAGCGAGCGGTGGGTGCGCGGCGAACAACCGACGAAGCCTCCGCCGTGCAGGTACAGCAGCGTGGTCGTCTCGGCCGTGCCGGTGCGCTCGGCTTCGACCCACTCACCGGGCACACCGCCGACCACGGCGTCGGTGTAACGCACGCCACGCGGCGCCGGCAGGGCCGCGTCGAACACCGCCCGCACGCGCGCGATGTCGCTGAAGTCACCGAGCGCCGGCTTGACGCGCCGGCGGATGATGAAGGCGGCGATGCGCGCCTGCCAGCTGGCTTTCATGCTTGGCCCAGGCCCGCCCTCACTCCTTGACCGAGCCCGTCATCCCCGACACGTAGTACTCGACGAAGAACGAGTACACGAAGGCCACCGGCAGCGAGCCGAGCAGCGCGCCGGCCATCAGCGGCCCCCAGTGGTAGAC
>Ga0307516_10002428_pt1 | contig 24914 bp, 33 predicted proteins | sample 19_EM_MG_FD_203310 | JGI IMG/M metagenome (GOLD analysis project Ga0307516, IMG submission 203310) | Populus trichocarpa ectomycorrhiza microbial communities from riparian zone in the Pacific Northwest, United States - 19_EM | ecosystem: Host-associated > Plants > Roots > Unclassified | place...
GCCTCCCAACCTCCAAATTAAGTGACGTTCTATTGCCGCGTGGGCGCTAACCCGAAGCGCACTAGCGCGCGCCAAGGCGCGCTAAACCATTTTCAGAAGTAGGACTCTTATCCGGGTTTATACGGTACGCCAGAAGCGAGAGTACAAGTGGCGAGTGAGTACGCCGGAAGTGTGACTACGAGCTTGCCCCGAAGAACCGAGCCTACGTTACCTGTGGAGCAGCACGAAGTAGTCAAGGCAGGATCTTGACAGCCTGATCTTGCCCATTCGAAGCATCCCCTCCAGGTATTCTTTTAGGGCTTCCAGTTCTACTTCTGATAATGCGTAGATAGGACCCCTTGGGGGTTGTGCTCCTTCCTTAAGGTCAATGGCGTGATCAAACGACCTATATGGAGGTAGTTGGGCTGTAGTTCCTTCCGGATCAAACAGATCAATGAACTCCTTGTACGGTTCAGGTACCATGCCCCTCCAATCTACAAGTTCCACTCCCTGAGCGCTCATGCCCACAACACCCAGGAAGCCCACTGTTTCTTGATCAACATTTTCCAGTAGACCTGAATCATATTCAAGGTCCAGTTGATCAGTCTTCTCCTTGGTGCAATTCATGTTACACCACTCGGAGTCAAATGTGGGGCAATTGTCAAAGAAGCCTGACGGCTGGTATACTTGGAGGTACCAGTGTGGAAGTACCATATCAAATGAAGGCTCCATAGGAGACACCTCGAATGCTTGGTTATCATACTGCTGTTGGTGGCGTATGCACAAAGGCCACATATACTGCCATCCTGCTCCAGATACTGATTCACCTTCAAAGTCATTTAACTTCAGTGGGACCTGCCTTCTCCAGCATCGTATCCCGTACTTCCTGACTATTGCCTCCGAGATCGTGAAGATTTGTACACCTGAATCAAGTAGTACGCGTACTGGTATCTCGGGATGTCGGTCCCATGAAAGGTGCATAACCACCATGGGCCATTCTCCAATTCTTGGCTCTTTAGGGGGACATCTGCTTGAAGACTCACTAGAGTCACGCTTTCTCTTATTGGAACTCATCTTGCTTTTGGAGTGGTTGAGTTGCAGCTTTCCCAGCGTGCAAGTCAATTTTCACGGTTGCAATATTTGGAAGTTGGATTTTTGTTTTGAGATCCTTAGTTTCTTGAGATTGTAGATCTTTAAGTGGTTTCATATATCAGGGCATAGACGCACCTGTGCGTTTCGAGTCTTCAACCCTCCTCAGTATATCTGTGATTTTTTTTGAGAAAACAAACTTCATTTTCAAAAAATACAAACGCCTAGAACCAAATAGAATTCCAATGTTTTATTCCTTATTTTCTGATTTTTTCGACCCTCTGGTCATATCCACAGATAGTTCAAGGAAACTCATTTCTCATAAGAACAGAAAAATCAACAAAGGAAATCCATTTCCCCTTCGTATTCTGCGCTCATCAGTGCCTAACTTCTGTCAATCTCGATCCAACTATTTTTTTAGAGAGGGGCTTTACCTTAGCCAATGAAATAGATGTGTCTATTTAATCACTCTCCTTTTCGGAGTCCTCCTCAAATAACTTCTTCTCCCATGCCGGGATACGTCGCGTGTATCGGCACGGCTCAGGAGATTCTTCTCTTCCAACCCCACGTGCCGAGACCTTGGCACGCTTGGCATTATGCTGGGGTTTTTCCCCCTCTTCCTCCTCAATCGCAGAGTCGGAGATACGGCGCTTGTTACCAGCCACCGAATGAGAGGATGTCGTAACAATTGGCCCCTGGCATTGGAACCAGCGATGGTTCGGTTTGCCAGATGCGAGGCAATTGTTATTCTTGAATCGTTTTTCAACCAACTTGGTCGACCCCCTTGATTGCATCCTCCTTCGTCTTGTAGTGTTGCTCCTTCTTCGCGCTTGATCCCTTGTCACTCCGATCCGCTTTGTCGCTCTTTTTCCCAGTCTTTTTGTTGACCCGGTGCGAAGAGTTGTGGTCCTTCACTTCTTTGGACCCAGGGATTTTCTTTGGATTTTTTGGCTCTGGCGATTTCCGATGAGAACGATTTTCCTCCTTGACCTCATCCTCCAGATTTTTCCCCACTTCCCGAAGCATTTCTACGAACTAGATATCATCTTCTGGAAGGCTTCCCACATTGGAAAGCTTCTTCTTCATGGGCCTCGTGAGTCCTCCCTTCAGCTTTTCCCTCCAGATAACACCAGAGAGTCCTGCTCGGGCATTCGCGATTTACATTTTATCGATGTAAAGCTCGATATCGTCATTGTAGACGATACAGTCGATTTTGCGCAAGGCGTCGCGTTGCTCGAATCGACTGGAGAATTGGGTCTCGATCGCCAATGCAAATGACTTCCAATCATCCTCTTTGTTTTGTTGTTTCAGTTGAGCGGCACGTGCCTCATACCACTCTTCTGCATTTCCTAATATCCGGTGCCCCATGAAAGCAATTTTGTCTGTTTCCTTCACATAGGTGGTCTCGTAGTATTTGAAATAATTTCCAACACGAGCCCACCATGCTGCGAATGTAGGCTTCGCATCATGACCAGAAAATTTTTCTGACTTATCTAGCACAGGTTTTTCGATCATGACATGGACCAGATCTCGGAGCTTGTGTGGCGACAGTGAATGTTTGCGATCCCACAACCCCCTCCTGGCAGATGGCAGCCTTGGGTTTCACTGCGGGGTGGCGGACCACCTCGGTGGTCAGGATGGTGGGGGTGAGGGTGACCCCTCATCTGATGACGTGTCACTGGGACTGCTGGGTGGGCTAGTGCCCCCACCAACACCCCCTGTCTGTCGTCCACCACCACCACCTCCCGCTCCACCTGCGGCTCGGTCAGCCTCCTCCTCCCCATTTTCGTCTGGGTTATACAACTCCAAACGGAAAGGTCTGAGTGGAGTGGCCGCTGGGCCTTTTTCTGTGTCTGACTCGATAGGTGGGACTGGTCTGTCAGGGTCGCTTTCGATAGCCTTCCTCTTTTTCACTGAGGGTTCTTCTCTTAGTGAGGCCACTTCTTTCACGGACCTCCCTTCCTTTACGGAGCGCGCCAGCCCTTCCAGTTTGCCGCGTCTTACTCGCTCACATACTTGCTGTGTCCTACTCGCCCACACTCGCCACGTCCTACCCCCAATCGTTCTCGCCCCCGGCACCCTCATTGACATTGTACTCGTCATGTTGTATTGTACAACTTCCCGCTGTCTGTCACTCCGAGAGCTGTGCTAACCATATCACAAAGCTCCCCATCATACTCGCCACAGCTTACTTGCAATCATACTCGCCGCGTCCTACTTGCTATCATCCTCGCCACCGGCACCCTCATTGACATCATACTCGCCGAGTCTTACACGCGCTCATACTCGCCGCGGCCTACTCACTATCGTTCTCGCCGCCGGCACCCTCATTGACATTGTACTCCTCACTGTGTATTGTACAACTTCCCGGTGTCTCTGTCACTCTGAGAGCTGCGCTAACCATGTCACAAAGCTCACCACACAATCGTCACGTCTTACTCGCTCCCATACCCACCGCGTCCTACTCACTGCCAGACTTGCCGCGTCCTACCTGCTATCGTTCTTGCCACCAGCACCCTCATTGACATCATACTCGCCGCGTCCTACCCACTATCTTTCTCACCACCGGCACCCTCATTGACATCGTACTAGTCACGTTGTATTGTACAACTTCCCGCTGTCTGTCACTCTGAAAGCTGCGCTAACCATGTCACAAAGCTCGCAATCATACTTGCCGTGTCCTACTTGCTATCGTCCTGACCGCCAGCGGCATGCTCATCGCCATCCTCCTCATGTCATCGTGCTGATCGCGTCGTGTTCATCTCGTCGTGCTCATCGCGTCGTGCTCAACACGTCGTGTCGTATTTGCCAACTTTCCTTTGTTTCCACGCGAAGTGTGGTAGTAGCATATATAGATGTACATTAGATATAATGAATAGAACTGGACTGAGTCACTATGCCTGGAACCCGCTGTCTGTTTACGAATGCGACAAGAGTATTTGCTGCGATGTTCTACGCCTTGACAGCTAGCGTGACCGCGGTGCCATGACACACGTCGTTCAGATGCCATTTGCCCTGACACGGCTGCCTCCAGAAGGAAAATGCCCTGACACGACTGCGTCCAGAAGGAAAATACCCTGACATGGCTGCGTCCAGAAGGAAAATGCCCTGACACAGCTGCCTCCAGAAGGAAAATGCCCTGACACAGCTGCATCCAGAAGGAAAATGCCCTGACACGCTCTGTGCGGTAAGCAGATGCCGTGGCGAGCTGTGTCCGTACGCACGGTGGTGTGGCGAGCTGCGTCCGGATGCACGGTGCCATGGCGAACTGCGTCCGAGTTAAGCAGGTTGTGTCCGAAGCATCCAGAGTGTCTAGTGCGTCCGGACGCTCAGGACGCAATTTTTTTTTTCCTGATGTGGGAAAATTCACTAAGAGATTCATGTTCGAAATATCACTAGAGAGTTGATCCCAGAAACAATGTAATATTGTTAAGGCTCAACTTCTGACTGATCGTTGCTGATGCCTCTCTATGTAGGAAACTGGCGCTCTTTAAATGTTGCGCCGGCTCTTTGGCTGTCGGCCATCGGGCTGACTCGGGAAGTGCAATACCTCGGTATTATGCAGCAGTGTCTCTCCTCCTCTGAGGGAGATAGGGTTGATTGGGACGTGGCACTGATTCATAGGTATGGACCCAGAAGATCTTGGATCCGAGTGCTTGCAAACAATCTTTGGTTGCACCCCCTTGTAGGCGTCATCACTCTTGTGCTCCTGTCCGCAGCCCTTACTGGCTAAATGCTTCTCAGGTGCATTCGGGGTCGCAATCTATGAGTCTAGATGCTTCCAGGAATGTCTGGTGACATCGGTACAAGTGCCACAGCAATTACAGTTAACTGAAGAATACGTCTCTGTAACTTGACAAGTTAAGGTCCAATCTTCTTCAAACAACTGACAGATGGTCTGGCTCCCCTCATATACCCACCGGACCCGTTCCGCCTCGCGCGTCCTGCACGACCGCTCATGAGTTATATTGTACCCAGAGAAAGTTGACATTTTTGCTGGTATACAGCAACTAGTAGCTTTTAGTATGGGTCTCACAGAGGATAACCTTGACACCTCCTAGGGATGTGACCAGACCCTCGCCTGAGGCTGCCACTCATCCCCTTTCCCATTGGTAATCTTGAGTTACCACCTTGCTGCTGTTGGGTCGGTAATACTCCTCTCTTTCAGAGCTCGCCCCAGCCCGTGACTTTCACTCATGAAAACTCACTCGGCCTCAATCCTCAGATTGAGTTCGGCTAGTCATACTAATTGCATGTCTTCGGGTGTCACCAGCGCACTGGGTGTAACAAACTGTCCACGCAGAGTATTCGTTCAAATGCTACTTTTGGCGAGGCGTCTACTATCCACGCAAGGTGTCCGTTTGAATGGTAGATCTCGTGAGATGTCGAATGTCCACGCAGAGTATTCGTTCGGATGCTACGACTGGCTAGGTGTCCACTATCCACACAGAGTATCCGTTCCAATGCTAGATCTCGCGAGATGTCAACTGTCCACACAGAGCATCCGTTGGGACACTATGTCTGCTAAGGTGTCCACTATCCACACAGAGAATCTTCGCAACTTCCATTCGGACGCTACGTCTGGTGGGGCGTCTACTATCCACGCAGAGTATCCGTTCGAACGCTAGATCTCATGAGATGTCAACTGTCCATGCGGAGTATCCGTTCGGATGCTATGTCTGGCAAGGCAACTACTATGAACATAACATCTGGCATAGATCGCCTGTCCATGCTGTGTATCCGTTGGAATGCTATTTCTGGCGAGGCATCAACTACCCACGGAGAGCACCCTTGCGATGTGCATTCAAAAGCTAGATCTAGCGTGCATCGCCTGTCCATGCTGTGCATCCATTGGAATACTATTTCTAGTGAGGCATCAACTATCCATGTAGAAAAGCCATTCAAACGCTACATCTGGCGAGGCATCAACTATCCATGCAGATTATCTGTTCAAACACTACATCTGGTGGGGCGTCCACTATGCATGTAAAGTAAGTTTGTTACTTTCGTCGAAACGTAGAAAAGAGAAGATATCATCTTTTCCACGTAGCAGATGTGTTCGAACACTACATCTGGCATGGCGTCTACTATGCATGCAAAGTAAGTTTGTTACTTCCGTCGGAAAGAAGAAAAGAGAAAGTATTATCTTCTCCACGCAGTAGGTCCATTCGAACACTACGTCTGGCATGGCGTCTACTATCCACACCACGTACTATCGCAACTTCCGTTCAGATGATACTTCTGGCATGGCGTCTACTATACACGTGGAGTACATACGCAGCCATCGTTCGAACGCCACCTCTGGCAGGGCATCTACTATGCACGCAAAGTAAGTCTGTTTCTTCCACCAGAACGTCAAAAATAGAAGGTATTATCTTTTCCCTGCAGCAGTTCCGTTGGAACGGTACGTCTGGCGGGATGTCTACTATCCATGCCAAGTACTATCCCAACTTCGGTTCAGACCCTACGCCTGGCATGGCGTCTACTATCCAGGTAGAGTATGTTTGTTACTTCCGTCGGAACGTAGAAAAGAGAAATTAATATTGTCTCCACGCAGCAGGTCTGTTCAAACGCTATGTCTAGCATTGCGTCTACTATCCACGTAGAGAATCTTCGCAACTTCCGTTCCAACGCTACGTCTGGCATGGCGTCCACTATCCACGCAATGTATCATCGCAACTTCCATTCGAACGCTACGTCTGGCGGGTTGTCTACTATCCACACAGAGAATCTTCGCAACTTCCGTTCGGATGATAACTCTGCTGTTTCGTCCACTATCCACGCGAAGTACCATCGCAACTTCCATTCGAACGCTAAGTCTGGCGGGGCGTCTACTATCCACATGGTGTACGTACGCAATCTTCGTTCGAACGTAGAAAACAGAACGAATTATTCGCTTCACGTACGCTCAATCTGTCATTCTGACAATATGCAACTCTCAGCCATTAATTTAATACTCGACGTATGGCATTTAGCACTGTGTAGTTGTACAGACATAATACAACACAAGATGTTCACTGTGTACATACAAATCTCAGCAATCTTTTAACACAAGGAGAAATGTGCTCCCAGTAGCTAGTAAACCTCATTCCATGTAGCTAAATCAATGCAGCTGTTCACCAACCATCCTTTATTCTTTATTCCAGAGCAGTCTGGCTCCTCCGGAATCAGATGCGCTGCACCACCAATTTTATCACTGCTGATCACGGTGCAGCCACTACCTGTCGCAGGTTTGATCACTTTCACCATGCTGGATGCTCTTTCAGGCGTACCACCTGCCGCCGTGGTCATTGTTTGGACGAACGCGCACCAAAAGGGTCCTCCTTCCGCAGAAAGCTTGAACAGCTTTAAAAGACGGTACGGCAGACGTCCCCGAAGCGCGCCATATTCTGGTTCTTGATCCTCACGTTGGTTGGAAGCCTTGACTGTCAAGATCCTGCCTCGACTTCTTCGTTCTGGCTCGACAGGCAACGTAGGCTTGGGTCTGCGGAGCGAGTGCTCCTACTCACAATTCTGGCGTACTCACACTTCCGGTGTATTCACACGTCTGGCGTGGGCTCGTTGTTCTCGCGGTATCCGTCACGCCTGGCGTGGTCTCTTCGCAGCTTTTCTCAGATGCCTTGCATGGGCTCGTTGTTCTGGGGAGGGATGGTCGCAGTGCCAGTCACGGGGATAGAGAGGTAGGTCTGTGGAGAGAGATAATAGATTGCGTAGAGAAGAATCTCCAGACTAACTACCATGCCCTTCCTTTATACTTTTCCTTCCCTCTGTGGAATCACAGCTTGCCCGCAAGACTGACACAGTTCCTCCAGAGCTCATCATGACTCAATCGCCGCGCCCAAGGAAAACACATGATCACACTCGGCCGCCGCGCGGCCAACACTCTACTCGCGGCGACAGGAGAAAGGACGTGCAAGCAGTAACGGTAAGACAAAGGGGAGAATGACGTACAACATAATCAATGGAAAACAATACTCATAATGATCATAGGAGAAGGACGCGCAGGCTCAATCAACGGGAGACAACAAACGTAACGGACAGGAGGACAGATGCACAAGCATACTCAACAGGAAACGACATATGTGACAACGGAGAAAGGACGCGTAAGCAACCTAACGGAGACAAGGGAGAGAGGTCTAGACCAGCCTGCGGTTGGAGGATATCGCTAGCGGAGCAATATGATCAGGCTAGGCGGGGTTAGGCGTGGAGGATGACCGTGACTGCGGCAGCCGTGATGAGGCCCAGCCATAGGGCGGCAAGGGTGACGGCGGCCCCGGCAGCGGCACTTACGAGCCTGTCGCGCGAGATTCGTGACAGTACATCCCCTCTCCAGACCGAAGCTCTGGCAAGGTCATGTCGGGTAGTCACGGTCCGTCGGCGAATGGGCGTGCGGTGGATAAGGACAGGCCGGCTAGCCTGCTGCCGGGCTTGGAGTTGTTCGTTCATTCGCTGCTGTTCGGTGATGATAGCCCCCAGGGTGTTGGCTATCTGCTGGAGTTGCTGTTGGTCTGTGTTGTAGAATTCGTTCATCCGCTGGGCGAGCGTCCGGTGTACGATGTGGTTGCGGTGTGTGTCTCTGGTAGTAGTGTGGTGGAGCATGGTTACGATGTTGTGTAGCAAAGATAATTGTTCATCTCGGAGGGCTGCTGGGGTAGTGGGCACGGGCCTCGTCATCGGCAGCGACCTCTTCCGGAGGTATGATGTTTTCTTGATCCTCTTGAGGGGTAGTGATGTCAGCCAGGGGGTTCCGCGGGGCTGCCGCGCTGCAGCGGAGGTGGTGTTTTTCCATGTTGACCAGGAACTGGCATTCGGGGCAGACCCGCTTTCCTCAGTGCCAGTCTGCGTATGCTTTGACGGGGTTGAGGTGTCGTTCGCGGGTTACTTCAAGTAGTTCGTTTGGGTGTGGGAGCGGGCAGTCGTATTTTGTCGTTCGACGGCGGCGGCGGCGGCAGCGAGGGCAGTAGTTGTTGTCCTTGCTCTGGCGGTGCGTGTTGCAGTAATCGTCGTAGCAGGCTGTCCAGTGCAAGGAGGCGTGATCGTCGGTATGGATTTGTCCTACAGCGGATATTGGTGGCGAGGGTGCGGCTGGCGGGGCATTCCATCCATCGGTCGTGGTGGCGGCAATGCCCCAGTCATTGGGGTGTTCAGTGGGTTCGTTGTCAGGCTCAGTTGTGGTGGGAAACTCAGAGGTGCGGCTGGGGCCAGTGAAGGTCCAGCCTTCGTTGGTGTCGACAGTGGCGGTGGTAGACATGCTGCTAGTTTTAGGGGGCCGGCTTCTCCAGATATTCCTTGTGGAATTGGATGATGAGGTCAGGAGAGTTCTCGAAGTTGCGGGACGGATACCAGGTACGATCGGGGTCATGGAAGCCAGTCCACTTGACTCGATACTGGATCTGGTTTCTATGGCATTGGGAGTCGAGGATCTTTTCTACTTCCCACTCTTGCTTTTCTTGGATGATCACGGGCGGTGGCGGTGGTTGTTGGTGTCCTGGGATGGGTTCGGTGCTGGCTGTAGGTTCGAGAAGGCTGATGTGGAAGACTGGGTGGATCTTGACAGTGGCCGGCAGGTCCAGTTTATATGCTCGTGAGCCCACCTTCTCGAGGATGGTGTATGGGCCTATTTGCTTGTGGTCCAGTTTGTTCGATGGTTGGGTAGTTCGGATGTGTTTTCGTCGTAGCCAGACCCTGTCTCCTGGGTTCAATACCGGGTCCGGATGTCGTTCTTTGTTGGCTTGCTCAGCTTGAGACATTTGGGCTTCCTTAATCTCTGCTCCAAGTTCTTCATGCAACCTTCTTAATGCCGCAACATATTCTGACACTTCCGGGGTTTCATTGTTCCGGGTGCCGAGGTCTGGCAGGAATCGAGGGTGATATCCGTAGTTGGCAAAGAAGGGGGTTATTCTTGTGGTTCCGGTTTGTGTGTTGTTGTAGCAGAATTCGGCAATTGGCAACAACCTTTCCCAGTCGTCCTGTTGGTAGTTGCAGTATGCCCGGAGATACTGCTCGAGGGTGGCATTGGCTCTTTCCGTTTGTCCGTCCGTCTGTGCATGGAAAGCTGTGCTGAGGTTGCATGATATCCCGAGTACTTCCGTTACTGGTTTCCAGAAGTCTGAGGTAAACAGGGACCCTCTGTCTGATACAATACTGCTTGGCAGTCCGTGGGGTCTTATGACTTGTCGGAGGAAGTGGTCTGCTAGGTCTTCGGGGTTCATGGTGCCCTGGCAGGCAACGAAATGTCCCATCTTTGTGACGCGATCGATTATTACCCATAACGCGTCTTTTCCGTTGCTCGTCGGCAGCGCGGTGATAAAGTCCATTGATATCGTGTTCCACGGCCGGTGTGGGAGTTCGAGTGGCTTTAGCAGTCCAAATGGCGCGTGTCGGATTGGCTTGATGCGATGGCAGGTGTCACAGTGGTCGACGTATCTGTGGATGTACTTTCATTGCCCTGGCCAGTAGAAGTTTCGGCTAACGAGTTCCAGGGTTCTTGCTCGGCCCGGGTGTCCCGCGGCTTGCGCGTCATGGTGGTCTCTTAATATGCGTAGTCGCAGGGTGTCGTCGTCCGGGATCCATATGAGGCCATCGTACATTAGCAGCCCGCTGTTTTCCTCGCATAACCCTAGCGCGATCTTTCCGTCGCGGGTGATCCTGCTCGCCTTTTTCCTCCGGATTTCTTGGATCTCTTTATCTGCTGCGCTTAGTGTCCGGATTTCATTCAGGAGTTCCTTGTCTATCTCGAGGTTGATGGTTTCTGTTGTGTTGGCCTGGAGTGCTTCAAACGCGTCTTTGGGTAACAGGATTCGGCCGTGGTTCTGTCGATGCTTCATATCCCCTTCCCAGGGAGAGTCTCCTGACTCTCTAGAGAGGATGTCTGGCTTGCCGGCCAATTTTCCGGGTCGATACTTGATTACGAAGTCATAGTTAGCTAATCGCTCACCCCACCGGGCTTGTCGTAAATTGAGATCTTTTTTTGTTTTCCAGTATTCGAGGTTCTTGTGATCCGTCAGAATCGTGATTTTGGGTCCCGTTGTCTTGCAGTAGGTATCCCATTTTCGCAGTGTGTCTACGATCGCCAGTAGTTCTTTGTCGTAGATATCGTAGTTGCCTTCCGGGTCCTTGAGTTTCCTTGAGTAATATGCTACAGGATGTAGGATCCCTTTGTCATCGGGTTGGGAGCAGATTGCTCCTATGGCGTAGTCTGATGCATCCGTTTCGATGGTAACGGCCCGTTCCAGATTGAAGTGTTGCAGTATTGGTTCCGTGATCATTGCTTCCTTGAGCATCTCAAACGTCTCCTGCTGCTTATCCCCCCATTCCCATGCTTTTTCCTTCCTTGTCAGGGAGGATAGAGGCGTTGTAATCTTGCTGTAGTCTCTGATGAACCGTTGGTAAAAATTGGCAAAGCCCAGGAAACTCTGTATTCCTTTGACATTCGTCGGTTCCTTCCAGTCCCTGATGGTCCGGATTTTTTCTTTGTCCATTCTTAGTCCTTGTGGTGATATGACGTATCCTAGGTATTCTGTCTCTTTTGTGTGGAATTGGCATTTGAACGCTTTCAGCGTCAGTCCGGTGTCTCGTACTTGTGTGAGTATTGCCCGGACATATTCCCGGTGTGTCTCCTCGTCGGGTGAGAAGACCAGGATGTCATCCAGGTATGCCACACAGAAGATGTCCAGATAGTCGCTTAGGATCTAATTCATCCATCGCTGAAAGGAGGCCGCGGCGTTGGTGAGTCCGAATGGCATAACGCAATACTCGTACAGTCCGTATCGAGTACGAAACGCCGTTTTCCATTCGTCGCCTTTTGCAATGCGGAGGTTGTAGTATGCGTCTCGGATGTCCAGTTTGGTGTAGATGGTGGCGCTGGATAGTTGATCGAGGGATTCTCCGATTAATGGCAGCGGGGTTCGATCTTTGATTGTGATTTCGTTCAACTGCCAGTAGTCTACACACAGGCGTAATCCTCTGTCCTTTTTGTTGACAAAGTGTATTGGGGCCCCCGCTGGGGAGGTGGATGCGCGGATCCATCCCCGTTTCTCGTTGGTTTCTAAGTACTCTCTGAGGGCCTTCATTTTTTCTTCGTTCAGGGGCCTCAGAGGCTCATACGGGGGCGTCTTCCCTTCTTCCAATGGAATATGGTGGTCCTGAGTGCGGTGGGGCGGAGGGGCCATTGGTTCCTTTTCGGTGAACACCTTGAGGAATTCGTGATATTCCGCGGGAATTGGCTTTTTGCTAGTCCTGGAGGGTTCCTTGATTTTGTTGATTACTGTCTGGCATACCTCCCATGAGTCCATTTCACCGATTTCCCATTCTTCTTCTGCCAGTAACTTCTTATAGTATTGCTCCGTGGCTTTCTCCTCAGGGACGGTGTTGGCTTTCGGCGAGCTGGGCAAGCATCTGTCAGCGCAGTGGTCCGAATGGAACTTCACAGTATGATTTTTCCATCCTATCACTGGGTCGTGGAGCTTGAGCCACGGAAGCCCTAAGATGATCGGGGCGTTCCCGATCATGATACAGTGTAGCCCGATATCTTCTTCGTGGTGAAGTTGATGGTTAGGTGGATTTGAGTGTCGTGGGTTACCGGCCTGCTGGTGACCTCCCTCCCGTCGACTGTTAGTACTCGTCTTGGCGTCGTTTTCTGCTGCATGGGTATTCCGCTGGCCTCAGCATAGGCCTTATCGATGAAGTTTTCTGATGCTCCACTGTCCACCAGGGCTGTGGTGATACACTCCTTGCCATCAGTTCCCTGGATCCTTACTTTGATCATTATTTTTTCTTCCCAATCGTACCGGGTGGTCCCGACCTGGTAGCGAGGTTCCTGTTTCGCAACTGGCTTCTCCCCTGGGTGACTGTTGCTGTTGTCTATTCCCGAGGGCTGTCGTTTCCCGACGGTTCTTCCTCGGTCGTTTCCTCGAAGGTGGCTTCTGTGGCCCTGTATGGTCTTCTCCATGGAATTCGTTCTTTTCTGGGCTGGGGGCATTCTTTTGCGAAATGTCCTTTCTTTCTGCAGTTGTAACATTCTCCCATGATTACTCGTCGTGGGAATCGGTTCGGCGTCCCTGCGAATTTGAATTGTCGGGTGGTATCGAGGTCCATTGGGTCTCCCAGGGGTGTTGATGGATGCTCTTTTGTGTGGACATGGAAGCGTGCTTCTGGGTTGGTGGTAGGTCGTCGAGTAATGACTCCGAGGTTGCATAGGTGGCTATCCGTTTTGATGGCGGCGGTGGCATAGTCCACCAAGACTGTGGCGGGGGTTTCGCTCATGACTAGGTGCCTTTTTACCTCGGGGTATAATCTGTCTCGGAATCGTGCAATGCATACGTTGTCCGCGTAGGGGAGATCTGCTTTGATCCGCTGGAATTCTGCCCAGTAGGTTGCCGCTGTTCGATGTCCTTGCTGGATTTTCTGGAATTTCTCGAATGCGATTTCCTCTGCGTCTACTTGGCCAAATGCATGTCTCAGGTTAGTTTTCAGTTCTTCCCAGGTTGGGTTGATTCCTCCTTCCTGGTTCAGGAAGGTTTCCACCCAGTTCCATGCCACCCCCCGGAGTAGGGAGGATGCATATCCCGTTTTTTTCTCATCGTCGTCGAATCGATTTCCCTCTGTTTTAAACTTCAGCTCGCACTGCGCCAGGAACGTTTTGAATTTTGCTTTTTCTCCTTCGAACGGTTCGGGGTCCCCGAGCTTTGGGTAGCTGGTCTGCGGCGGTCTGTCGCGTGCCGCTAGGAGGGCCTGCAACATTTCCGTTGTCAACAGGTGGGGTCCTTCCATCATTCTTCTGGTTTGTTCTGGTGACTCGGGGGTCTGTGGCCTGAATCTTTGCTCTGGGGTTACTGGACTCGGTGCTCGCTGGTCATCAGGGATGTCCCTGAATTCGCTCAGGTTGAGGGGGTCCGAGGACTCCACCGTGTCTTTCTTGTTGCTATGTCAGGTGTTGATGGGGGAGACGCAATCTAGTGTCAAGATCCTGCCTCGACTTCTCCGTTCTGGCTCGACAGGCAATGTAGGCTTGGGTCTGCGGAGCGAGCACTCCTACTCACACTTCCGGTGTACTCACACTTCCAGTGTATTCACACGTCTGGCGTGGGCTCGTTGTTCTCACGGTATCCATCACACCCAGCGTGGTCTCTTCGCGGCTCTTCTCACACGCCTTGTGTGGGCTCGTTGTTCTTGTGGTATCCATCACGCCAGGCGTGGTCTCTTCGCGGCTCTTCTCACACACCTTGCGTGGGCTCATTGTTCTCGCGGTATCCGTCACACCCGGTGTGGTCTCTTTGCGGCTCTTCTCACACGCCTTGCGTGGGCTCATTGTTCTCGCGGTATCCGTCACACCCAGTGTGGTCTCTTCGCGGCTCTTTTCACACGCCTTGCGTGGGCTCATTGTTCTCGCGGTATCCGTCATGCCCGGCGTGGTCTTTTCGCGGCTTTTCTCACACGCCTTGCGTGGGCTTGTTGTTCTGGGGAGGGATGGTCGCAGCGCCGGTCACGGGGATAGAGAGGTAGGTCTGTGGAGAGAGATAATAGATTGCGTGGAGAAGAATCTCCAGACTAACTACCGCGCCCTTCCTTTATACTTTTCCTTCCCTCTGTGGAATCACAGCTTGCCCGCAAGACTGACACAGTTCCTCCATAGCTCATCATGACTCAATCGCCAGGCCCAAGGAAATCACATGATCGGACTCGGCCACCGCGCGGCCAACACTCTACTCGTGGCGACAGGAGAAAGGACGCGCAAGCAGTAACGGTAAGACAAAGGGGAGAATGACGTACAACATAATCAAGGGAAAACAATACTCGTAATGATCATAGGAGAAGGACGCGCAGGCTCAATCAACGGGAGACAACAAACGTAATGGACAGGAGGACAGACACGCAAGCATACTAAACAGGAAACGACATATGTGACAATGGAGAAAGGATGCGTAAGCAACCTAACGGAGACGAGGGAGAGAGGTCTAGACCGGCCCGCAGTCGGAGGATATCGCTACCGGAGCGATATGATCGGGCTAGGCGCGGTTAGGCGCGGAGGATGACCGTGACTGTGGCAGCCATGATGAGGCCCAGCCATAGGGCGGCAAGGGTGACGGCGGCCCCGGCAGCGGCGCTTACGAGCCTGTCGCGCGAGATTCGTGACACTTGACTGGTTACGTCCTGAGCGTCTTGATGTTTCGGATGCGTATGGAGCATCCAGATGCAGAATTTTTTTCCTGATGTGACTTGTTCTCCTAATGTCACTTTCTTTGTTAAAAATATTAGACAGCAGGATCTGGACAAAGCTGACAATGAGACAGTAACAGCGTGAGTATAATTACCAACTCACTATGCAGGTAATCTGTACCAAACTACATCACTTGTCACCAGATACACTCATATGGATAATTTCAGCAGTCACATAATGCTGAACAATTGCCAGAAATTGTGGCGACAATAATACTAACACTAGACAGATGCTAATCTATACCCCTTGAAGAGCTTCCATTCGGTATGATTCCCAAGACATGCAGTGTGCCCAGTAGTATAAGGTTCCAAGAATAATGCTGATGCTGGACAAAGGATTCTGATTTCCCAAACATGCCAGGAGCTATTTTAGGCATTTTGAATCCCTTTATTCAATATGTTTCCAACAGGTGGAGCAGCTAACTTGATAAAGTACAGTATCTGAAAGGATTGCGATTTCCGTTGCCAGATGGTAGGTACAATTCCATCACGGAAGGAGGTAGAGAAGACGGAGAAGATAGTGGAGACAGAGAAGATAACTTATTGACCGAGGATACACAGCAAGATAATAAGAGGTTGCATGACAGAGGAAAGGAAGAAGAGCAGACAACACGACGAAGAGCCCTCAATATATACATATGTATTTACCCCTGTACTCATACCCATGTAACTCACCCATCACTCCCATGCAACTCAAACACAACCCATACTCAACTCACATGTCACTCGCATGTCACTTCTGTACAACTTACAGGCAATACACACATAACTCACTGGTCACTCCCGTACAACTCACCCACCACCTACACACACACACAACTCACACGTCACATTTCCGCTTCCACCCGCACAATGCCATTGCTGGATGCCAAGCCGTGAACTTCTCTCATGCAACACTGTAGTTGGACTAGCTGGGTGTCATGCTGTGACAGTATCCCACTCCTATTGCTGAGCTCCTGTGAAGCCTAAGGGGCTGGACTTGTCTGGGTATTACTTGTCGAACAGGGTGACCACTTCATGTTCTTTGACATTTTCTGCCGGCTCCCAGTCAGGTTGATCAAAGCCGGTCCCTTTAACAAGGTACTGTTATTGTCACCAGTACATTCGGGAGTTGAGGATGTGGTCTACAAACCATTCTTGCTTGCCATCGATCTCTACTGGAGATGGAGGAGGTTGTTATTTTCCAGAAGTGGATCCTACGCTGCTGGTTCAAGGATACATGGAAAACAGGATGAACCTGCATTGAGTCGTGAAGTTCCAAACAGTAGGCAGGAGAAGAGACCTTGCGGACAATCTAGAATGGACTGTGACGTCAATAATCCAACTTTGCCAAGGGTTGTCAGGTTTTCCAATTTTGGCCATCCAGCCATACAAGATCCCCCACCTGATAATCTGGGGCAGGGAGTCAATGTTCATCAGTATTTTCCTGGCAGCGGAGTTGGGCGCAATGCATTTCCATTATAAGATGATCATGGATTTCGAATAATGCTTCCGCTGCTGAATGCGCTAGATCATCGTCAGGTTCATAGGGTCTTGTGGCTGAAAGATCGAATTGCCAGCCGGCTCGTATCCAAGGTTCGGAAAGAAAGGTGATGCAGCGGTCATCTCCAAAGTATGGTTATTCAATGTGAATTCGGCCATTGGTAGCCAGTCAGCCCATTCGTCCTGAAGATAGTTTAGGTACACCCACAAATATTGCTCCATCACTGCATTCATTAGTTTGGTCTGACCGTCCATCTGCAGGTGGAAAGTGGTAGATAGCTGCAGTTCAATTCCCAATCGCGTACAGAGATGGTTCCAAAACGCCAAGGCAAACTGAGGCCCCCAATCAGAAGTAATCATCTGTGGAATTCTATGTCATTGGAAGACATGCTGTAGGAACATATCAGCCAGATCTCAGGCATCCACAGTGATGCTACATGGAACAAGATGCCACTGTTTCGTGAGTCCATCCACTACCACTCAGATAGCATCGTAATCCTTGGACTATAATAGGCCCATGATGAAATCCATCGAAATTTCCTGCCATGGCTGTAGGGGAACCCCTAACGGTCTGAGGACTCTATAGGGTGTATGATGACTGGGCTTGGACCGCTGGCAAGTGTGGCAATTCCTTACAAACCTTTCCATATCTTGCTGTATTTTCGGCCAATAGTAGTTCCTTGAGAGCAATTCGAGGGTCTTTGATCGCCCTAGGTGACCCACTACATCAGGAAAAAAATTCTACATCCGGATGCTGCATATGCGTCGGAAACGACTAGATGCTCACGATGCAACCTGGCAAGGTATTCTCCGTCCGAACAATGCATGTTAGCGCACATACTGCACCAAAAGCGATCCACCCATGAATATGCGTACTAGACAGAAGTGGGCAGCGTATTGGCCTTCGGCACAACTAATGTCAAGGCAAACAGCGTCCGGACGATACATGCCATGGCATCTGCCTTCTGGATGAGGAGTATCAGTGAATTTGCCTTCTGAATGCAGCATGTGTCTTATAGATGCAGAATGTCAATGCAAATGTCTTCGGACAATGCATGCCACGGCATCTGCCTTCTAGATGAGGAGTGTCAGGGTATTCACCTGCTGGACGTAGTGCGTATCTTACAGATGCGGAGTGTCAAGGCAGATGTCATCCGGATGAGGAGTGTCAGGGCATTTGCCTTCTGAACGTAGTGCGTGTCTTACAGACGTAGAGTGTCAAGGCAGATGTCGTCCGGACAAGGAGTGTCAGGGCATTTGCCTTCTGAATACAGCGCACATTTTCCAGATGCAGAATGTCATGGCAAATGTAGACTGGACGATGCGTGCCATGGCATCCACCTTCTGGACGAGGAGTGTCAGGGCATTTGCCTTCTCGATGCAAGTGTGTGTCTCAAGACGCAGAATGTCAAGGCAAATGTCTTCCGGACGACACATGCCATGGCATCTGCCTTCCAGATGAGGAGTGTCAGGGCATTGGCCTTCTGGATGTAGCGCGTGTCTTACAGACACAGAGTGTCAATGCAGATGTCATCCGGATGACGAATATCAGGGCATTTACCTTCTGAACGCAGCGCGTGTCTTACAGACGCAGAGTGTCAAGGCAGATGTCATCCGGACCAGGAGTGTCAGGGCAAATGTCTTCTAGATGACGCATGCCATGGCATCTACCTTCCAGACGAGGAGTGTCAGAGCATTTGCCTTCTGGACGCAGCATGTGTATTACAGACACAGAGTGTCAGACAGATGTTGTCCGGATGAGGAGAGTCAGGGTATTTGCCTTCTGGACACAGTGCGTATCTCCAGAGGCAGAATGTCAAGGCAAATGTCTTCCGGACGATGCATGCCACGGCATCTGCCTTCCAGATGAGGAGTGTCAGGGCATTGGCCTTCTGGACGTAGTACGTGTCTTACAGATACCGAGTGTCAAGGCAGATGTTGTCCGGACGAGGAGTGTCAGGGCATTTGCCTTCTGAACGCAGCACATGTCTTACAGACACAGAATGTCAAGGCAAATGTCTTCCAGACAATGCATACTACGGCATCAGCCTTCCAGACGAGGAGTGTCAGGGTATTTGCCTTCTAGATGTAGCGCGTGCTTACAGACACAGAGTGTCAAGGCAGATGTCATCCGGACAAGGGGTGTCAGGGTAAGTGCCTTCTGAACACACCGCGTGTCTTACAGACACAGAAAGTCAAGGTAAATTTCTTCAGGATACAGAGTGTCAAGGCAAATGTCGTAGGGACGACGCGCGTCATGGCATCTGCCTTCCGGACAAGGACTGTCAGGGCATTTCCCTTCTGGACGCAGAGTTTCAAGGTAAATGTCGTCCAGACAACGCGTGCCACAGCATCTGCCTTCAGGACGAGTGTCTTCGCCATCTGTATGCAGCGCCTCTTATAGACACCGAGTGTCAAGGCAAATGGGATCTAGATGAGGCTTACGATGGCGCACCACACATAGGTAATAGAGTGGTCACGGTGGTAGCATCGAAATGCAACTGGCAGGGCACAGTACATTGCAGCGAAGACTATTAAACTCGCATTTGGTTCCAGGCATTGTGACTCAAGCCAGTTCTATTCATTACATCGAATTTACATCTATATATCATATCACCATAGACAGCATAGCTCTACGTCACCGTAAACAGCATAGCTCTACGTCACAGTAGACAGTATAGCTCTGGTGACCGAAAGAAAGGCAGTTTGCCGGATGAGACACGACGTGACAAGGATGATGTCAACGAAGATGGCGGTGAGGCTGCCGGCAGCAAAGACGATAGCGAATATGATGCAGCGAGATGGTCGACGAGCTTCGTGAATTGTTAGCGCAGCTCGCACAGGGACAGAGGGAAGTTGTACAATACGACGTGATGAGTACAATGTCGATGAAAAGAGGATGCCGGCGGTGTGGATATCATCAAGACGTGATGAGTATGACGTCAATGAGGATGACAGTGAGGCTGCCGGTGGCGAGGACAATAGCAATTATGATGCCGCCAAAAGATCAATGAGCTTCATGAATTGTTAGCGCAGCACTCACAGGGAGAGTGGGAAGTTATACAATATGGTGTGATGCGACGAGTACGATGTCGATGAGGATGGCAGTGAGGCTGCTGGCAGCAAGGACGATAGCAAATATGATGTGGCGAGAAGATCAACGAGCTTCGTAAATTGTTAGCGCAGCTCCCACTGGAACAGAGGGAAGTTGTACAATACGATGCGATGAGTACAATGTCGATGAAAAGAGGATGCTGGTGGTGTGGATGACATCAAGATATGACGAGTACAAAGTCAACGAGGATGACGGTGAGGCTGCCGGTGGCAAGGACAATAGCAAATATGACATGGCGAGAAGATCAACGAGCTTCATGAATTGTTAGAGCAGCACTCACCGGGACAGTAGGAAGTTGTACAATACAGTGCAACGTGACGAGTACGATGTCGATGAGGATGGCAGTGAGGCTGCCAGTTTTAAGGACAATAGGAAATATGATGCGGTGAGAAGATCAACAAGCTGCGTGAATTGTTAGCGCAGCACTCATAGGGATAGTGGGAAGTTGTACAATACGGCGCGACGTGACGCATACGATGTTGATAAGGATGGCGGTGAGGCTGCCAGCGGCAAGGAAGATAGCAAATATGACGTAGTGAGAAGATCAATGAGCTTCGCGAATTATTAGCGTAGCTCTGACAGGGACAGAGAGAAGTTATACAATACGACGCGATGAGTACGATGTCGATGAAAAGAGAATGCCAGCGCTATGGATGACATCATGACGCGACGTGTACGATGTCAATGAGGATGACTGTGAGGCTGCCGGCGGCAAGGATGATAGCAAATATGACGCAGCGAGAAGATCAATGAGCTTCGTGAATTGTTAGGGCAGCACTCATAGGGACAGTGGGAAGTTATACAATACGGCACGATGTGATGAGTACAATGTCGATGAGGATGGTTGTGAGGCTGCCAGCAGCAAGGACGATAGTAAACATAACACAGCAAGAAGATCAATGCGCTTTGTGAATTGTTAGCACAGTTCTCAAAGGGACAGAGGGAAGTTGTAGAATACGACCTGACGAGTACGATGTCGATGAAAAGAGGATGCCGGCGGCATGGATGACATCAAGACACGACAAGTATGATATCCATGAGGATGACAGTGACACTACCGGCAGCAAGGACGATAGGAAATATGATGCAGTGAGAAGATCAATGAGCTTCGTGAATTGTTAGCGTAGCTCTCACAGGGTCAGAGGGAAATTGTACAATACGATGCGACGAGTACGATCTCGATGAAAAGAGAATGCCGGCGGCATGGATGACATCAAGACGCAACATGTACAATGTCGATGAGGATGGCAGTGAGGCTGCCAGTAGAAAGGACAATAGTAAATATGATGTGGCGAGAAGATCAATGAGCTTCGTTAATTGTTAGCGCAGTTCTCACAGGGACAGAGGGAAGTTGTACAATACGACACGACAAGTACGATGTCGATAAAAAGAGAATGCCGGTGGCGTTGATGATATCAAGTAAGACATGACGAGTACAATATAGATGAGGATGGTGGTGAGATTGAGGCAGGCAGCGTGGATGATAGCATGATGTGAGGAGTGTGCTGGTCACGCGTTTGATATGATGAAAGTATGTAGAAGAAAAAAGAGTTGGACTTATGGCCCGTGCCGTCATATTCAGCAAGCCGAGCTGCGGTAAGCGAGCCAAACCATACGAAAGTGCAGGCACTAGCAAACGTTTGGCACCTTGCAAGTTGAATGCGAAATCACTCGCAATCTGCGGAAACTGCGAATTCCTCTTCCATAGTCATCGATACTCCGGAATCTGCAGTTTACATATGTACTATTATTCCCTATTATATCAATTCCGTCGGACCTAAAGTTTGTGCCAATCAGCTCCTGATTTGCAACCTATCGATGGTGCTGTCCTGATTCAACTTCTTCTTCTCGGAGAATCTCTATTATATACAACACTCCACATCTGTATATCATTCATGTTTTCAGTATTACAACCTTGAAAAACAGGAGTAAGTACTATAGCAAAAAGCCGGGTATTATTGATTTGGGAGCATGACCGGATACATGATTTGGTGGTGGTACTCCGGCAGTGCTAAGAACCAAGCACTTGTATGAATTTTCAGATCAATGCATTATATAATTCAGGGGATACCTTAGTGATATTGTAATTAAATGATTACAGGGCTAAAGTTCATTGTGTAAACCACCCAGAATGTCAAATTGTGTAGCATTCACGGAATTCTGGGGAAATACTCGTAGAGAATGCATCATCATTGATGATTGCTCCAACTTTAACACCAAAGGCTGCCGTGTAGCTCAGAATGCTGCACCAAACCGGCAGCAATCCATCATGTAGAACCCCATTATCTGAGCAAGTGTTTTACAAACACAACTCGCACACACTGAACAACCCTCTCCTCTACCTTTACAAATTTTATATCTTCAATCGACCCCTTCACTCCCCACTAGCAACTCTCACATGCTGAACAACCCTTATAGACTGGGCAACTGCAGAAGTGGACCGATTGGATAACTGAAGGGTTCAATGTGGAGGTTGACACGTAGTGGAGTAAAGACTTGTACAGAGGTAAAGACTTGTATTTTTGACATACTGAAAAGAAATAATTGAGGAAATGTAGGGCTATATATACTGGCCGCCGGAGATGCTTATTGCCGGAGAGAATATCGTATAGCGTTGTTCAAAGGAGAGAGTAACACATGAATGCATTGTACAAAGGAGAGAATAATGCATTGTGCAAAGGAGAGAATAATGTATTGTGCAAAGGAGAGAATAATGCATTGTAGAAAGGAAAGAATTGCATGATCGAACACCCGGAAGTAGGTGTGCTGATGACAGGTGCCGACAGGGGTTGAGCACCGGAAGTAAGTGTGCTAGTGTTTTGTTTCAACACCTCTTACCCTTTATCTCTACAAATCACAGGTATTGAACTGTTCCTTCTTTTCACTTAACACAACCACTACCCATCAAAGAAAACATCAGGAAAAAAAAAAATTGCATCCTGAACGTCTGGATGCACTAGACGCACTAGACGTTACAGACGCAACCTGCTTAACTCGGACGCAGATCGCAATGGCATCTGCTTACCGGAGGGAGCGTAGCAGGGCATTTTCCTTCTGGACGCAGATCGCCACGGCATCTGCTTACCAGAGGGAGCGTAGCAGGGCATTTTCCTTCTGGATGCAGCCGTGTCAGGGAATTTTCCTTCTGGACACGTCCGGACGATGCGTGTCATGGCACCACGTTTACACTGGCTGTCAAGGCACGGAACATCGCAGCAAATACTCGGGTCACATTCGCAAACACACAGCGGGTTCCAGGCATAGTGACTCAGTCCAATCCTATTCTTTATATCTATGGAATGTACATCTATATATGCTACTACACACTTCGCGTTTCCAGCAAAAGCACCCAGTGTCACACCCATTGCCGCGATCATCACATGCAGTAATACTGTTTTGACGTGCGTAGCATTGCTCTGCGTGTCGGAAACAAAGGAAAGTTGGCAAATACGACATGGCGCGATGAGCACGATGACTATGAGGAGGATGGTGATGAGGACGCCGGCGGGAAGGACGATAGTGAGTAGGACGTGGCGACTATGAGAGCGAGTAAGATCTGGCGAGGACGATAGCGAGTAGGACGCGGCGAGTATGATGGCGAGGTTTGGGAGATGGTTAGCACAGCTCTCAGAGTGACAGGAACAGCAGTGGGAACTGGTACAATATGATGTGATGAGTACGATGTCGATGAGGAGGATGTTGATGAGTTTGATGGCAGTGAGGATGGCAGCAAGTATGATGGAAACACGAAGAATGACGACGAGTATCTAGGACGAGGTGAAAAGAAGAAGAAAAAAGGGGTCTACGTAGGAGCGATGAGCAAGCCGAACCTTGCATAAGCGCAAGTGTTAGTAATGGCTTGGCACTTTGCATTGACATCATACTTGCCGCGTCCTACACACTATCTTTCTTGCTGCCAGCAATATGATTGACATTGTACTCCTCACCTCGTATCGTACCACTTCCCGCCGCTGTTCCTGTCACTCTGAGAGCTGTGCTAACCATGTCCCAAACCTCATCATCATACTCGCCACGTCCTACTCGCTATCGTCCTCGCCGTCAGCACCCTCATTGATATCGTACTTGTCACTGTGTATTCTACAACTTCCCGGTGTCTCTGTCACTCTGAGAGCTGCGCTAACCATGTCACAAAGCTCGCCATCATACTCGCCGCGTCCTACTCACTATCGTCCTTACCGCGTCTTACTCGCTCTCATAGTCGCCACATCCTACTCGCTATCGTCCTCGCCACCGGCATCCTCATCGCCATCCTCCTCATAGTCGTCGTGCTCATCGCGTCGTGTCGTATTTACCAACTTTCCTTTGTTTCCGACACGCAGAGCAATGCTACACACGTCAAAACAGCATTACTGCATGTGATGATCGCGGCGATGGGTGTGACGCTGGGTGCTTTTGCTGGAAACGCGAAGTGTGTAGTAGCATATATAGATGTACATACCGTAGATATAAACAATAGAACTGGACTGAGTCACTATGCCTGGAACCCACTGCGTGTTTGCGAATGGGACCCGAGTATTTGCTGCGACGTTCCGCGCCTTGACAGCCAGCGTGACCGTACTGCCATGACACGCATCGTCCAGACGTGTCCAGTAGGAAAATGCCCTGACACGGCTGCGTCCAGAAGGATAATACCCTGACACAGCTGCGTCCTGAAGGAAAATGCCATGACACAGTACGTCCAGAAGGAAAATGCCCTGCCACATCAGGAAAAAAAAAAATTGCGTCCTTAGCGTCTGGACGCACTAGACGCTCTGGACGTTTCAGACGCAACCTGCTTAACTCGGATGCAGATCGCCACGGCACCGTGTGTCCGGACGCAGTACACCTTGGTATTTACTTACCAGACGGAGCGTGGCAGGGCATTTTCGTTCTGGATGCATGGTGTCAGGGCATTTTCCTTCTGGACGCAGCTGTGTCAGGGCATTTTCCTTCTGGACGCAGCCGTGTCAGGGCATTTTCCTTCTGGACGCAGCCGTGTCAGGGCAAATGGCATCCGGACGACGCGTGTCAT